>Ga0114958_10003963_pt1 | contig 10417 bp, 1 predicted proteins | sample C_130208_EF_Meta_FD_89577 | JGI IMG/M metagenome (GOLD analysis project Ga0114958, IMG submission 89577) | Freshwater microbial communities from Lake Croche, Canada to study carbon cycling - C_130208_EF_MetaG | ecosystem: Environmental > Aquatic > Freshwater > Lake | place: Lake Croche, Canada... | reverse complement strand
GCTTTAGGTCAGCAAGTCAAATTGAATTACCATGCCGACATGACCGCACGTAATTGGAAAAAACGCATGGTTATAAGGTTGACGGCGCCATAAAAATCGACACATTTATTAATAACTGTATGTCTGCTCCAAGCGCCCCGAATATTTTCATAAGACCGCGGGCTCTTTTGAATAGCGTTATCCTTTATTGGAGACCGCCGTTATCTATAGGCAATTCAGCCATTACTGGCTACAATGTAACCTGTGCCCAAGCCTCATATAACCAATCTTTTTCAGCAGACGTGCAGAGCGCTACTATAGATTCATTAACAACTGGAATAGATTATACATTTCAAATTACCGCTTCAAACAGCAGTGGTCCTGGTCCAGCAGCAGTATATCGCACTGTACAAGTTGGTCTGCCTCCAGGTGGTGCCAGAAATGTAACTGCTAGCACATTAACTAGTAATAGCGCCTTGGTAAACTGGCAGTTTTCAACAAATACTGGTGAGGCACCTACACACTGGTTTGTATTAACTGCTATTCCGTCAACATTAACAGCAATGTCAACCTTAAAAAAATGCGCGCATGGCTATGAACGCCAGCGTGTCTTATTTGGTCTTTCAACAAATATAACATATCAGATTTTAGTCCAGGCTGTAAATGATGTTCAGTATGCACCGCCCACCCAACTAAGTAACTATATTACAATGACTGGTACAGGTACAGGTACAGGTACAGGCACTGGCACTGGTACAGGCACTGGTACAGGCACTGGTACAGGTACTGGCACTTCACCTCAAATTAATCCTGTTACACGGCTTCCATTGGCGGTAAATATGACTGACATTGGTACAAATCCACAAACTGTTACATCAAGCGGAAATGTGGCTTTTACCTCAATCAGTGGTGAACTGGGTGCCTTTTTCAATAATTCCTTAAATACATACTTATCTATACCATTTACCCCAACAACCGAATTCACAATTACATATTGGTTTAATGTAAACGATAGTGGTTATTATGATCCTTGGTCCTTAGGAGATTCACCTACAGGCAATAGTGGTAGTTTTAACATTAATCCTGATATAGCCGGTGGATTCCAATATTTTTTCATCACTTTTGCTGGCGCCGGTATTAATGTAGGTAATTTTTTCTATCCAAAAAGTTCAGGCACTTGGTATCATATTGCGCTATCCGTGAACGTGACAACAGGTGAATGTAAATCTTATTTGAACGGAGTCTTACAAACTACAGCTTTTGGCACTACTGGTACGCTTCAACAGCCAGCTCCCAACTATATTATTTTAGGTAAAGATTCAACTAGTTCACGAGCCTATTACGGTCATTTAAGTCAGTTCTGTATTTATGACCAAGCGTTAACACAAGCGCAAGTGACCTATAATTACGAAAATATCAGACCCGTCCAAGGTGCAGCAAATCCGGCATTATTAATCCTTAAAGCCCAAAACTACTCAGGCTCAGGACCCTGGCTAGACGAATCTGGAAACGGTAGAAATGCGAATCTAACACAAGGCACAAATGCTAAAAATGAGCTAGGCAATGGTATTGTTTTCGACGGTTTAACATACTGGACATTGCCCAATTTACAATTAGGCAATTCTTGGACAGTAAATATCTGGTACAAAAATACCCAACCACAGGATACTAATAACAGCGCAGCTTTATTTGGGCAGCAACCATCAGGAGGTGCAGGGTCTAATGTTATTATAATTCAAGGGTATGATAATAGAAGTTGGGCATTTGATATATTGACACCCCAACAAAATTATATAGGTTCTCAAATCAGCGTTATTTCTAATGCCTGGACAAATATTCAAGGTACATGGGATGGACAAAACATGACTACCTATATCGATGGTGTATCTGTTGGCAATATACAATTAAATGTAACAGCCGTTGACTCAGGGCAACCCTTTGTATTGGGTACATATGATACAACTAATCTTTCAATAGGTGAAATTGGTGAAGTTCGTATTTACAATTACGCTTTGAATCAAAGCCAAGTCACAGCTGATTACCTCAGCTCCTACCCTACGTTTGCCTTTGAGCCATTAGGCTTAGAAGGCTGCCAGCTCTGGCTTGATGGCGCTGACCAAACTACTGTTGACCTTTCAGGCGCAAATGTAAGTCAATGGTCCGATAAGTCGACTTACGGTAACGACGTAACATCAGCCCTGGGTATAACATCCTATGCACCAACAATCGGTTTACAATTTGCCGGCTCATCCTATTATACTATCCCTAATGGCACAATCCCATTTAACAACAACGCATATTCCATCTATTTTGTAAGTAATGTGGAACTTCCCACGTGCGCATTATTAAGTAGTGGAGTAACAGCAGAAAATGCCGTTTTACAAATTTTAGCTAGCAGCGATAATACTATACTAACTCAGTTTGGTCCCCAATTTAATACAACAGTTAACTATACAGTAGGTCAGCCCTTTTTACTAAATACATCATACGATATATCTGGTGTGGCAACTATGTTTTTAAATGGCGCTGCAGCAGGTAATTTAGTTCCTGGAACACTTGTTCGACCCAATGGACCCACGTATTTGGGAAGCAGTTTAAATAATGACAGCTTGATGAATGGCTCAATCAGTGAAGTCCTTGTATTTAACACCAATCTCAGCAGTAATCAACGGCAGCTCATAGAAGGCTATCTTGCCTGGAAATGGCGTATTCAATCCCGTCTAGTGCAGACTCATACCTATTATTTAGCCCCACCACCTGTAGATGCATTACTGCGTCCCAAGATTCTTCTCAGAGCCAAGGATTATCCAGGTACAGGAGCCTGGAAAGACCAATCAGGAAACGGTAGAAATGCCACGCTAAGCCAAGGCACAATAGCCAAAAATACCACAGGCAACGGTATAGTTCTAGACGGTTCAACATACTGGACCTTCCCCAACTTAGAATTGGGTGACAGTTGGACAGCTAATGTGTGGTTTAAACAAAAAGGTCAAAATGTTGGAGGTTCCCCTTGTATTTTAACACAACTAAATACAGCATTTATGAACTTAGTAATAACATATCAAGCTGGTAGATTCTTAAATAATTTAGGTTGGCAGACTGGTAGCACTTTTACATTAGCAAATAATGCTTGGACAAATATACAAATCACCTGGGATGGAACAAACATGTCAACGTATATCAATAGTTCATTAATAGGTACTGTACAACTATCAGGTCCTACTATTGATTCAGGCTTACCTTATATTATTGGGCGTCGTTGGGACCTTGACGAATTTATGATAGGTGAAATTGGTGAACTCCGCGTATATAATTACGCCTTAAATCAAACCCAAGTTAATGCCGATTATCTGAGCTCCTATAATACATTTATGTTCAATCCTACACTAATACCAGGCAACCAGCTTTGGTTAGATGGCGCTGACCCATTAAATACAGGAAAAACACCAGTAAATGGCGCACCGCTGTCAATATGGAAGGATAAGTCAGGAAGTAACTTCAATGCCACAGCATCCACTAATAAACCAACAATAGCCTCTGGTGGTGGTATAACATTTAATGGAACAACTAATCAAATGACTTTTAGTAATCCAGTACCTATTGAGTCCACAACAACATGTTTTTTCGTAACATCACCATCATCAACTGAAAATGCATATTTATATTTTTCAGGAAATAATACTGAAGTCATACTCAACTATAACAATACACAGTTTGCTCAGTTTAATATGGAATCAACAGGTCAAGCCGCTGATGGTGTATTTAAAGCATCAGGAGCCAATCCAATTAGTCTTTATAATTTCACACGTCTCAATAGTACATCTAATATAGGTTATTATATGGGTTCAGAAGCATTTAATAACACTCTAGGAGGAGCCCAAGCGCTGACCCTAGTTTACACCTTAGGCTCAGCTACTGATATTGGATATTTTGGTGGCAAAATCTACGAAGTACTTTTCTATCCTAGAGCCCTCACTAATTTTGAGCGCCAGCTTGTTGAAGGCTACCTTGCATGGAAATGGAGTATTCAAAGTCAATTACCAAATACACACCCCTACTACTTAGCACCCCCACAAGCCAACGCCCTAGGTCCAAGAGTTCTTCTCAAAGCCTCAAGCTACTCAGGCTCAGGACTGTGGATAGACCAAACTGGCAATGGTAGAAATGCCACCTTGGAAAATGGCGTAATAGCTAAAAATGCCGCAAATAACGGCATTATTCTTAACGGAGCAACAAGTTGGACATTTCCAAATATTCAAGTTGGCAATCACTGGTCCGCCAACGTCTGGTACAAAAATACAGGCACCCAAGTTGGTGGTAATGCTGCTATTCTGACCCAGATTTTCAATGACACCACTAATTTAATGATAGGAAATGCTGATAGCGGTTATATAAGTGGAACATTTTTTAATAATGATTGGCGCAGAGGTACACAAATTCCCATTCAAGATAATATATGGATTAATATTCAAGTAACATGGGATGGTGAATATATGAATACCTATATAGATTCTGTTCTAATAGGAAGTGTATTTATTTCTTATGCTGCAATAGATAGTGGACAGGTGTATCGTATTGGTAGACGTTTTGACGACGCTTTCTATGTAGTCGGTGAAATTGGTGAAGTCCGTGTGTATAATTATGCATTAAGCCCCACCCAAGTTCAAGCCGATTACTTAAATTCTGTGAATAACTTCGTATTAAATCCAGCGCTAATTGCCGGTAACAAGCTCTGGTTAGATGGCGCTGACAGGTTATCTATGACATTTAGTGGAACAACTGTGACGCAATGGTCCGATAAATCAGGCAACAACAATAATGCAACTGGTGTAGGCGCTCCCACATTTACAAGTAGCGGTGTGCAGTTTAATGGAACAAATTCCGCATTCACAACTCCATATACAGCTAACAGCCTTAATGAAACCGCCTTTGTTGTTGTAAATGTAGCAAACTTTACCAATCAAAATGACTTGCTAGGACCTGGTAATAGTGGCGACCGTGAGTTTTTAGTATTTCCAGGAGGAAATGTGGGTTTAACAACAGGTGGTGGTGGCAATTTCCAGTTACAAAATGGAGGCACGCTAACTGGCGGTCAAACCTATATGCTAGAATACACCCATTCACAAACAGATGTGAACTTCTACACAAATGGCAACCTAATAATAGCAAACACAGGTTCTTATCCAACATCTGGAGGTGGAAATACAACTATAGGCGCCTATTATGGTGGTTCAGGTGGCAACCTAAATGGAGTAATTTCTGAAATCATTGTATTTAATCGTATTATCAATATTTCAGAGCGTGAATCCATTGAAGGCTACCTTGCCTGGAAGTGGTCCTTACAAGCTCAGTTACCAAATAACCATCCTTACAAAAATGAATCACCGCAACCATATGTTCCTGGTCCTATTGTACAATTCAGAGCCATAAACTATTCAGGCACAGGACCATGGTTAGATGAATCTGGCAATGACTACAATGCTACACTAGAAGCTGGAGCAATAACTAAAAATGCCGCCAATAATGGCATTGTGTTCAATGGCGCAACATCATTGACCTTCCCTAATATTTATGCAGGTCCTAAATGGACAGTAAATATCTGGTATAGAGATTTAGGTACATCGGGTTCAACACCATGTATAGTTGCTCAAGTAACTAATCCAAATCTAAGAATATTCTCCCTTGGCGGACCCTCCTGGGTAGGAGGTATGATGGGTGGTTATCCATTGGGAACAGCTTTTAATCTTGACTATGGAGCATGGACAAATATACAAGTAACACTGGATGGTACAGTTATAACTACTTACATAAATGGCGTTAATGGAGGGGTAATATCTGCACCAATTGCCATTGACAATAATACAAACTATAGAATTGGCGGTAGTTTTGGTAACCCAGCAACAGATGGATATATTACTGGTGAAGTCGGTGAAATTCGTATCTATAACTATGCCCGTACTCAGGCTCAGATTCAAGCAGATTACTTGAGTTCCTATAATACCTTCCTCTATAACCCAACAATAATACCTGGTAACCAGCTCTGGTTAGATGGCGCCGACCAGACTACTATAGATATTAGTGGCTCAAATGTTACACTATGGTCTGATAAGTCAACTAACTCTAATAATGCCACAACAGCCCAAGGTGCAACGCTCTATGTACCAACAACTGGTCTGAAGTTCAATGGAACTTCCTATTTCACTTTACCAAACGGTGCCCTTCCCTTTAATGACAGTTCCTATTCATACTACATTGTAGCTTCTGCAGAAGCAAATATAAATCAGGGCTTAATCGGTGGAGGTACAGCCGCCCCACTTTCTACATTTTCACTTGCTTATACATTAAATACGGTTAATACACTTTGGTATACTTATGATATTCTAAGCGCCATTCCATTAACTCCAGCCACGCCATTCCTGTTTGGCTCCTTGTATCAATCTGGTAACAGCCGTGCAATATGGGCTAATGGTAATGTAGCTGGCTCAGATACTCCTGGTGCACGAACACAAGCTAACACAAATAACGTTATAGGTACAGTGCCCTATGACATTGGTAACAATTTACTAAAAGGCGTAATCAGTGAAGTCCTTGTGTATAATACTAGCCACAATGCAACTCAACGGCAATTGGTTGAAGGTTACCTTGCCTGGAAATGGTCTATCCAAAATTACTTACCAAGCAATCACCTTTACAAAAATGCACCGCCACAAGTTCCTGCGCCCCCACCAAAAGTTCTACTCAGAGCCAAAAACTATTCTGGAACAGGACCATGGTTAGATGAATCTGGTTACAATAACAATGCCACCTTAGAAAACGGCACTAATGCTAAAAATGCAGCAAATAATGGCTTAATTCTAGATGGAGCAACAAACTGGACATTCCCTGATGTAGATGTAGGAAACAGTTGGACAGCTAACGTATGGTTTAAACAAACAGGTAGCCCCACAGGTACAGAGGCGTGTATTTTATCTCAAATATATGGCACCGGTATAAACCTTTTAATTAGATATACTACTTCTCAAACTGTTAGAGGTGGATTTTTTAACGGTGCTTACGGTGGTTTTAAAGATGGAAGCACAGTTACATTAACAACAAACACCTGGATAAATATACAGGTAACATGGGATGGAACAAACATGGCAACATATATCAATGGTTCCCTAATAGGTATTGTACAACCAGGTGGTATAGCTATTAATCAGCAGAATTACGCGTACAGAATTGGGCGTCGTTGGGACATTGCTGATTATGCTGTTGGTGAAATTGGTGAAGTCCGTATCTATAATTACGCCTTAAACCAAACCCAAGTCAATGCCGATTATCTAAGCTCCTTTAACACCTTTTCAATCAACCCCTCAGAAATTCCAGGTAATGTGCTATGGTTAGATGCTGCTGACACATCAACCTTAACATTCGACGGTGTATATGTAACTCAGTGGTCCGACAAGTCAACTAACGCATATAATGCCACAATTGTTGGAAATCCAATATATACTAATAATGCAGTAAGAATTACACCAGGAAATTTTGTTAAAACGTTTATCCCACCAAATACCTTTATTCAGGCATTTGAAGCCTTTATAGTGTACAAGTCATTAGCTAACGCAGGTCAAAATGCCATTATAACACGTAGTAATTCTACAATATATTCAAACTTAGGTAATCCATTAGATATGCAGCAAAGCGAATTCTTTATAGGAGAAAATAACGCTGCTTATTTCAAAAATAGCTATGAATGTTTTAATCCAAATCAATCAATATTTAATCTAAACATTGACCAAGTCACTCAAGCAACTGAAAGCTTTTCAATATTTAGCAATGGACAGCAAGCTACAGGTCAATATGAATCAAGAGGTGGTACAGGAATATGGGTACCATCAGACCTTGGAGATGCAGTAGCAATTGGTGGACGAATTGACCAAAGCTCTAATATGAACGCCACGTACAATGAAGTCTTATTATTTAATACAGTCTTGAGTACAAGTGAACGCCAGGCAGTTGAAGGTTATTTAGCATGGAAATGGTCATTACAATCACAGTTGCCTAACAATCATCCCTACTATTCAGTACCTCCCCAAAAAGCTTCATCTGGTCCAAGACTATTACTCAAAGCTAAGAACTACTCTGGCTCAGGCAGCTGGAATGATGAATCTGGAAATGGATTCAATGCCACTTTACTAACTGGTGCTAGAGCTAAAAATGGAAATGGTAACGGTATTATATTAGATGGCACAACTAGTTGGACATTTCCCAATTTGGCTTTAGGAAATGCATGGACAGCTAGCGTTTGGTACAAACAGACTGGAGCGCCTGTTGGTGGCAGTTCATGCATTTTAACTCAAGAGTTTGGTAGTTCAATTAATTTAGCTATAAACTCTACAGGCACAGGTGTATTTTATTCTGGTGGTTTTACAAATGGAACCTCATCTACACTTGTAACTGGTCAATGGATAAATATTACAATAACATGGAATGGTACTATCTTAACATCCTATCATAATAGCAGATTATTTGGAATAGTGAACGGCGGAACGTCAATTGATAGTGGATTAACATATATTATAGGTGGTATGTGGAGTCCTTCTGGTTACGTAGTTGGTGAAATTGGTGAAGTCCGCATCTATAATTATGCATTATCACAAGCTAGTGTCTCTGCCGATTACTATGACAGCCTTTCCACATTTGTAACAGGACCACTAGGTATTCAAGGCTGCCAGCTGTGGCTAGATGCAAATGACCCATTAGCAGACAGCACAGTGCCGGCAAATGGCGCAACTATTGCTACCTGGTACGATAAATCACCTAACGCATATAATGCTACAGCAACTGGCACTCCTGTAATACAAACAGGGTCCTTAAATTCATTACCTGGAATAGCCTTTGTAGATAACACAGGACCAACTATTTACTACACTGCATCAATACCAACAGGAACATTTTCCAAAGCCACCACCTTTTTTGTAGTATATAAAAATACTGCTGATAACGGTAATAATGGTCTATTATCAAGAGGTCGTATAGGCGTTGGCTTAGGAAGCCCAACTCTAGCTTTTAACACCTCAATCGGAGTAGATAATACAGCCTCTCAATACGGCTATAATGGTTATGTAGGCGCATCTGTATATAATTTAAGTCCATCGCTATTTGAAATAACTGTTGACCAACTAGGAAATGCAGTTTATGAATGGATAACTGGAACATCACAAAATGTAGTGTACCAAGGATATGGACCACTAACACATGGAACAGCTGATTCCAAAAATGACAAATTATTTATAGGAACACGTGGTGACAATGACCCATCTGGCTCATTCCAGGGCGTTTTCTATGAAATTTTAGCATATAATACTGTGCTTTCAACAAGTAATAGGCAAAAAACAGAAGGCTATTTGGCATGGAAGTGGGGCATAGAGGCACAATTACCGGTTGGTCACCCTTATGCAAGCGCGGCACCTTAGATAGCAATTTCATAAACATAAAACTTTTTATTAATATTAAGTATATCATTTTGAAATAATTTACTTAATCTTTACCCCCACCCCCAACAGATTTTTTACCCCCATTCAAAGCCCCCTACAGATTTTTTACCCCCATTCAAAGCCCCTTACAGATTTTTTGCCCCTTAGGAAAAAGCCCCAACAGGCTTTTTCCCAACATTTTTTTCTAAAAAAGTGATAGATGAGCACTGTACCCAGTGTCCCGATTATAAACATAAAGCCCAAGGCTTCACCAACCCAATTAGAGTTTTATTGGAACAAGCCAGCAAATACTGGAGCCAACGGGTTCACGCCGCCTAATGTGCCAGGGCTCCAACTTTGGATAGATGCCAATGATAATTCCACATTAAATATGATAAATGGAAACGATGTTCGTCAAGTAAGAGATAAAGTTAATAATACTATATTTACCCCCATTCAAGACGTAAACGGACACTTTTTACAACAGCAAACCAACCAAATAAATGGCAATAATGTTTTATGGTTTAACAATCAATTTGCCAATAATATCTACCTTCAAGGCAATTATAGTACTCCGTTGGCGGGTTGTGCCTTTATGGTGTTCACTGCACAAGCACAATTAACTCCCGCTCATAGGGCAATCTTTGGTACCAACAAAGCCAATTGCCCCTCCTACGCCTATATTAATGGACGAAACAATGTGATTAGCCCATTTATTAGTTTTAATGATACACCAGGTAGCCCGACAAATACACTTGTACCTGGAACTACCTATTTAATCTATTATGCCTGGCAAGGCGCAAGTACAGCTGTTGGATTTTTTGGCGCAATGCCGACATCTGGAAGTAATCCTGTATCGGTTAATACTTTGGGCTCAATTTTCCGTTTGGGTACTGACACGGGCACATGTACCAATTTCAACCTAGGTGAGTTCTTATTATTTAACAGTCCGTTGAGTGACGTTCAGCGGAACCTTGTAG
>Ga0114958_10003960_pt1 | contig 10422 bp, 16 predicted proteins | sample C_130208_EF_Meta_FD_89577 | JGI IMG/M metagenome (GOLD analysis project Ga0114958, IMG submission 89577) | Freshwater microbial communities from Lake Croche, Canada to study carbon cycling - C_130208_EF_MetaG | ecosystem: Environmental > Aquatic > Freshwater > Lake | place: Lake Croche, Canada... | reverse complement strand
TCCACGCTGACAATATGACCAAGGTCAAGGACCAGATTGTAGACAGTGCTGACGAGGCGCTCTGAATACATAGCAATAGCTCCAGGAAAGACCCACTGATCATTCTGAAGGATTGGATGCCACGGAGTGATACACAGCTTATTAATCTGTGACATCGGCTGCGACTTCTTCTTGGAGCCGCACGTCACCAATGCTAAGACCTTCGCAGGACCGCTCGGTGTCCAGACGGAATAGCCAGGCTGAATATCCTTAATCGGAATCGCGGAGCCATCTGCGAGCTTGACATTACAGTCGCCGTGAAAGCATCCGCCGCTCGCGTTATGGAAGACACTCATGCTGGTAGGTGTAGAGTATACACCCACACCTCCACCAATAACATTCTCACGCTTCTGAGCCGAGGGAATGGGTGGCGGCAGGGCACCAAAGATCTCCTCCGCCTTTGTCTGTGTCTCATGGAACAGCGCACCACCATAGATCTGAAGACCAGGATCCTTGAAGTTCATACACTGCTGGAGCTGCTGAGCCCTCAGATAAGAGCGCATATAATGCTCGCCCCACTTGGCAAAGTGGGTCGGAGCCATGCCGATCTGACCCTCATTCGGATCATCAGACTTGATGTCTCGCACAAGCGCCTTTACTGAGTCATCCTCGTAGGTAGACATCTGTCCAGCAAGAGCCTCAAGCAGATCAAGGCCCCTCTTTGGATTCGCCTTCGAACACGATAGTGCCGTCTGGATGCCGTTCATGTAGATACGGCGCGCCTCCGCATACGCAGGAATGGCAACCTCCTCAACACCCACCCCAACTGCCTCATCCGCAGTAAGACGCACAAAGAAGTCCCGCGGCTGCCCATACTGAATAGCACCCATCTTGATCATCTCCTTTGTGCCAGCAACGGATCCGTTCCGAAGGGCAGTAGCAAGAACCGTCGCAATGAAGTTGATAAAGACCGTGCCGACCATCGTACAGTCAGGGATGAAACCAAAGAGACCACCACCCCACTCCGAGATGCCCGCAAGAAGTGCGCTATCCAGGTTGTAGCCAAAGCCGAAGGTGTGAAGAGTCCATGGATTCTCAACACGGAGCGTTGCCAGAGTTGGCAGAATGCCGCGCGGCGGATTCACATTGCTGACACCGTCCGTAAGAAGTAGCGCCACAATGTGCCGACCTGCGAGCTCAGGAGCCGATGCCAGAATCGCAGCCTGACGGATACCATCGTAGATGTTGGTCTGGCTGTCGGGCTGAATCGTGTCGAGCGCAACTGAGACACGCGCACGTCCCGTCTCTGTCATAAGCGTAGGCGCGATTACTGAGCTCGCAGACGTGCTATACTTCACGATCGCCATCATATCCGTAGGATTGAGAGTTGCGGCCATCGTGCGAAGAGCGTGCTTCACAAGATCCATGCGAGTGTAGCCAAACGACTCGGCCGAGTTATCATCTGCCGTCTCAGCCATAGATCCTGAGTTGTCCACAATCGCGATGAGAACCACGGGCTGACGCTCACCTGCGGTAGGAGGCGTAGCCGTAATATGGAGAAAGCGCTGACCATCCACCTTATAGACCTGGCGCTTGATCAGAACATCGGCATCCTTGAATGCTGTTGTCTGCTGGGCGACTGCGTTGAGCGGATGAGCCTTCAGATAGTCCTGAATCGTGTTCCGAAGCGCGATGTTCGGAATCAGGTCGGTGCTGTGGAGATGAGCACCCGACTTGGGGCTCAGTGTGCTCTGCTCAAACCAGTGAGTAATGGCTGAGCGCTCGTAGGAGTGGCCATCTGACGCAATGACAGGATCGCGCATAACGGAGAGCGTGATCGGGCACAGCCAGTCGTTGGGGAGGGGCGCAGGGGCAGGGGCAGAGATAGAGGCAGACATTTTGCTGTTTCTAAAAAGTGCTATCCTAAGCCTGGCTACGCCACTTCAAATTTTTAGCGGCATGGATAAATTTGAGTTTCAATCCCTTAGTAGAAGTATTAATGATTGAGTCAAGGATGCGTTCAGGTGCTCATTTTCTTGAGATGCTATGGTTCTTTACAGCAGAAAGGATTATTAATGAAACTGCGCGGTTTTATAATCTAGATCAAGATCGCGCACGTGCGTTACGAGCGGTGTATCTTCGTCCTGGTGATTATTCTGTAAGAATACGGGACAGCAAAATTTGAGCCAAAAGGTTTCAGTAGACCCTGTAAGAAAATGCAACGAAAGCTGATTCAAGGTATTCCGTTTTGGCTTGATGCGCAGAATCGTGTCTATGCGTATGATCCGACTACGACAGAGAATCCTATCTGGTTAGGGACTTACAGTCCCCAAACAGAAAAGATTGAGTTTCGTGATGACTGGCGAGATGCGTATTCAAGTGCGCTCGTAGCCTATAGACAGCAAAATCAGGCACGTAGTCGTCTACCTGCGGCTACGCCAGCAAAGAAGGCGGAGGCCTAAATTTTGAAAACCGGACAACTATTTTTCATTGATATGCTACCTTCTGTTGAAGCTATACTTGATGAGAAATCAAAGCCACGTATTCTAGTTGTCGATCCAATGATTGTCGCCCATTTCGGGGATTTACTTGCTGATCTTAGAAAGTTCTTAGAGTCTAGGTGTTCGGCGCCTGCTGGAAACGTCCTATCAGTGCCGCAATCCGATCCTGCTGGCTCGCAAACTGGAATGTCTTCCCAGTCCTAGCAGCATTTGTTGCTGTTTCATACTGCTGCTGGGCCAAATATAGTGTATTTGCCTGATTCTGAAAGGTCGGTGAAATATAGGTAAAACTTGTGCTGACATAGAATCCTTGAGGTGTCATTTGAATATTAGGACTGGCATTGTTGTTATTTGTAGTGGGTTTAGCGTGAGTCGTTGACATTTCTAATAAGGTCCTATACTATTCCAGTTTGAGGTTGGATATCGCTGTTGATGAAGAAACTGCCCCTGAGTATACTGTGTTTTTTCAGCATAGTTCTGAAACTGGTAGAAGTTAGATTTACGGAGTGTACTGACATTGCTGTTATATGCCTGTATCTGATTGAAAAGATTCCAGTTTGTCTGGAGAATCAGATTCTGACCGATACTTTGGAACTGAAAACCGCTTATATCAAATGCGACATCCATTCTATCTACTTCAACGTGAAGAGATAGAGAAGCTGATTTAGATCCGCAAGCATCTCATCACGAATCGTAAAGAGATCGGAATCCTTCGAATGATCAAGACTTTTAACAAGGGCTCCTTGAAGAACTTTGATACACTCCTTAACATATGCGAGAGCACGCGAGTCTGTAAGATTCTCAACCTGATACTGGCTATTGCGTCCACGGAGCTTCGGACGACCGTATTTGCCAATATATACCTCAACATAACGATCAATATTTTTATCTAGGCGCTCAATCGCCTCATCTGTTGCCTTGTTACTGGCATAGGAGATTGTTTGCCAGTGATATAACTTTATTTGATCCCTCATTGTGAAAAAAAATTGTATGGCTTCAGCACTCATTCCTAGTCTAGCCTGTGAAACTATGTGTAGTCTTTGTCGTAGTTTTAAAATTTATTATGCTCATCCTCATGAACAGACAAACTGTCCATACACACGCTCTTGTTACTGTAGTTATTGTGCCAAAACTGGTCATACAACGGATCAATGTCAGCATCGTATCTGTAAGACACAGAAAGCTCTTAGAATAGCTCCTATTGTAGAGGATATCAGCTACCCCTTTACTGTAGAAGTGACCGATGATAAAAAGACGATTGATTCGTTTCTTCTGGCATACGGTGAAACAAACGCCGGAAACTATGAGAAAAGTAAGCAGAAGTTAGTTGATCTCTTTAAAAACAAAGAGCTTGTAAAGGCGATGTATAAGATGGACAATATACAGTTAATCTTTCTAGATCCGGTCACTGGAGAAGAAAAGAAAGCTTCAGTAGATGGCGAGAAACTTAAGAGTAAAGTCAAGAAGCCGAAAGGTATCAAAACGTAGTCGGCGCAGCCATAAGGGCAAGAAGACACAGAAGCGTAAGATCATAAAGAGGCAAACAGGTGGAGCAATCCCTACCGCATACTATCCTGAAGGTGGTGTTGTGACTGTCCGAGATGCCGATGATTATGAATCACCTTTTTACACGATTAGCCGCGAAGACGCAGAAGAAGGTCTTATCGCAGCATCCGATCGTAGTGTTGATGATTTACCAGAAGAATCTGAAGAGGGCGCGGTTCCAAACAAAAGTTCCAATATTTCATCCAAAAAGAATGTCGGGGTTTGATGACAGGATTATTTTAGCAAACTACGCACCAGCAGACTTTCAAGATTCCGAAGAAACACGGCCTCCTGAAAGTTATTTGGATTCAGGAAGTCAAGCACCCGCTACAATCTATTCATCTGTGATCACCAATACGGGAAACTTTCATAATCGACAGATTCGTGACCGTCATGTAATGCCTACGGTCTATACAGGTTCTTGGAAACGGAAGGTTCGTGATCTTTTTGTTCAGGGTTCCGAGGCTGTTCTCGGTTGGCTCGCAAAACCGCTCGCGTCCCATCCGACACTGGGCCAAGCTGAACTTCTTATTCGCCGATACAGTCGTAGCGAACTGACAAATCGTGAAGCGAACTCCCACATGAATCTACGAGATATCGTAACAGATCTTTCTGGTGAAATCAGTACGGACTTTGTAGAACACGAACTCGACAAATCGCGTGATATTTCTGGAAACATTTCACGGTTCGTCGCACAGACGCATGCCATTTATATGCTCTATAAGGAAGTTCTTGAGGAGATTGCCCTCAATGATAGCATCATGAAAGAGAAGTTGGTAACAATTGATAAGATTCAACCGCGACTCAAGATGCTTCTTGAACTTGGCCCTACAAGCGAGACTGCTACACTTGAAGCTAGCATTGAGCGCTATATGAGAGAGGTATTTGCTGCCAACAGCCCTGAAGCGGAATATAAAAAAGCACTTCGTCTGTATAAAAAGTTTTTAGTTGTGAAGGATCTGATTGGAATGTTGAGACTTTCTAGTTCCACAGATCGTGAGCCAATCTGTGGAATCTGTCTTAATGAAACCGTCAGTTTTGTTCTTGTTCCGTGTGGACATACATTCTGTGATACATGCTCTAAGAGACAGATCATGCAGTGTTATATGTGCCGGCAGCCTTCGCGTGAGCGGATTAAGATCTTTTTTACTTGAAGGTTTCAACGGCCGTCATCGTCACGAAGAGTAAAGAGAATCTCTTCAAATCCCTCGGGCGCAGACTCCTCAACTGAAATCACATCACGCGCCCAAGATCCAACTAAAGGTGAATCGCCGTGATAATCTCCACCTCCACGACCATTACCCTCGGCTGTTAGAAGAGGTAGAGGATGGTAGCGCATTCCACCATTATCAATAGGAACCTTCTCCTTGTCTACGAACTGGCGCTTCGTATGATTCACTACAAAAGGAAATGCGCCCGTATCCTTCTCCTTTGGACGAATCATATTATACTCGCCACACATCCTGTAGAGGTTGTTCTCTTGCCCAGGCTCAGGATCCGCATAATCACCTGCCCAGACAAGACGAGTCTTATGATAAGGGCCCTCTGGACTCAGACTCCATTCAAACGTGCTGACGAAGTTGTTGCCAAGGAATGAATGCTCAGTAAGCTTTGCGCCGTTTCCGTAGTTGTGAGCACACATCCAGACCATGATGCGGCCATCCTCCGTCAGTAGGATAGGGTAGTAATACTGTCCCATTTTGTTCTCAAGATGTTTTGGTACTGCTTAGATAGCAGTCTACGCATTTCAATTTTTTTATGGTTAACGTTTAACCATAAAAAAATCTCTGAAATCGGAATCGAACCAATGACTTGGGGAGATCCATTGCTTAGTATAATCACTACAATCCCCCGCTCTACCAACTGAGCTATTCAGAGTAGAAGGACTCTATGTCCTATCTAGATCTAGAGAATCGCTTTAACCCTTTACATCCGCGAATTGTCTAAACAGGAAAAAATTTGAAAAAAACTGTCTAGTAAGTAATATCATCTAAAAATGACAACGCCAAAGAGAATCTTTAGAATAAGTAAGGATGAGTTACAACTACTGGCAGAAAGGTATAAGATAAGCGATATGGAAACAGGTAACTCAACCTCTACATTTATCTGGAAATACTGGCAAAAAACGTTTAAAACTGGTACATTTGAAATGACAAGAACTGGATTATTGCGAGAAGCTACATGGGCAAGAAAAAATGACTTTACTGAATGGCATGACATAGTTTCTAACTGGGCGGAACAGGCAGTGCCAGTCTAGAACTCTGCGTTCGTCGCAAATGTCATCTCAGCACGATCCTTGCCAACTGAGGCCTTCGCATATGTGCTAACCCGCTTCTCGAAGAAGTTATCCTTGTTCTCTAGACTAATATTTTCCATGAAGGAGAACGGATTCGCCGACCGCCACACCTTCGGATAGCCAAGCTGTAGCAAGAGACGATCGGCTACAAACTCAATATACTGGCACATCATATCAGCATTCATGCCGATCAGCTCGCACGGCAGCGCCTTCGTAATGAAATGCTTCTCAATCTTGACGGCCTCACGAATAATCTTATGAACCTTCTGCTTCGGTAGACGATTCACAATCTTTCCGTATAGCATACAGGCAAAATCCGTATGGATCCCCTCATCCCGCGCAATGAACTCATTGGACAGTGTTAGACCAGGCATAATGCCACGCTGCTTTAACCAGAAGATAGCGCAAAAGGCACCACTGAAGAAGATACCTTCTACAGCAGCGAAGCCAAGTAGACGTGTCGCAAAATCAGCATCAGGACTCTCAATCCACGTCATGGCCCAGTCAGCCTTCTTTTTTACAGCAGGGATCGTCTGAATGGCACCAAGAATCCTCGCCTTCTCCTCCTTATCCGTGATGTAGGTGTCAATGAGCAGTGAATACGTCTCTGAATGAACAGCCTCCATCAGATTCTGACACGAGTAGAAGAACTTCGCCTCAGGGATCTGGATCTCGCGCATAAAACGACTGGCAAGATTCTCCATCACGATTCCATCGGATCCAGCAAAGAATCCAAGAATATGCTTGATAAAATGGCGCTCGTTATCACCGAGCTTCTCCCAGTGGGCCATATCCTTAGAAAGATCAATCTCCTCAGGTGTCCAAAAGACAGCCAAGTGCTGCTTATACTTGGCCCAGACATCCTGGTGCTTAATAGGAAAGATTACAAAACGATCCTCTGATGCCCGTAGAATCGGCTCAGGCATCGGAGGAGGAGGGGTTTCTTGAACAGGCTTTTCATCTGCCATAGTTGTAGTTGCCGTCGCAACACTTGTAGGGTCCGTATTGATTGAGTTAGTGTCAGCAACCTTTTCTACGCCTAAACTGATTTCAGGCATGTCATCTAGATTACCTACTGATGCTTTCTTTGCACGATGCTGCGGGCTCTTCTTCGCGGACATCGTCTTTTCCATCTTTGCCGTAATAGGAGCGGAGAAAGATACCTGCATTTTGACTAAAAAGGTAAATGAGTTAAAAATCATTCAAATTTGCTTAAGGGACGACTATGTCATCAGATTCTTGTAAAACTCGTGGACTTTAGTATGCGTAATAAATGCGGATTCATCAAGATCCCAAATATACGAAGAATCAAGGCTTCGCACACGACTAAGTGCCACATATGCTTGTCCACACTCAAAAGTAGAGGGGCCTATATCAATGAGCGCACAATCGAGAGTTGCGCCTTGTGCCTTGTGAATCGTCATGGCATAGGCCAGAGCAAGCGGAATCTGCTCTCTTGAAATCCCATCAAACTCTTCACAGGCCCAGGTTGCCGGAGTTATAGCTAGCTCCACGCCATTGCGGAACTTTACAATAGGATACTTAAGGTCATTCTCTTGAAATCCTGTCACAACTCCACGACTTCCATTTACAAGGCCGTTTTCGAAATCCATATTTGTCAGAAGCATCACTTGTGCGCCTTTTGCGAGAATGAGTTCAGGAGAATATGATGCGTCACGATCTAACTTCTGAATCGCCCACCTTACAGGCTCTGAATCAATATTTAGACCTTCAGTTGAGGGTATTGGTTCTTTGATCGTTTTTACAGTATAGATGTGTCGTTCACCTGTCAGCGCTTTCAGATTTGTGACATTAACACTGTCCACGGCGGCTTTGCGACTAAAGAGTAGAGTCGGCCGGATTTCAAGAGCCTTCCAGTTTAGACCTTGTCTGGTCCGTAGGATACGGACTGACTCCTTGCTTAGACGACCGTAGCGTGCTTCGTCAAGAATGCCCTGAAAGATTGGATCCTTTTGCCGAATGATTTGTTTCAGTTCAACCGTATTTGGTACAATCTGTTTCCAAATGGCAGATTCAAAGACAAACTGTGTCTCTTCTTGACCCTTATTCACGGGCGGAAGCTGAAAGAAATCACCTACAAAGATACACTGAATCCCGCCCATCGGAACTTCACGTTTGCGAACGGCTCTCGCAATAATATCTAGCTTCTCTAAGAGTTCTGGAGTCATCATACTCACTTCGTCAACAATCAAGATATCCGTGAGATTCCAGCGGCGCTTGGATCTGGCACTTTTCTTGATTGCAGCAATCAGATTCAGAACAGGTTCCCGTCCAAGACCAATACCTGCCCATGAATGTAGGGTCTTGGCCTTGCGGCCGAGTAGAAGTGCGGCGCATCCTGTCATCGCCGTAATGTAGGTGTTCTTTATGTCGGATGTTTCCTTGTAGATACGATCGAGTAGGTAACTCTTACCAGAACCGCCTGGACCTGTGAGAAAGAATGACTTTCCTTCTTTCGCATAGGCTAGAGCTTGCACCTGTTCTGGGTTAAGTGCCATGTGTTTGATAGACTCTTAGCTCCTAAGTAAAAATCAATTTTAGGCTACACTACAGAAAGACATTTGGTAAACGCTGTAGGACATCTGTCCATTTATGAGTGCCGGCAGTAAGTTCAAAGAGCGCGGCTTCGGCCTCTGTCAAGGTGACAGACCGTTCCTGTTTATCGATTCGTGACTCGGCTGCCATCATGGCGAGAATAGCAGTTAGAAACGTGCTAATCGTACACGGCGTCTGAATCATCGCGGTTTGAAACCACGCCGCATGCTGAGGCTTGGGTTCAAATACTTTTTCAGCGAGTGTAGTGTGACTAATGCGCTTTCCGTAGGTTTTCATGTTGTTACGAAGGTTTGTAGCTTCATAACGAATCGTATCAAACAGATTATTGATCTGCTGAAAGAGATTGGACGACGGCGTAGAATCAAGACTAGACAGAGAAGACGCACGAGACATTATGTTCTTAGTTGAGACAGAGTGAGAGTCAATTTTAGTGTTTGAATGGATCCTTTTTCTTACAGTCTGGGCACACAACATACTGTGGATCCTTATCAGGTTGAACTATAACAGATCGATTAAAATGGAGCTTGGTCGTCTCAGACCATCCATATCCTTTTGCGGCCTCAAGCGCCTTTTTCGGGTCCGCATAGATGAGTAGGAAATATTCATAGATATCACCTTTATCTAAGTTTACTCTACAGTGCTGACATGTATAGTCCATAGTAAATATATATCTTTGTAGACATATCAATTTTACTACGCCTCAGCAGACATCATATGGGCCAAGCGGCTCAGTGGATGATGGAACTCGCTCCATAAAAACCACGGAATCTTCTGTTCACCATCATGCTGAATATTCACAATCCAATGCGGCGGAACAAAGACAGCCGATCCCTTTCGCACCTTAATATCCAAGAACTTCACTTCACCGATGAGCGGAGCCTCAGCTCTTTTAATCGATCCAAACGGCTTACCTTTCCAGATCTTTGGTAGAAAGTTCTGAGAACTCTCAGGCATCACCGATAATAAGAGATCTCCTTCTGTCGGTAGAATCATCGTAGAGTATGCGGTTGTCTTTCTGAGACCTTTCTCACCCACCGAAACTTCTGTTCGCGCAGAAAACAGAAAGCGTTTCCACTCAGAATCTATGATTTTTGGTAGCCACGTAGTTTCTACCCACGTTCGGATTCCAGTATGTTCGGACAAAAGTTCTGAACTTTTCGGATAGTTTGTAGGAATATCATAAGGCTGGATTCTAGCCTCAGCAATGTCTATGAGGAGAGGTTTTCCATACGGAGCATTCTGAATACGAGGAATCTCCTTTACAGTTTGCGCAGACCAGAGTTGAACTGGTGGTAACGATCGTACCACAATGAAACTCTGTTCCGTAATGAGTGTCGGAAGACGATCAAGCTGATCCCCTTCAATCTGTAGAATATCAAACTCCTCCAGCGCCTGTTTGTAAAAGAAGATAGCGACTAGAAAAAGAAATGCTAAAATGAGGAGATATTCAATCATTTGGACCTGCTCCCCTTCTTCTTCTGTGTGCGTTTGAGACAACGGGTATTAGGACGCATTGGTTTATAG
>Ga0114958_10003958_pt1 | contig 10425 bp, 6 predicted proteins | sample C_130208_EF_Meta_FD_89577 | JGI IMG/M metagenome (GOLD analysis project Ga0114958, IMG submission 89577) | Freshwater microbial communities from Lake Croche, Canada to study carbon cycling - C_130208_EF_MetaG | ecosystem: Environmental > Aquatic > Freshwater > Lake | place: Lake Croche, Canada... | reverse complement strand
GTTGAATCAAATTTGGAAGATTTTGTGGTTTTGTTTGAGTTCTGGAAAGCAGGAGACGCCACTGAAATGGAAACGCAGGAAGCATTTATTAAGTCGGTCAATGCAATTGAAGAAGCAGAATTTAAAAGCACATTAAATAAACCTGAGGATGAACTTCCCGCTATATTACAAATTAATCCAGGTGCAGGTGGAACTGAAAGTCAGGATTGGGCAGAAATGCTTTTACGCATGTATACCATGTATGGCGAAAAACAAGGTTGGACTGTAAGTTCATTGGATTATCAAGAAGGAGATGGCGCGGGCATAAAATCGGCAACCATTCAATTCGATGGACCTTTCGCTTATGGTTTTTTAAAGGCAGAATCTGGTGTTCATCGATTGGTTAGAATTTCTCCATTTGATAGCAATGCAAGAAGACATACTTCATTTGCATCTGTTTATGTATATCCTTTAATTGATGATACCATTGAAATTATTGTTAACCCGGCCGATATTGAGTGGGAATTTTATAGGAGTGGTGGTAAGGGGGGGCAGAACGTAAATAAAGTAGAAACTGCAGTAAGATTAAGACATGCTTCTGGTATTATTGTAGAGTGTCAACAATCTAGAACACAGGGTGAAAATAGAGAAATTGCCATGAAGATGTTAAAGAGTAGATTGTATGAAGCTGAAATGAGAAAAAAACAAGAAGCTTTAAATGCCACTAATGCCAACAAGAAAAAAATAGAGTGGGGTAGTCAAATACGATCTTATGTATTTCATCCTTACAAAATGATTAAGGATCATCGAACCGATTATGAAGTGGGTAATATTGGCCCAGTTATGGATGGGGAAATAGATGGTTTTATAAAAGCCTATTTGATGCTTGAAAAAAATGAGCAACAATAATTAATTAATTAGTGAAAATTTGGACTCAAATCTAATTTAGTTTTTGGCCGAAGCTTATCTAGCATTTTGAATCCACGAATAATCAATTCAGCATTGTCGGCTTTACCCATTGGGGTCATATTGCCAATGAGTTGATTTCTAAATACCACTTTTGCAGGTTCATTATTTTCAAATGTAATTTCAATGATTTGTGCATTGGAGTGGTTGACACCAATAAATTTTTTCTCCTTATCTAATGCGAAATAAATATTCTCTGAATTGCCTTTAGTGATCATTTTTGAAATAGCGCCATCTTGAAACCAAGCATTTAATCGATTGCCCTTTAATTGGTTAAAAAACTGAGTGGTATCAATTTTATTAAAAGCAAAAGCATTTTCAAAAACTTTAAGCTGTTCTGGTTTTTTATTTTTTAAAAATAAATAGATCGTATCTCCTGTTATTTGGTTATCGCTTGCCCATACAATTGGATTAGATAACAATCTAATGGTAGAGTCATTCAATGAATAAAATAAACTGTCAGCAGTTGCTTGTAATGAATCTGAAAATATTTTTACATGATGATAGGCTTCCATGTATTTATTTAAAGTGGTATCTGTTATTTTTCCTACACTGTCTCTTGCTTTTGGAATAGGATTAAGTAAATCTGAAATTTTTCCAGTATGAAGGGTATCTGCTGCAATGTATAAGGTATCATTTTTTTGCTTAATTAATAACAAGGGTTGTTCTGTTGCAAACAAAATACTTTTTATTCTATTGGTTTTGATGTTGTTGGCTAATAAGTCGAAACTCAATGAATCTTTTGATCGGTAAATGGCATTGCCTTTAAATTCACCTGTTCCTACAGAGTCGTCCACTGCCATTTCATCTGCAATAAAATGATAGGTGCTATCGTCTACTTCTGATCTTTCATATAAATAACCTTGTTTTAAACCTGTATTGAAATTCCCATTCCGAGTTGAAATGGTTCTTGACCCGGTAATGATCTTGCTTGGACTTATGAAATTAGCTAATTGGGAATAAGTGTTGTATTCTAAGGTATCCGTAATAATTTTATTTTCTACATCCAGTAATTCCACTTTATTTCTAAAAATAACGTCTCTGGTTTCTCCATAATACAAACCTTCTTTACTTGTGAGTACCGTTTTGTTTCTTACTAGTTTCCCTCCTTTTGTAAAGACACCAATTTTGGTATTTGCATCATAATCTAACGAATCGGTGGTAAGAATGGCTTTGCCATCAGTTAATTTAACTTTTTTCCTTAAAAAAGCTTTCTTAGTATCCCCTAAATATTTCAAATAATCTGAATAAATATCTACGCTGTCCGCATCATTAATATGTATGTGCCCAAATCCTTCTAATGTATTTTTGGTGTTGTTTAAAATTAAACTATCTCCAAATAATAAAGTCTTGCCTTGTCTAATTTTTACATGGCCAACAAAAACTAAGAAGTCCATGCTATCCATTTTTTTTACATTGTAATTTTCTGCCGATAAAAATTCGATTAATTTTCCACCATTTGCTAATGTAGCAGGTTGTGCAACTGGAACAGTATCTTTTGAAAACTTATTAATAGGTTTTTCATGGACCACTTTATTGTGGTCAATATTTTGTGCACTTACTAAATTAAGGGATAAGGCAATACTTAATATTATTAAACCAATTCTATTCATTTGTGATGGAATCGGCTAGGGGCTTAGTCAATGGGGTTGATTTGTCTTTTTTACCAAAAACTGATATATTGATATATCTTTTAGGATGAACTTTAATGTCATCCACCAAGGTATTGATACTTTTCAATGTCCCTTCTAAATCATTATAAAAAGTACTGTCATTCATTAATTTTGCAGCCGTTCCAGTTCCAGCATTTAATTTCTGTAAACTAATATTTAAACTAGCCACAGCCAATTGGATGGTTTTAATGGTTTTATTTAAGTCAGCATCTTTTACTGCCTTGGATGCAGTATCTAAATTGGTAATAATATTATTTAACTTTTGATTGTTGTCATTTAAATTTTTGGTAAAACTATTTACATTATCAAAAGTTTGAGCAATAGATCCATTTTGTTTTTGAAGCATGGCTTCTACCGCATTCACTGAAATACTTAAACTTTTTGTAGTACTGGCTAAATTTTCCAATATCACCTGTAAATTTTCTTTATTCGCCTCATTTAAAACAGTATTAATATTATTTAATACTTTATCTAAAGAACTAATGGCATTTTTAGTTTTTTCACCTAAAGGAGAAAGGGTATTCACTAGGTCGCCCATTAAACTAGTTGCAGGTGCTGTTTTAATCGTATCTCCAGATTTAAAAAAATTGGGTGCGTTTCCTAAAACAATACTAATACTGCTTATCCCTATGGGGTTATCTTGAATGGTTGCTACTGAATTATTGGGAATTTTATAGGGTTCATTTAATTTAACAGAAACAATTATTACGGCTAAATTGTCTTTTTGATTTTCAATTTCAAAAACGGAGCCTACTTGATATCCATTAACGAAAACAGGGTTAGAAACAATCAAGCCTTTGGTATCCGTATATTTGGCATAAATAATGTTGCCAGATTTAAATATGGTTTTACCTCTTAGGAAATTAAAACCTAAAATTATAACGGTAACTGCAATTACGGTTAAAGCGCCTACTTTTGTTTCGTTGGATACCCGCATTTTATTAAATGTACTTTACTGCAAAATTAGCTAAAATATAGGAGCTAATTGGCATTTGTCTTTAACTGGTTTTCTAAAGAGTTTTTGTACCTAATAACCGATTTAGTGATTACTTCACAAATTTGGTTTTGCCCATCTTCACTATTAAGATAATCTTCATCCTCTGGGTTGGAAATGAAACCTGTTTCTACCAATACGGCAGGCATTTGCACCGCTGCCAAAACCCAAATTCCCTTTTGTCTTTGCTTGGCTTCTCTGCTTAATCTTCCAGCGGCTTTAAATTCTTCCTCAATGGTTAAAGCTAAACTTGCTGCTCTTTGAAAATATTGTTGGGTTAACAAACTAATCATCATAGAACGAGTAGGGTCGGCTTCATCTATTTCTTTGATTTGCTTTTCGGAAACTGAATCTAATTTTTCTACAACATCATCTACTGCCTCATCGGCCATTTCCTTTCTTTGGTCTGATTTTACAACATTGTAAATATAAGTTTCGGTACCCTTTGCTGTATTGGGTTTATAGGTATTTCTATATAAAGGAACTACTCTAGTTATTTTTCTTTTGACCCCTTTTTTCTTTACGGTATATGTTTTTTTTGTGTGCCCAATAATCTGTCTATTTCTGCTTGGATCCGCTGAATTGGTGTGAATGCATATAAATAAATCCCCTTTTGCGGCATTGGCTATATCTGCCTTTTCGACAACCGTATTAAATACATCGGTGGTTCGTGTAAGCACTACCTCCACATTTGGGAGGGCATCATGGAAATAATCTTGCAATTTTAGAGAAATAGCTAAGGAAACGGCTGCTTCTGTAGAATATTTACCATTGGCACCGGGATCGGTACCCCCATGACCTGGGTCAATGATGATCCTTTTTAAGGTTTTTGCTGAATTTTGGGCTTGTGTGGAATAGCTAATAAGGGAAAAAAGGGCAATTGTTCCATAAGTTAATGCTAAAATCATTCTATTTTGCTTCATAATAAGTGCCTTAATGCTGTTTTAGTTTATTTTTGCAGCTGTGATAGAATCAGGATACAAAAATAAAGAAAAATCTAAGCCTTCTAAAGTTAATATTGGTATTTTACTAACATTAACAATAGTTTTATTGACCGTATGCCCAAGCATGGCGCAAATAAAACCGTTGATGAATGCGCCCATTAAATCAAGCGACTCTTCAGTAATCAAGACCGATTCTAACCGCAACAATTCACTTAGAATATCGAAAGACAGCATTGACACGCCTGTAAAATATACAGCTGTTGATTCTGGCGTTATGATCCTGACGACTAAAGAGTTCTATTTGTATGGAAATGCTAAAACTGAGTACAAAACTTCAGTTTTAGAAGCCGCTACCATTGTTTATGACCAATCGTCTCAAAATATTAAAGCGTATGGAGCAAAAGATACTTTGGGCGCCCCTCAAAGTAATCCTAAGTTTGAAGAAAGTGGGATGACTTCGACCAATGATTCAATCTACTTTAATATGAAATCAGGAAAGGGATTAACAAAAAATACAAATTTTCAGCAAGGGGAAATTTTTATTAATGCCATTTCCATGAAAAAAATAAATAAAGAGGAAGCATTTGCTTGGAAGGCTAGATTTAGTACTTGTAATTTAGATGAACCCCATTTTGCCTTTAGAACCAACAAATTAAAAATTATAAATGATAAAATAGGGGTGTCTGGACCTGCCTTCCCTGAATTTGAAGGCGTTCCTTTCCCGATTGGCATACCATTTGGAATTTTCCCATTAACAAAAGGAAGGCATTCCGGTATGTTGGCTCCTGCATTTACCTCCAGTGAAGATTTTGGTTTGGGATTTGAAGGGCTTGGTTATTATAAAGTCCTTAGTGATAATTTTGATGCAACTGTTAGAGGGAATATCTATTCTTATGGAGGATGGAGTGCTAATTTAAATTCCAAGTATATTTTAAGGTATAAATATATCGGCAATTTAAACCTAAGTCTTTTGCAAACAAAAATGTTGAATAGAAATACAGGTCTATCTACCGAGTTTACAGGAACTAAAACATTTATGATCAATTGGTCTCACTCTATGGATTCAAGAGCATTGCCTGGAACCAATTTTTCTGCTAATGTTAATTTTGGAAGTACAAAATACAATAAGTCATTGTTGAATAACCCGCTTCAAAATTACCAGAATCAAATTAGTTCTTCTATTAGTTATAATAAATCTTGGGATAATAAATATAATTTATCAGTTAATTTAAATCATAATCAAAATAATAATCTAGGGTTGGTTAATTTAAGTTTGCCCAATATCAATTTTAATGCATTAACCATTTATCCTTTCCAAAAGAAGGATCAAGTGGGTACTCCTAAATGGTATGAAAAGTTAGGAATTGGTTACAATTCAACTTTTCAAAATCAATTTTCTTTTTATGATACTGCTTTTAATATGAAAAGATTAATTGACACCATGCAATGGGGAGCCACACATAGCATTCCAATTAGTTTATCCTTACCCGCAATAGGGCCCATTACTATAAGTCCTAGTGTTAATTTTGAAGAAAAATGGTTTGGCGCACAAAATATTAAAAGTTGGAATAACGAATTAAAAAAAGTGGATACCACTTTATATAAAGGATTTTACAGAGCACCTCAAGTTGGTTTTGGCGTTGGGTTATCTTCAAGAATATTTGGAACTTTTAAATTTGACAGTACTAGCCATATAAAGGCAATAAGACACGAAGTTAGACCTAGTATTTCCTTTAATTATACCCCCGATTTAGCAGCGAGTTATCATTATACAGCTCAAATAGATTCCAATGGAAGAAAGTATCGCTTTTCCAAATTTGACGGAGGTGCTTTAGGGGGCGCTTTTTCAGAAGGTACTTTTGGTGGCTTAGGTTTTGGAATTGATAACTTATTGGAGATGAAAGTAAAAGATAAAGTTGATTCAACTAGTGCCGAAGAAAAATTTAAAAAAGTAAAATTGATTGAAGGCTTTGGTTTTCGTTCAAATTTCAACTTTTTAGCTGACAGTTTTAAACTAGGTAATTTTAATTTTTATGCACGCACGGTTTTATTCAATACCATCAATATTACCTCTTCCTTTACTGTTGATCCATTTGCAAATGACAAAAGAGGATTTAGAGTTAATAAATTAGATGTAGACTTAGCACATTTAAAACTAGGTCATATAACCAGTGGTGGGATATCTATTGCTACCTCTTTTAAAAGCAAATCTAAAGATGAAAAAGCATCCAAGGCTAAAGAAATTCCAATAGATCCATTCATGACTCCCGATGAACAGCAAAGGCAGCTTCAATATGTAAAAGCGAACCCGGCCGAATATACCGATTTTAATATTCCTTGGTCTTTGTCTTTTTCATTTTCGTATCAATTTTCTAGAACTATGAAATCAGATTATTCTGGTTTTAAATTGCAATCATTTTCTAGTTTAAATTTCAATGGGGACTTTAGTTTAACTCCAAAATGGAAAATAGGGGGATCTGGTTATGTGGATGTAGCTAAAATAAATATTCAGCAATTGAGTATGTTTATTACGAGAGAAATGCATTGTTGGCAAATGGCCATTAATGTTACGCCAATTGGATTGTATAGATCTTTTAGTCTTACTATCAATCCAAAATCAGGAATTTTAAGGGATTTAAAAATAAATAGAAGTAGAACTTTCTCCTCCTCCTCTTATTAAGCTTGATGGTTGTTAGCTAAATAATAGTTGGCCATTTTATCATATACCAATTGTTTTAAACTGTCTTTGGAATGTCCCTGTGGGTATAGGGCAGGTAAAATATGCATATACATTTTACCAGGCGTAAAGTACATGATTGGCTTGGTGGGTAATACTTTTTTTGTATTTAATAATACGACAGGAACAATAGGTTTATTCGTATCAATGGCTAGTTTAAAAGCGCCATCATAAAATGATTTAAGTGGGGCTGCCGTTCTGTTTCTGGTGCCCTCTGGATAAATTAACATGTCTAAGCCATTGTTTAAAACAACTTTCATTTTTTCATAACTTTCTCTTCTGCTTTGATTATTTTTTCGATCTACAATAACACTCGCAAATTGATACACCCATCCAAAAAGGGGTATGTAAACAAAACTTTTTTTAGCTATGGTTTTATTGGCTCTTGGTAAAAATGGAGTACTAATAGGTATATCAATTAAACTATTGTGATTACAAACTACAATAGCTGTTTCTAGGTTGTCAAAAACTTCTTTACCTGTTACCTTAAAAGAACAACCAGCTAAAAACAAAAACAAACCCATCCAGACTTGTGAGACGACGCGATGAAATCTAGTTTTTAATGGATCAGGCATGAAAAAACAAAATAAATAAAACCATATAAAAATAAACATGGTGGATACAAAAACTAATAAAGCCCAAAAAGCCAATATTCGTGCAATGATGCTTTTTATTATTTTCATATTGATTAATTTAAATTGCCCAATTAATAGGGTGATGGTGCTTTTGAACTAAATATTCATTAGTGGCACTAAAATGTTTGCATCCAAAAAATCCATGATAGGCGCTAAGAGGAGAAGGATGCGCTGCTTTTAAAATTTTATGTTTTAAAGGGTTAATGAGTTTTAGCTTTTGTTGCGCGAAATTACCCCATAAAATAAATACTAAGTCTTTTTTTTCTTCCGAAAGTAAATGTATAATATCGTCGGTAAAATTCATCCAACCAATTTTAGCATGACTGGCTGGTTCATTTTCCCTTACAGTTAGTATTGCATTTAATAAAAGTACCCCTTGTTTAGCCCATGGAGTTAAATTGCCTGTACTGGGAATGGGCATTCCAATATCTTTATTTAACTCTTTAAATATATTCATTAAAGAGGGAGGGGGTTTAATTCCATCTGGGACGGAAAAGCTTAAACCCATTGCTTGAAGGGGCTGATGATAAGGATCTTGTCCTAAAATAATTACTTTAACTTGATCGTAGGGGGTTTGTTTAAAGGAATTAAATATTTGGGGACCTCTAGGAAAGATGCTTTTATTTAACTCTTTTTCAGCTTTAATATGAGCAATGATTTGATCAAAATAAGGCTTTTTGAACTGTTCTTTTAAGGCTTTTTTCCAAGAAATTTCTATATCCACTTCCATAGGGGCTTTCACTTTTCAATACTAAAGATAAATCTACTAGAACAAACTGCAACAGTTATCTTTTTCCAACATTTTTAGTAACTTTCTTAAATATCTAACCATAATACAACCTATGCTAAGGCATCAAAAAAAAATTTCGATGGGGGTATTCTATATCCTTTTTATTACCCAAACTGTTTTAGGTCAAAATACTTTATTGGATACGCCGCTAAAAACGAATTCGATTAGTGCTACCAATTTAAAAAGTTTAATAATAACTCAAATTGATTTCTCTAAGGACAGCACGACGCTTGGTGCTTTTGAAATTAATAATCAATTGTTTCAATTACCAGCACCGCTTCCGCTTTTAACTGGTGAAATAAACCTTCCCAAAAACATAGTTCAAAAGATTGTACAAGTTACTAAATCACATGATGGTTGGTTAATTAGGGTGCTTATGAGTAACAAAGGGCCTGACACCACTAATATAAAAAATATACTCCCTTTTGAAAAAAATAGTCAGCAAGCTTATATTACAGGAAAGGGGGAACATCGTTTGTCAAGAACCCATTTGTTTTTACCAGGTAAACTTCCTGTAAATGTAATTGTACCTGACAATGCTTGGGAACTTGGATTCAATACGAAACTTATAAAAAATAACCTGTCTGTTTTTGGATTTAGTAGAAGAAACAGTGAGACCATTTTGAAAGGCAAAAATAAAAGATTCGAAACCATTTTATATCCAGGGGGAAGTATTGAATATACTATTTGGATCGAACCTTATTTAGGGCCTTGGCAAACTGGGTTATTGAAAGTTTTTAAAGATAGAAAATTATATGATGTTGAAAAATTTGATGATAGTTTATACAAAAGAAAAGACCTACAATGGGTGCGACATACTTATCTCATGCATTTAATGATGGCATGGGACAAATTTTTTTATGACCGAAAATCAAATCAATATGCATTAGATAAGTTTATTCAAAGGGGAAATAATTTATATGGAGGGGATGATATTATCACCATTTGGCCTACTTGGCCAACTTTAGGATTGGACCAACGGAATCAATTTGATTTATACCAAGATTTACCCGGTGGTTTAAGTGCTATTCAAAATATTAGCAACCAATTAGCCAATCAAAAAAAGCATTTATTTGTTTCTTATAATCCTTGGGATGTGGATACCCGCGCACAAAATCATTACAATGGATTGTCCTGGTTAATCAAAAATACCAATGCAGACGGGGTCGTATTAGATACCCAAGGTAGCTCTAGTGACTCTTTGCAATCTGCTGCCGATTCAGTAAGAAAGGGGGTGGTCATGTATAGCGAAGGAATGGCCGTGCCAAAGGATATGCAAGGTATCATCTCTGGTAGAGTCCACAACGCTTTATATTATCCACCAATGTTAAATTTGAATAAGTTAATACAACCTGGGTTTACTATTTATAGAGTAGCAGAATTGTATAAAGAACCAATCAATAGAGAATTTGCCACCAGTTTTTTTAATGGATATGGCACAGAGATGAATATAATGGTTCCTGGTCAGCCAGCGTGGACAGAGAAACAATATGAACTTTTAGGAAAAACAACCAAATTGTTGCGTTTATTGTCTGATAATTTCAATGCTCCTAATGTAACTCCTTTGATTTCAACGAATGAAGATCGTATTTGGGTTAACAAATGGGCTACTGATCAAAAAACAGTATTCACTATTTATTCTACCATACCACAAGGCTATAAAAATGATTTATTTGAAGTAGTCCCAAAATACAATTGGCATTTTGT
>Ga0114958_10003948_pt1 | contig 10441 bp, 11 predicted proteins | sample C_130208_EF_Meta_FD_89577 | JGI IMG/M metagenome (GOLD analysis project Ga0114958, IMG submission 89577) | Freshwater microbial communities from Lake Croche, Canada to study carbon cycling - C_130208_EF_MetaG | ecosystem: Environmental > Aquatic > Freshwater > Lake | place: Lake Croche, Canada... | reverse complement strand
TGAAAAAATTAGACCTTTGTCAGCAAAATGGCATGGTTCAGAAGAAGGTCGCGCATGGCATGTTGAGCATGCTAAAAAAATATTTGGAAATCCAAATAGAGCCAAAGCGTGTAGCAAAGTTATTCCAGTGGAAAAAACTTGCGTTATTTGTGGAACAAAGTTCATATCTAAAAATCCAACAAGACAAAAATATTGCGCAAACAAATGCGCAAGCAAAGCTGTACAGGATAAAAAACGTATTGAAATATTGGCTAATAGCACCACAAATTGTGAGCAATGTGGTAAAGAGATATACACAGTCTATAGTATCAAAAGATTTTGCGATGGAATATGTCGGGGTGCTTTTGGTAGAGCAAAAAGAAAACTTGAAAAAAGTTTATAATATAACTGTTGAAGATAGCCATACGTATTTTGCTAACGGTATCCTAGTCCACAACTGTGATACCCTTAGTATGGCAATGATGAGATTTCGTCAAGGCGGTTTTATTAGTACAGCATTAGATCGAGAAGATGAAGCACCAGAGTATCGACGCAAAACAAGTTCGTCCTATTATTAAAGGTAAAGATTATGGCAGAAGATCCGTTTGAAATGATTAAAATAGTAATGTTGCTACTCTTGGCTTCATTAATGATTATGTCCACACATGATGCAAATGCAACAACTTGTAGGAATTCGTCAGTAAAACATCAATTTGATAAGTTAAATGGTTACCCACAAGGACGAGAAGGTTATGTTGTTGACCATGTGTGTGCTTTAGCTAAAGGTGGACTTGATGCGGTTATTAACATGCAGTATCAAACGATAGATCAAGGACATAAAAAAGATCGTATTGAGAATTCAAAATATGGTAGGTCTTTATTCTGCACACCAGAAAATTCCACACCCACTCGACAAGTATTTAACTGCAAATAAGGAACAGAAATGATAGAAAAAAGTATGAACCCTGCGCCACAGGGAATCAGTCAAGTTGATCCTGATGCAGAACCATTAGAGATTGAGATAGAAGATCCAGAGTCAGTTACTATTCGACATGGTGACGAAGAACTTGTAATTAAACCAGCGTTTGATGAAGAAGAGTTTGCTTCTAATTTAGCAGAAGAAATTCCTGATAACGTATTAGCGTCTTTAGCATCAGAATTAATTTCTGATTTTGAGAACGATATTAGCGCAAGGCGCGATTGGATTCAGACATACACAGATGGTCTTGAGCTTTTAGGACTTAAACTTGAAGAGCGTTCTGAACCATGGGAAGGGGCATGTGCAGTACAACATCCTCTACTAACAGAAGCGGTTGTTAAATTCCAAGCGGAGACTATTACCGCGACCTTCCCCGCGAGCGGTCCTGTTAAGACGCAAATCATCGGTAAAGAAACCGATGAGAAGAAACAAGCCGCACAGCGCGTACAAGACGACATGAACTATCAGTTGACCGATGTGATGGTTGAGTATAGGCCAGAGCATGAGCGTATGTTATGGGGTCTAGGATTGGCAGGCAATGCGTTCAAGAAAGTCTATTACGACCCTTACTTAGGCCGTCAAGTGAGCATGTATGTCCCTGCTGAAGATGTGGTTGTACCCTATGGTGCGTCTAGTCTTGAGACAGCAGAACGTGTTACCCATGTGATGCGCAAAACAGAGAATGAAGTCAGAAGACTTCAGTACGAAGGGTTCTACCGAGATATAGATCTTGGCACACCTGCTAATACCATGGACGAAGTTGAAAAGAAGATTGCTGAACAGTTGGGCTTTAGAGCGACTAGCGATGACCGATACAAACTTCTTGAAATGCATGTAGAGATCGACCTTGAAGGGTATGAGCACGAGGACGCTGAGAGCGGTGAGTTAACAGGTATCGCGTTACCTTATATCGTTACCATGGAAAAAGGCTCAAACACTATTCTTTCAATCCGTAGAAACTGGAACCCTGAAGATGAGTCATGTAAAAAACGTAATCACTTCGTACATTATGGCTATGTGCCAGGTTTTGGCTTTTATTGTCTTGGGCTTGTTCATCTTATTGGTGCTTTTGCCAAGTCTGGTACTTCAATCCTTCGCCAGTTGGTTGATGCAGGAACTCTTAGCAATCTACCGGGCGGTTTTAAAACGAGAGGACTAAGAGTAAAGGGTGACGATACACCGATCGCTCCGGGTGAGTTTAGAGATGTAGACGTACCATCCGGTACTATGAAAGACAACATCATGACGCTACCTTATAAAGAGCCTAGTCAAGTCTTAATGGCGTTACTACAAGCGATTGTAGAAGAAGGTAAGGCGTTTGCAGGGGCAGCTGATTTGGCTGTATCTGATATGTCTGCCAACTCGCCTGTAGGAACAACCCTTGCTGTATTAGAACGTACACTTAAAGTAATGAGCGCAGTTCAAGCGCGTATTCACTACTCGATGAAGCAAGAATTTGTTTTACTACGCGACATTATTAAGGACTATTGCCCAGATGAATATGATTACGATCCAACCGAAGGTAGCCGACACGCTAAGAAAGCTGATTATGATTTGGTGTACGTACTTCCTGTATCTGATCCCAACGCCTCAACGATGGCACAGCGCGTCGTACAGTATCAAGCGGCCTTACAACTAGCACAAGGCGCACCACAACTCTATAACATGCCGGTCTTACACAGACAGATGCTCGAAGTATTGGGCATTCCTAACTATCAGAAGTTAGTGCCTATGGAAGATGATATGAAACCGCGTGACCCTGTGACTGAGAATCAAAACATTCTTAAAAGTAAACCGGTTAAAGCGTTTCTTTATCAAGATCATCAAGCGCATATCTCTGTACACATGTCGGCTATGCAATCGCCTGAGATACAACAAATAATCCAACAGGCAATGGGACAAAATCCACAAGCGATGCAAGCATTGCAAGCAGCTATGTCTGCTCATATTATGGAGCATCTTGGTTATGAGTATCGTAAGCAACTTGAAAATACCATGGGTATCAACATTCCATCTTATGGTAATGATGATACTGACAATCAGGTAACAATTCCTGAGAACATTGAGGTGCAGATATCTCAACTGGCTGCTCAAGCTTCTCAACAATTGTTGCAACAAGGACAACAACAAGCTGAAGCGCAAGCTAACCAACAGAAACAACAAGATCCTGTTATTCAGATGCAACAAGGCGAACTCCAACTAAAACAAGGCGAACTACAACGCAAGGTCGCTAAAGACCAAGCGGACATTCAACTTGAGATGGCTAAGTTAGAACTTGAGCGTGAGAAGATGGGTGCTACTCAAGAGGTTGCTGGTGCAAACATTGGTCTTAAGATGAAAACCTTACAAGATCAGAAAGACACCACTGCCGCTAAGATGGGTGTAGATGTCGCTATGAAAACGCAAGATAGACAACACCAAAAGGAACAAACCTTCAATCAACAAGAGCATCAAACTAAACAAGCAGAGAAACAACATCTTGCTAATAAAGAGCAACGCTTTGCAGAAGGAGGAGAGGTAAAAGGAAAAAACCCTGAGAAATTTGCTGAAGGTGGGCAGGTGTTTTTGGAAGAACCAACAATGTTAGATTTATTAGGGCAAAAAGTTTTAAAACAACTACCATCAGAAACAAATTTATTTAATTCTGAAAGAAGACCAACCAATGAAAAAATTTTTATAGACGCTGTTGGAAAGGGTAGAAAAAACCCAATAACTGAAAAAGATTTTACACCAGAAGAATTAACACATTTAAAGACTTTGGTACAAAATAAACACGAAAATAAAATAAAACAATATCAAAATACAATTGATTATAATAAAGAACTTATTGGTAGATTGAAATCAAACGGAATGGATACGAGTAAGGCTGAAGAATCTTTACATAAAGCGTTGGGCGAACAAAAAAAAGCTAATGAATCTTTTTCAGGAGAAGTGACTTATGAGGACTATCCCCCTCCTCCCCCAGAAGGGGAAGGAAATTTAAATATGTCTAAAACCCCAACAGGTAGGGTTATGAGCACATTGGGACAGTTTAAATATAATATTGACCCAAAAACAAAAGATATCTCTATAAAAGATCAATATGATTTTAATACAGATGCAGCTCACCATGATCCTTATGAAAGAGGTTCTACATCAGGTCTTTTGCATGGTGATGTCTATCCAGCAGTTAGAGATATGGCAGGTCGATTATTACCCCCTGGGAAAGGTCTTCCTGTAGATATAAAATTACCTAAAGAATGATAGCTACCATAGTGGCAGAGGTAGTTTTGCTACCTCTTAAGGCAATCGGACTTACATTTGTATTTGGATACTTACTTTTTTGTGCATGGCTAAAAGCCTGTGAGGTAGTAAAACGATGGACAAAATAGCAGCAATACTAACCAAACAGTTAGACGAAAAGATAATATTACTACAGAACTCTTTAAGTGATGGTCGAGCAAAAGACTACGCTGAGTACCAACGGGGTGTCGGTGATATAAGAGGTTTATTAACCGCACGTCAATACATAATGATTTTAAACAACAAAATGGAAACATACGATGAGTAAAATATTGTTAGCAACTAATCCGCTAAACCCACAAGTTGTGGGATCGGTAGATATGGAAGCTTCAAACGAAGAAAAAGCGACACAGCTTCCTATCCCATCTGGCTACCGCATTCTTTGTGCGTTACCACAACTGGAGAAAGAGTATGAAAGTGGGCTACTCAAAGCCAACGAAACACTACACCATGAAAATCTTCTTGCTACTGTGCTGTTTGTTGTGGCTATTGGCGCTGATTGTTATGGTGACAAGACACGTTTCCCCAACGGCCCTTGGTGTAAAGTTGGAGACTTTATTGTGGTACGACCTAACGCAGGTACTCGATTAAAAATACACGGTACCGAAATGCGGATTATCAACGATGATTCTGTAGAGGGTGTCGTTTTGGACCCTCGTGGCGTATCCAGAGCTTAATGGAGAAATAAGATGGCCTATATAGACAATGAAGAATATACGTCCCCTGATGAAACGCCAGAAATTGAAGCGGATGAAGGGTTTGAAATTGAAATAGAAGACGACATGCCAGCGGCTGATAAAGGTAAGACTCCGCTACCTAAAGTAGTCGTTGATGAATTAGAAGAAGCGGATGACTCTGATGAGTATACCGGTAAGGTACAAACCAAGTTTAAACAATACAAGAAAGCTTGGCATGATGAGCGTAGAGCAAAGGAAGAAGCGTTTAGAGAACAAGAAGAGGCTCTGAATATCGCTCAACGTGTTATTGATGAAAACAAACGCTTAAAGAATTTGTTAGAATCTGGCGAGAAAGAACTGATCAGCACGTATCAAACTTCCGCAGAAATGGAAGTAGAGAAGGCTAAGCGTAATTATAAGGAAGCTTATGATTATGGCAATACCGATGCGATTATCGAAGCGCAAGCTGAGTTAATGAAGGCTACGAATAAGCTTGACAAAGCTAATAATTTCAGGCCTACTATTCAGAACGTCGACGATAACGTACAAGTGTTACCAAAAAAGCAGTCGCAAGCTGCACAGTTAGACCCTAAGGTAGCGGAATGGGTAGCCGAAAATCCGTGGTATGTAGACCCAACTAAGAAGTCTATGTCAAGATTCGCTGTAGGCATACACGAAGACTTACTAGAAACTTATGGTGATAAGTTCGTTGGTACTGACGAATATTTTAAACATATCAATCGAGAAGTATCTCGCAGATTCCCAGAAGAATTTGAATCCTCAAACGATGAGCCAAAGACTCAACGTACACCTAAACTAAGCACGGTAGTTGCCTCTGCAAAACGTAGCACATCTTCAAAAAAGATAACGCTTACTACAACGCAAGTAGCTTTAGCAAAGAAGTTCGGTATAACACCAGAACAATACGCCCGTGAACTAACAAAATTGGAGGCCTAATCATGGCTCAAACACCTAGAGATTTAACTACACGTAGTACAACTGAACGCCCTAGGCAGTGGGCACCAGCAGAGCTTTTACCAGAACCTGATAAACAGCCTGGCTACGCGTATAGATGGATTCGTACTTCTACACTGAACGAAGCTGACCCACGAAACCTTTCATCAAAACTGAGAGAAGGTTGGGAACCTGTTAGTGTTGAAGAACAACCACAATTTAAACTGTTAGTCGATCCCAGTAGTCGTTTTAAGGACAACATTGAGATTGGCGGGTTATTACTTTGCAAAACCCCTGTGGAGTTTATTGAACAGCGTAATGCGCATTTTCAAAAACAAGCTCAATCACAGACGGAAGCTGTAGATAATAATTTAATGCGCGAAAGTGATCCTAGAATGCCTATCTTTAACGATAGAAAAAGTTCTACTTCCTTTGGCAGAGGTTAATAATTAATTTTTTGGAGGTTTAAATGGCTTACCCTACCGTAAGTGCACCATACGGATTCAAACCCGTAAATTTAATTGGAGGTCAGGTTTTTTCTGGCTCCACTCGATCGTTACCAATTGTATATGGTTACGCTACTAGTATTTTTTATGGTGACTTTGTCAACTTAGCTAGTGGTACTGTTGCTATTGTAGCAAATACTTTGGCCACACCTACTGTTGGTGTTTTCTTAGGTTGTTCTTTTACAGATCCTGTTACTAAACAAAAACGGTATAGTCAATACTGGCCTGCTAGTACATTGGCTGGCGATGCTGTCGCTGTTGTTTGTGATGACCCTGATACTGTATTTAAAGCTGCTGTTGTAACCGCTGCCGGTACTGCAACTATTTCTTCTGGTTCTGCTATCTTGATTGGTGCTAATTTAGCTGGTAATACTACTACGGGTTCAACTGTTACTGGTAACTCTGCTGGTGGACTTGTTGGCGCTTCTGCAACTGCTGGTAACTTCCGTGTTCTAGGTCTTGTTCCTGAAACTCAAATTCAATCTTCAGCAGCATATGTTAGTGGTACTGGTACTACAACTTTGACTGTATCTGGGTTGACTATCGGTCAGGTCTTACCTATTGGTACTGATGTGTATCAGTCAGTTGCTGGTCAATTGCAATTTACTGGTTCTGTATTGACAGCAGCGGTGACTGTAGCTTCATCTACCTCACAAGCCTTAACTGTTCTTGCTTCTACAGCAACAATACTTACTACTAATCCATTAGTTCTAGTGCAGTCTCCTGAAGTGCTTGTAAAAGTTACTTTTGGTTCTCACAGATATTACGTTGCTTAAGGAGCATAACATATGGCTATTTCACGTTCGCAACTATTAAAAGAACTGCTTCCGGGTTTGAACGCTCTATTTGGTTTAGAGTACAACCGTTACGGTGAGCAACATAAAGAAATTTATGAAATCGAATCATCTGAGCGTTCTTTTGAAGAAGAAACAAAATTGTCTGGTTTTGCTGCTGCAGTTGTTAAACCTGAAGGCTCAGCTATTCAGTATGACAATGCACAAGAAGCTTGGACTTCTCGCTACAACCATGAAACCATTGCATTAGGTTTCAGTTTGACTCAGGAAGCTATCGAGGACAATCTTTACGACTCACTTTCAGCTAGATACGTTAAAGCTTTGGCTCGCGCAATGGCTTACACTAAACAAGTAAAAGCAGCATCTACCCTTAATAATGGGTTTAACGCAGCGGTTACTGGTGGTGATGGTCAAGCGTTGTTCTCTGGTGCTCACCCTTTGGTTTCTGGCGGTACTAACAGTAACCAACCAACTACTGCTGCTGATTTAAACGAAACTTCTTTGGAAGCGGCTGTTATCCAGATTGCTGGTTGGACAGACGAACGCGGTCTTTTGATTGCAGCTAAACCTAAGAAACTTATTCTTCCTCCTGCACTGCAATTCGTTGCAACCCGCTTGTTGGAAACTGAGTCTCGTGTAGGCACTGCTGACAATGATATCAACGCTATTAAGTCCAATGGTGTTATTCCTGGTGGCTATACAGTTAATAATTTTTTAACTGACAGCAATGCCTGGTTTTTATCAACTGATGTTCCTAATGGACTAAAAATGTTTGTTAGAGCACCTATCAGCAATGATATGCAGGGTGACTTCGAGACTGGTAATGTAAGATATCGCGCAAGAGAACGTTATTCAGTAGGCTATTCTGATCCGTTAGGTATGTATGGGTCAGCTGGAGCTTAGTCTTATAAATCAGTAACTTAGCTTAAATTAAAACCCTCTTTGGAGGGTTTTTTTATAGGGCATTTGATTTATATTATTAAAAGCGTTGATATAAACCATATTGGTGTTATAATTGTTCTCAAACTAAAGAGGATATATAAATGCCAAAAATAATAACCCAAGAAGATTTTTTACTCAAAGTTAAAAAAGTTCACGGTGACAAGTATAATGTAAGCAAACTTATTTACGTTTCTTCAAGAACGCCTTTAATAATAATATGTGAAAAACATGGTGAGTTTGATGCTATACCTATAAATTTTATAGGTGGGAAAACAGGGTGCCCTAAATGTGCCGGTAGAAATATTGATTGGGTTGAAAGATTTGTAGGTACACACGGAAATAAATATGATTACTCTTTAGTTAAATACGTTGATTATAAAAAAAATGTAAAGATAATATGCAAAGAGCATGGTGAATTTTTACAAACACCTGATAACCACTATAGAGGTCAACAATGTCCAAAATGTAAAGGGCAAAGAATACGGTTATCAAAACAAATGCCTTTTGAAACATTTGTAAAAAAAGCAGAAATTGTACATAAAAACAAATTTACATATAGGTGTGACAAATGGGAAAATTTAAATACATCTAGAGTTATTGTTAAGTGTGAGCATGATGAATTTGAACAGATCGGTGTAAATATTTTAGCTGGAAAAGTAGGTTGTCAAAAATGTGGGAATATGAAATCCGCTCCTGAAGAAGAGGTTAGTGATTATTTAAAAATATTTACGTCTTGTAAACAAAGAGACAAAACATTAATAAAACCAAAAGAATTAGATATCTATATCCCATCTGCAAACCTAGCTATTGAGTTTCATGGTATGTACTGGCATTCTCATTTTGAAGCTAAAACTGAAGATAAAGATAAGCACAAAACGTATAATAAGTACAAAGCATGTGCAGAGAAAGATGTTCGTCTCATAACTATATATGGTTCAGAATGGGATAACCGTAAACCACAGATAAAAAGACTTCTTAGAAATGCGATAGGTAAAACCAAAGGTAAGTTGATGGCCCGCAAATGCCAAGTATCTATGGTTCCACATACAGAAGCCAAAGAGTTTTTTGAAAAATATCACCCACAAGGTGGTGACGGGTCAGGTACACATTATGGAATCTACTGGAAAATAAAGTTAGTAGCCTGTATGCGCTTTTCTTTAGGGTCAAATGATAGGGGTAACACAAAGACAAGAGACTGGACATTGTCTAGATATGCGACAAGAGTTAATATCCTTGGAGGAGCATCTAAATTATTTAAAGCTTTTGTAAAAGAACAAGACCCTGATCTTATAAAATCTTTTTCAGATAACAGATATTTTTCTGGTGGAATGTATGAACAACTTGGTTTTGAGTTGGTCTCTGAGTCTATGCCAGACTATCAAGTGTGGAGTCAAAAGAAAGGTTTGTTTCCTAAATCACATTATCAAAGAAGAAACGTCCAAAAAAGATTGCTTGAACACGGCAAGGACGAAACATATGACCATGAGACAGATTTAAGAACAGAAAGAGAAATGACCTATCTTATGGGTGCAGGTAGGATATATGACTGTGGTAAAAAGAAATGGGTTTGGACTAAATAAACCCCTTGCAAATCTAATAAAAAGGTAGTATAAGTATCCTCATACCGAGACAAAATTTCGGCTTAATAGACTGCTCTCGGCAGACGCATAGAAGACTATTAGGCTCTCACTTTCTATGAAGGAACTATCATGTCAAGAACTACCTTTTCAGGCCCAGTTAAAGCGGGCAACATTCGCTATAATCAATATAAAAACGTAGGTTCAACCGTACTTTCTCAAGTTATTCAACTCCCTGCTAACACAGCGGTTTTAACATCAACCAGTGCACCTATTTATATCCCTACGGGTAGTCAGATTATTGACATTCGTATCACAACTTCAGTAGCTTATGATTCTGCAACTTCAGCGACATTGACTGTAGGTAAAACTGCGGCTGGTACTGAATATGCAGGTGGTAATGCTAAAACAGCAGGTTTGGTCACTACGACTGTCACCGCAGCTCAAGCTACTAATTGGTTAGCTACACCTTCAGATGTAACATCTATAACAACAGGCTCGTTTCCAACATCAGCCATTTATGCGCAAATTGTTTCAGTGGGACAACCTACAGTTGGTAATGCGGTAATAACTATAGAATACACTCAACCAGACGATCGTTCTACTTTCTCTACCCAATAAGTAGGGGACTGATATGAGTATGCAAACTGACGTTAAAAGCGTCCATAGTAGCGCAGGAACATCGGGTACAGCCGTTAAGCTATACACAGGTAGATGCCGTGTTAAAAGCGTAGTTATCGCTGGAGGCGTT
>Ga0114958_10003947_pt1 | contig 10444 bp, 9 predicted proteins | sample C_130208_EF_Meta_FD_89577 | JGI IMG/M metagenome (GOLD analysis project Ga0114958, IMG submission 89577) | Freshwater microbial communities from Lake Croche, Canada to study carbon cycling - C_130208_EF_MetaG | ecosystem: Environmental > Aquatic > Freshwater > Lake | place: Lake Croche, Canada... | reverse complement strand
GGTATGAAGTTGGGTACTGCGGCCACAAGTCCTGCAACCGTAGCTGTAATACTATACTAATTATTTATGTTAGCCGTGGGTTTGCCGAGATGCACGTGAAATTATAAAGACTGACCCGACTTTTGCACAAGTATTCTCTAGCGCAATGACTGCAGTTGGTGCACTATTCTAAAATATAAATAGAGTATATGGCACGCCCTACTACACGGCAAGGATTGGTTGACTATTGCTTGCGAGCATTAGGTGCACCAGTGCTTGAAATCAACATTGATGATGATCAGATTGAAGATCGCCTTGATGAGGCTATTCAATTTTATCAGGAATACCACAATGATGGTGTAACGCGTGTATTCTATAAACATGTCATTACCACTGGGGATTTTACTAATGGTTATTTCACATTGCCAGACAGTTTGATTTGTGTGCTGCGTGTAATGAATATCAACCGCGGTGATGCGGCCGACATGTTTAGTGTCAAATACCAAATGTATCTTAATGACTTGTATGGTCTACGCCGTCCTGAGAGTATTATTAGTTATCAGATGACTAAAGAATATATGGGGTTGCTTGAAATGATTCTTACTGGTGCAAGTCAGCAAATTACATTTAGTCGACATATGAATCGTCTAATCATTGATGATGACTGGAAGCATACGCTTAAGCCTGGACAATATATTGTGGTTGAAGCATATCAAACAATTGATCCTGAACAGTACGGTGATGTCTACAATGATATGGTATTAAAGCGTTATGCTACTGCACTGTTGAAAAAGCAATGGGCTTCTAATATGCTGAAATTTGAAGGCATGCAATTACCAGGTGGTGTTACATTAAATGGTCGTGCATTGTTTGATGACGCAACAGCCGAAATCCAAAAGATTGAAGAAGATTTCGAATCGCGGTACCAATTCCCGCCAGACTTTTACGTGGGTTAGCAGTATTCTTTATTGGTTAAGTTTATAAATAGTATTATGAAGAAATACTATTATTATACATATAAGACAACCAATAACATCAATAAGAAATACTACATCGGTGTTCATAAATCAGTATCATCATATGATAAATCATATTATGGTTCAGGCACCCGTATTAAAAATGCTTTAATAAAATATGGTAAAGAAAACTTTAGTATAGAAATTCTTGCATATTATGATAGTTTGTCAGATGCTTATGATGCTGAATTTAATCTTATAACAGAACAAATGATTGCTTCTGATGATTGTTATAATATGCAAGAAGGCGGAAAGGGTGGCAATGATGGTAAAAGATTTTTAACTCCTGAGAATATAGCTAGGATGAAAGAAAGCCCGTCTCAAGAAGTTAGAGATAAAATTTCTGCCTCTCTTATGGGTAAATGTTACTTGACCGATGATGGGCGTGAACGTATAATCGAATCTTTAAAAGGAAACAGCCGTGCAAAAGGAATGACTTATATTCATACTGATGAAGCTAGAGAGGCTATAGCTGAATCTAAAAGAGGAGTAGCATGGACTCAAGAAAGACGCGCTGCATCAAGCATTGCTAGAAAAGGTATATATCAAGGAGAACTTAATCCAATGGCTTTAGAAGAAAATCGCAATAAAGTTAGAGATTCCAAAATAGGTCTTAAAGCATTATTTCATTCTCAAAAACCAAAACGTATGGCTAAACCAGGATCGGATAAATGGAATCAATTAGTTGAGGATGGTTATCTTCCGGTATAAATAGAATTATAGTATGGCACGTAATGTATATTTTTCGCATGGCACGCGAAGTGAAAAGCACCTTTATGAAGACCTCATAATTGAGGCAATGTCCATTTACGGACATGATGTCTATTATATACCACGTAAGGTGGTGCAGTTAGATACCTTACTCAATGAAGATATGCTTTCTCGTTTTGAGAGTGCATTTAAAATTGAGATGTATGTTGAAAGTGTAGATGGCTTTGAAGGTGATGGCAAGCTGATGAATAAGTTTGGTTTTGAATTCAGAGACCAAGTTACTTTTGTTGTTGCCAATCGTCGTTGGAATCAATTGATTGGCCGCTATGGTGTTACTGAAGGCGGAGTGCGTCCTCGTGAAGGTGATCTAATCTATGTGCCGCTAACAAAAGGTCTTTTTGAGATTCGTTTTGTTGAAGATAAAAAACCATTCTATCAAGCGGGTCAAGTTCCTACATTCAAATTGACATGTGAGAATTTTGAGTATAGCAATCAAGTTCTTGATACTGGTGTTGGTGAAGTTGATGCTATACAATACCATGCTGCTCAGGCACAAAGTGTACGCACAACGAGTGTCTCAGGACAAACCTTTACACCTGGTGAAAAGTTAACTGTTGATTTGACAAACAGCGCTGTAACTGGCACAGTTGAGTTCCTTGGTTATTATGAAGATAGCAATAATGTAATAAGAACAAAGATTGGAGTACCAACTTGGAGTGATAGCAATTATCATATTATAGGTGTCAATGATACACTAACTGGCGTTGATGACGGATACACTGTTACTATACAAGAAGTATACCCAATGAGTAGCACTGATGCCGATGCTTTTGAAAATGATCTTAATGCACAAAATGACGTATTTGAGATTGATGGCAATGCATACATTGACTTTAGTGAAATGAATCCATTTGGTGAACCTGATCAATAATAACCATGTTAGACAATTCTTACTATTACCACGGAACAATCAAAAAGATTGTTGCTGTATTTGGTACTCTTTTTAATAACATTCATACTGGTAAACTTATAGACGGTAAGTTGACTGCAGTTACACGTGTGCCATTAGCGTATGGCCCAAAAGAACATTGGCTTGCGCGTATTCGACAAAATACAGTTGACCAAAAGGAAACTGAAATTGCAGTAAAAGTTCCACGCATGAGCTTTGAAATCTCAAGCATTGCGTATGATACAACTGCAAAATTAAATCGGCTTAATCAAGAGATTACCAGTACCGATACAGCTAATGGTAAAAAAAATTATTATTGGCAAACTGTGCCATACATCATTGGTATGCAGCTTAGTATATATGCACGCAATCAAGATGATGCATTGCAAATTTTTGAACAAATCATTCCAACATTTCCTCCTGAATATAGTGTCACAGTTATAGACTTGGCTGTCCCAGGAACAAATACGGTTGTTCCTATTACGTTAACTGGCACAACATTTAATGATGATTATGAAGGAGACTATCAGACTGGCCGACGCACCCTAATCTATACACTAGACTTTAATATAAAAGTTCAATTTGCAGGGCAAAATATGAATAGTAGTATTATTAAAAGTATTGATGCCAATTTCCTTGATACTACTGTGGTCGCCGGTGGTGTGCCACTTGATAAAGTTAATGTGCGTCTTGGCAATATGACGACTGATACACCGGACAATTATACTACCGTGACTACATTTGGATTCCTATAATTTAACCATTTTTATATTATGAGCCTTAAACCAGCAAAGACGCGTCAGGATATACTTGACTCATTACAAACCAATCTGCCGGCCGTTCCTGTAGCTGAAAATCATCAGATAACAGTCAATGAAAAATTACCAAGTGTAGATGATATAAGCATTGATGTTGAAGAAGACTATCGCTTTGCACGCGATCATATTAAGAAACTGATTGGTACAAGTGATGAAGCAATAGCAACAATGCATGCTCTGGCCGCTGATGCTGAACATCCACGTGCATTTGAAGTATTGGCTGGCATGATTAAAAGTGCGGCTGATATGAATAACCAGTTGCTAACATTGCAACGTGACCGTAAGAAACTTGTTATTGAACCTGCTGCGCCTAAAAGTGTAAGCGTTGGCTCCAATACCACAAATAATAGTATCTTTGTTGGAACAACCACTGAATTGCAGAAGTTCCTTAAAAGTCAAAGTGAAACAACAGTTGACGTTTGACCATCCCTTCGGGAACCTTCGGTTAATCCGATATATAATTAGATTGCCATTAGCGGTTTGATCTAAATCAATTGTAACAGGTTCTGCAAACTTGTAAAGGATAAAAATATAATATATGTCGGCGCACCCCAATTCTTATAATGGCAATATGCAAGTTAAAGCAGATGGTGTACAGCAAAACTTTACTTCATTTGAAATACAAGAATATCAGAAGTGCATGGCCGACCCGGTGTATTTCACCAAGACATATGTAAAAATTATTCACGTCGACCATGGATTGGTGCCTTTCAAGTTGTATCCTTACCAAGAGAAAATGTTTAATCATTTTAATGACAATCGTTTCTCTATTGTTCTTGCGCCGCGGCAAGTTGGCAAAAGCGCGAGTGCTATTATATATCTCCTGTGGTATGCGCTGTTTCATAGCGAAAAGACAATTGCAATTTTAGCAAACAAAGGCGCAATAGCTAGAGATATGCTAGCGCGTATTACGCTTGCTTTAGAAAACGTGCCATTCTTTTTGCAGCCCGGAACAAAGGTGCTTAACAAAGGCTCAATTGTATTTTCCAACAATTCAGAAATTTTAGCGGCAGCAACAAGTAGTAGTAGTATTCGAGGCAAATCGGTAGCACTGCTTATGTTGGACGAATTTGCATTTGTTGAAAATGCATCAGCCTTTTATACAGCTACCTATCCGGTAATTGTTAGTGGAAAAAATACCAAAGTAATTGTCACAAGCACGCCCAATGGAATTGGCAATATGTTTCATAAACTGTGGGAAGGCGCTGTTCAAGGCACCAGCGATTACAAAGCGTTTCAGGTTGACTGGCGAGATGTTCCGGGACGAGACGAAGAATGGAAAAGGCAAACCATTGCAAACTCATCGCAGCTGCAATTTGACCAGGAGTTTAACTGCGCTTTCTTGGGCAGCGGCAGCACACTAATTAGCGCAAATACACTGCTTGGCCTGCAAGGAGTTGAAGCAAACAAACAGCAATATGGCATAAAGTATTATGACGACCCGGTTGAAGCGCATGACTATATTATGACGGTTGATGTTAGCAAAGGGCGCGGCCAAGACTATAGCACATTTACTGTTTTTGATGTTAGCAGCATGCCATTTAAAACCGTGTGTACTTATCGTGATAATCTTATAAGTCCATTGATATATCCAGAACTTATTGTGCGAGCTGCAAAGCAATATAATAATGCAATGGTAGTCATAGAAAATAATGATGCTGGACAGGTTGTATGTAATGCTGTATATTATGAATATGAATATGACAATATGTTTGTATCAAGCGCGGTCAAGAGCAATGGTATTGGCGTCATGATGACAAAACGCGTTAAACGCATTGGCTGCAGTAATCTTAAAGACTTAATTGAGAATGGCAAGCTGGAAGTATGCGACATAGATGCTATTGCCGAGTTGAGCAGCTTTGAGCCAAAAGGTGATAGCTATGCTGCACGCGGAAGTACGCATGATGACTTGGTAATGAACCTTGTTATGTTTTCATGGTTTGTTAGCACTGAAGCATTTGGCGGTATCAGTAATGTTGATCTTAAACAACTCTTATATAGTGAAAAGATACGTGAAATGGACGAAGATGTTCCATTATTTGGCGTCATAAATAACTATGTATCTGATGCTCCAGAAAGTTCACAATACTATCAAGAAGCACTAACACAAAACCGTGAATGGGATAGCCTGTAAAACGTCGTATTTTATAAATAGGATTATTGAAAGCCTTCTTATTATGACAACTTATTATAACAACAACTGAGAACTAAAAAATATGGCATTAACATCAGCTGGAGTCGAAATTAAAGAAATCGACCTAACAAACATTGTGCCTGCACTTGCTACCAGCGTTGGCGGTTATGCAGGATCCTTCAACTGGGGGCCGGCAGGTCAACTGGTTACTGTAAGCTCTGAAAAAGATCTTGTAACAAATTTTGGTCCACCAAATAATGTTACTACTTCAACTACAGCTAGCTTTTTCACCGCCGCAAGCTTTTTAAAATATGGCAATAATCTTAAAGTTTCCCGTTCGGTTGAAGCTGCTGATTATAATGCTTCAACCAAACCATGGCGCGCAACAGGTGCAATTACAACTCTTACTGCCGCACCTACTGCTGCTGGTACCGGTTATGCAGTAGGTGATATACTTACTCTTAGCGGTGGTACAGCAGGAAATCTTGCAACTGCTCAAGTATTAACTATTAGCGGTGGCGCAGCAACTGGCCCAGTTGCAACTGTTGCTCTTCTTTATAGCGGTGCAGGTTATACAGCAACAACTGGTATAGCTACAACAGGCGGCACAGGCAACAGTTGCACATTAGCCGTAAGTGCTATTGCAACAGATGGATACGCGGCTGTCACACCAATACGCATTAACAATAAAGATGTATTTGATGCAACTGTTAGTGGTACAGTACTTAAGAGCGCAATTGTTGCGCGTTATCCAGGGGTTCTTGGCAATGCAATAAGCGTTGTACTTTGCCGTAGTACTGCATTAACACCAGCAACTACAGGTCAAACCGATGGTACACAACGTAATGATGTATCTGGTTACTTTTCATATGTTCCTGGAATTAGTTCATATTCAGCAAGAGTTCAGGCTGCAAACGGTTGGGCTGCTAAAGAATTTAATGACGAAATTCACATTGCTGTTATTGACAGTGATGGATCATTTACTGGTACCGCTGGAACTATCCTTGAAAAATGGGAAGGCCTTTCGCTCTTTACTGATGCAAAAACAGATAATGGCGCAACCAATTATTATCGTGATGTTGTTAATCGCAATTCACGTTACATATACATCAATAAGTTGATGTATACTCGCAATACTACTGTTGCTGGTTCTGCCTCATTGTTAACTGAAGCTGAATTTACCAGAACAGATGGTAGCGCGTTTTCCGCCGGATCCACCGCTACACAATTAAGTGCACGCTCAGCTGTAGGCGGCGGAGTTATTATTACACTTGAAAGCGGCGCAAATGCTGCAATGACAGCAACTGGCATCAGCACAGCATATGACCTGTTTGCAGATGCACAAAGTGTTGATGTAAACTTATTGTTTGGCGAAGTTCACGCTGTTACCTCAACTGCAGTAACCAATGATATTAAATTGGCTGCCATTGTCAATTCACGCAAAGATTGTGTAGGATTTATAAGTGCACCATTGGATGTTGCTACAAAAACAAGTGATGCTACCAAAAAGAGCACAATCTTAACTGATAAGTTAACCACAAATGCTTGCCCTGTTAGTAGTTATATTGTAATGGATTCATCTCCAGTTTATGTGTACAATAAGTATAATGATAACTATCTATGGATTCCTGCTTGCGGACACCTTGCTGGGTTATGCGCAAACACTGATTCTGTTGCTGATGCATGGTTTAGCCCAGCAGGCTTTAACCGTGGCCAATTGCAAGATGTAGTTAAACTTGCATATAATCCAAACCAAGCAGACCGTAATGACCTTTATACAGTTGGAGTTAATCCAATTTGTGCATTCCCAGGTCAAGGCATTGTATTGTATGGTGATAAAACACGCTTGGCAAAACCAAGTGCATTTGATCGCATCAATGTTCGCCGTTTGTTTATTACTCTTGAGAAATCTATTAGCGCTGCTAGTAAATATCAATTGTTTGAACAAAACGATGACTTTACTCGCGCAGCATTCCGCAATATGGTTGAACCTTATCTTCGTGATGTTAAAGGCCGCCGTGGTATTACTGACTTCCGCGTTGTATGCGACAGCTCAAACAATACTGGTGATGTGGTTGATGGCAATCGTTTTGTTGCTGATATCTACATCAAGCCGTCTCGTTCTATCAATTACATTACACTTAACTTCATTGCTACTCGCACTGGTGTTGAGTTTAAAACAATTGTCGGCGCCTAATATAAATAAACCTATAATAATTTAACATAGAAAATAATATGGCTGGAATCGAAGATTTTAAATCAAAACTAACAGGTGGTGGCGCACGCCCAAACTTGTTCAGAGTAACATTAGCATGGCCTGGAGCATCTGGCTATGATCAAGAAAAAGCAAGCTTTTTGATTAAAGGTGCATCATTACCTGCAAGCGTAATTGGTACTGTTGAAGTACCATTTCGTGGTCGCAAATTAAAGATTGCGGGCGACCGCACATTTGAAACATGGACCATTACTGTTATCAATGATAACAATATGGTGATTCGTACTGCATTTGAAAATTGGATGAATCTCATCAATGCTCATAGCGCAAACGTATCGTCATATGTTGGTACGCAATCATTGGGATACATGGCACAAATGCAAGTTCAACAACTTGACCGCAGCGAAAATGTATTAAAAGAATATAACTTTGTTGATGCATACCCAATCAATGTAAGTGCAATTGACCTGAGTTATGATACAACAGACGCTATTGAAGAGTTCACAGTTGAACTTAATTATCAATATTGGACTGATGTTAACAACAACATTTTCTAAATAATAGAAGTGTTTACCTGAGCAGGAGCATGTTTATTCGTGCTCCTGCTCTTCCTATATATAAATTATATGAAGATATTTGGATTTGAAATAACTAAGCGTTTGGGTAAAGAAGCAGATGATAGCACGGCTAATCTGCAAAGCTTTGCCTTGCCAGTTGAAAATGATGGTGCAGCATATATCAGCGCCGCAAGTAGTGCTGCTGGTTATTATGGCCAAATCCTTGATATTGACGGCGGTAGTTTAAACAATGAAAAAGATCTTATCTTGCGCTACCGTGCAAGTGCTGTTCAACCAGAATGTGATGCTGCCATTTCAGAAATTGTAAATGGCGCTATTGTAAGTGACAGTGATGGCGCGCCTGTAAGTTTGATTCTTGACAATGTTGATCTTAATGACAGCAGCAAGAAAAAGATTCGTGAAGAGTTTAATCGCCTTCTTCAATTACTTTCATTTAACTATATGGGTTATGACCTGTTTCGCCGTTGGTATATTGACGGCCGCCTATATTTTTACTTGATTATGGATCCTAAGAAGCCAAAAGATGGCATCAAAGAGATTCAGCAAATTGATCCACTAAAGATCAAAAAGATTAAAGAGGTTAGTACAAAAATTGATAAAGCAACTGGCATCAAGACCAGTGAAATTACTGATGAGTACTTTATGTATACCGATGATTTTAACAATAGCTCTGGCATGAGTGGATTAAAGATTGATCCCAATGCTATTGTATATGTTCCAAGTGGTGTACTTGATGAGAATGGTAAAGTTAGTATCAGCTACCTACACAAAGCAGTCAAGTTGGTAAATCAACTGCGTATGATGGAAGATGCATTGGTCATCTATCGTATTGCACGCGCGCCTGAGCGCCGTATTTTCTATATTGATATTGGTAACCTTCCAAAAGGCAAAGCCGAAGAATATGTACAAGGCATTATGGCCAAGTACCGCAACAAGCTGATGTATGACGCCAACACTGGTGAAATACGCGATGATCGCAAGACCATGAGTATGCTTGAAGACTTTTGGTTACCACGTCGAGAAGGCGGGCGGGGTACTGAAATTACCACATTGCCTGGCGGTGAAAATCTTAGTCAAATTGAAGATGTTATTTACTTTAAGAAGAATCTTTACCAGTCGCTGAATGTTCCATCCAGCCGGCTTGAAAGTGAAACTATGTTTAGTGTTGGTCGTAGCACTGAGATTAGCCGTGAAGAAGTTAAATTTCAAAAGTTTATTAACCGCCTGCGCCGTAAGTTCTCTACGCTATTCATTGATATGCTTAAAGTCCAGTTGATTTTAAAAGGAATTATCACTCAAGACGATTGGGAAGCTATTCGTGAAAACTGTAGTGTTGACTATATTGAAGACAACTTCTTTAGTGAACTCAAAGACTTTGAAATTATGAAAGAACGTCTTGGCATGTTGGATACCATTAGCAGTCAGATTGGAAAATACTACAGTGAAAAATGGGTTCGTTCAAACATCCTAAACCAAAGCGATGATGAGGTTGAAAAGATGAATGAACAAATCAAATTGGAAGCAACTGAAGCAGAAGCAAATGCTCCTGAAGATGAAACAGATGGTGGTGGTGATGAGGAAGATATGAATAGCCAATATAAATAAGAAAAATTATAAATAAATACGTATATGAGTAACATCAAAAATTTTATAAAAAGCATTGCAACTGGTGATGCTGCAAGTAGCGCGGCCACAATGCAACGCATGATTATTGACAAAGCCAAGACAGTGCTTGATATTAAGCGTGTTGAGCTGAGTGCTAGCATTTACGATCAACCTAAAATTACTGAAAGCATTGTAACCGAGGCCATTGCGAAAAACACAAAAAAGTTTGATTATGCCAAGGGCCTTGGCCTTGAGCGCAATGACCCAAAATTCCGTGAAGCACAAGGCGAAATTTACCGCGCGCTTGATGATGAAGATAAACGGGCTCTTTCACGTATCATTCAAATTGATACGCGTGATGACGATGGTAAGCAATTTGAAAAAGAAATTCGCATGCTATATACAAAGCTAATGAAAAAATTTAAAAATGTTAGTGTGT
>Ga0114958_10003945_pt1 | contig 10444 bp, 6 predicted proteins | sample C_130208_EF_Meta_FD_89577 | JGI IMG/M metagenome (GOLD analysis project Ga0114958, IMG submission 89577) | Freshwater microbial communities from Lake Croche, Canada to study carbon cycling - C_130208_EF_MetaG | ecosystem: Environmental > Aquatic > Freshwater > Lake | place: Lake Croche, Canada... | reverse complement strand
GAAAGCAGTCCATAGCCATCCAGACTAGTATTAGTTTGATGATGGTTTTGTTAGTTGCTACCATATGTTTTTTTCTGGCTAAATTTATTGATTATAAAGTAGCAGCACTGCTATTGTTAATGGCAGTTTCTCTCGTTGCAATGTTGTTTGATATCATCCCAGTTTTGTTATCCGCAATTTTAAGTGCCTTAATTCTGAATTTCTTTTTTATTCAACCGCTGTTTACATTTCATATCACCAATTCAGAAGATATTTTAATGTTTCTGATGTATTTAATTATTGCTTTAGTAAATGCAGTTTTGACTTTTAAAATCCGAGAAGTTGAAAATAAAGCAAGAGATCAAGCCGAAAAAGAAAATACAATACAACTGTATTCTACCTTACTTAATTCGCTTTCACATGAATTACGAACGCCAATAGCGACTATTATAGGTGCGATTGATACCTTGAAAGAAAATAAAAATAAATTGTCAGAGCAGCATCAAATAGAATTGTTTGTAGAAATTGACAAAGCCAGTATTAGACTGAACCGACAAGTGGAAAACTTATTAAATATGAGTCGTCTCGAAACAGGTATGTTGAAACCAAAATTAGATTGGAGCGATATGAATGAGCTCGTCTATTCTTTACTTCCAAAATCAACTAAACCAATTTTTGAATTTTTGCCAGATGAGAATCTACCCTTGTTCAAATTGGATTCAGGCCTCATAGAGGAAGTGTTGCAGAATTTAATTCACAATGCAATTCAATATACTGCAGAAGAAACGATTATAAAAATAGAGATAAAGCAAGATTCCGATACCTGCGTTATGGTCATTTCTGATAATGGGAAAGGTTTTCCTGAAAATGAAATTCAATTTGTTTTTGATAAATTTTATCGATTAGCAAATACTAAAACAGGGGGAAGTGGTTTAGGTTTATCTATAGCTAAAGGGTTCGTAGCAGCACACAACGGTCAAATAACATTAGAAAATAATAATACAGGTGGAGCAAAATTTACCATTATGATCCCTGCCGAAACTTCCTATTTAAAAAATATTAAAAATGAATAAAGCAGAAATATTGATTATTGACGATGAAGCTCCCATTCGCAAACTGCTGGAAATAACTTTAGAAAGTAATGATTATAAAGTTTGGCAGGCCGAAACAGGAAGAGAAGGAATTCTAATGGCTGTCAATCACCCGCCAGAATTAATTTTGCTCGACATCGGCTTGCCGGACAAAAGTGGTCAGGAGATTTTAAAAGAACTACGAACCTGGTACACCAAGGCCATAATTATTCTTTCGGTCTTAAATACGGAATCCGATATCGTTATGGCACTGGATAACGGTGCTACGGATTATTTGACAAAACCTTTTCGTACCGCCGAATTACTGGCCCGAATTCGCTCTGTTATTCGAAGAAATCAAACCAATACCGATTCGAGTAGCCAAATTTTTGGAGATTTAGAAATTGATTATGCCGCACGAATTGTAAAAAAAAATAAAGAAGCTATTAAACTAACCGCTACGGAGTTTAATCTACTGGTATTATTTATGAAAAATGAAGGAAGGGTCCTAACCCATCATTATATTTTAAAAGAAATATGGGGTTTGGCCTATCAAACCGAAACCCAATATTCGAGAGTTTTTGTAGCTGCATTGCGAAAAAAAATTGAAGACAATCCCAATCAGCCCTCACATATAATAACAGAAAGTGGAGTAGGCTACCGCTTCAACTAAATCTTTAAAAATTCTTTGTAAATTAGTATAAAATCTATGCAGAATTCTTTACAAAATCATCACAAAATCTTTAAAAAAAATCTTTAAAAGAAATCTTAAGTAAAAATCTTTACAAAATCTTTATACTTAGGCTTTACTATTTTATATTTTACAAATATCCTTTGTCGGAAATTTGTGATGTAAAATAATAAATGATTTAATGTAATGACTACAGCGAATTCGAATTTAAAAACTAAAGTTACTGCAGCTTCCTTATTAGTAGCTTTAGGAATAATTTATGGTGATATTGGGACAAGCCCTTTGTACGTTTTTAGAGCTATTATTGGTTCTAGGACTATTGAATCCAGTCTTGTATATGGTGGAGTTTCCTGTGTTTTCTGGACCTTGGTTTTTCAAACTACAGTCAAATATATCTGGCTCACTCTTAGAGCCGATAATCATGGAGAAGGCGGTATATTCTCCTTGTATGCTCTGGTAAGAAGATATGGTAAAAAATTGGTAATACCCACAATATTGGGAGCAACAACTTTATTAGCCGATGGAATTATTACGCCTCCAATTTCTGTTTCTTCTGCTGTTGAAGGCTTAGGGATGGTTAAAGGCTTAGAAAATATAATTGTACCGGGTAATGGGCTGACTATCGGAATTGTAGTTGCTATTTTATTTTTACTCTTTTTCTTTCAACGCTTTGGAACCGCAGTAATTGGTAAATTTTTTGGTCCAATGATGACACTTTGGTTCTCGATGCTGCTCGTTGTAGGGATCAACGAAATAGCCATTCATCCCGATATAATAAAAGCATTAAATCCTATATATGCCTATAATTTATTGGTTTTTTATCCAAATGGCTTCTGGTTATTAGGGGCCGTTTTCTTGTGTACCACGGGTGCCGAAGCTTTATATTCGGATTTAGGGCATTGCGGAATTAACAATATCCGTATAAGTTGGATTTTTGTAAAAACGAGTTTGGTGGTTGCCTATTTAGGACAAGGTGCCTGGTTAATGCATCAGGGACAATCTTTACTAAACGATAGAAATCCCTTCTTCGAAATTATTCCCCATTGGTTTCTACTACCCAGTATTATAATTGCAACCTTTGCAACAATTATTGCCTCACAAGCCTTAATCAGTGGAAGCTTTACTTTAATTAGCGAGGCCATGAACTTAAATTTCTGGCCTAGAGTTTCTGTAAAGCAACCTAGTGATAGCAAGGGCCAAATCTATATCCCTAGTGTTAACAGTATGCTTTGTTTTGGCTGTATTCTGATGATGGTCTATTTCAAAAAAAGTGCTCACATGGAAGCGGCCTACGGCTTTTCCATTACAATTACCATGATGATGACTACTTTATTACTGAGTTATTTTATACGATTTAGACTGAAATGGAATAAAATTTATGTTTACTTATTCTTATTGGTTTTCGGAACTATAGAATTTTCCTTTTTTATCGCAAATGTGGCCAAAATTAAAGAACGTTGGATGTTTCTGTTTTTTGAATTGTTTATTTTTCTGGTCATGTATGTCTGGTATTATGCACGAAAAATAAATAATAGCTTTACTAAATTTATTGAACTCGGAAAATACAGCGCTCAACTAACCGAATTGAGTCAAGATGATGCAATCCCAAAATTTGCTACTCATTTGGTTTATCTCACTAAAGCCAACAGACGTCACGAATTAGAAGAAAAGATAATTAGATCAATATTTTCTAAAAAACCTAAACGCGCAGACGTGTATTGGTTTCTTCATATCAATCGAACCGAAGATCCATTTACTCTTTCCTATGATGTATCCGAATTAGTAGATGATAAAGTAATTAAAGTAAATATCAATGTTGGTTTTAGAGTTCAGGCGCGAACCGAATTGTATTTCAAGAAAATCGTTCAGGAATTAGTAGCCAATAAAGAACTCAATTTACACAATCGCCCCGACGGTTCAAGCAAATACAATAATGAACCGGATTTTAAATTTGTCGTATTAGAAAAATTTCTATCCGTAGAAAATGAATTTGCAGTTCGGGAAGGCTTGATCCTAAAGGCTTATTTTTTCCTAAAACAACTAGGATTAAGTGACGAAAGAGCCTTTGGTCTAGACAAATGTGATGTTGAATTAGAATTAATCCCATTAGTGTATCATCCAATCGATACCATTCATTTAGACAGAGCCAAAAGACCATAAACCACAGTTTTGTATCCTAAAGTCCCTTAGATTCTTTAAATAGAAGTACAGGGACTTTTTGATTTACAATCATTTTTATAGCATCAAAGTAGCTTTAAAAAGGTATTAATATATTCTTAGGATTGTATTTTTTATATTTTTTTATAATATTTAGAGACTTCAACTACTAATAAAAAGGATATTGATCCAATTATAGGGGACAATAAATGACAATAGCCCGGGAATTTAAAATTAAAAACTTCCTCCAAACGAGGTATAGAAATCATTAGTACTAACAGCAAAACAGTCAGAATTAGAATACTTATTAGTAGCTTATTACTATTTTTAATAACCGATATAATATTTCTTGAATGTGATAGATTTGTTAAAATCAAATAAATAGTATCCGATAGGCGGATTTGCAATCTTTGTCCAATAACACAAACTACTTATTCTAATCCCGTTTTAAAAACTAGATTACTCGGATAGCGCTTGCGCAAAATTGTATTCTATGCCTATCAACACAAACTACTTATTCCAATTACGTTTATAAAAATCCGTATTAATCTGTTAAATACGTTTGCCAATTATAAATACTCACCGTTTCGCTAGCGCATTCTATGATAAAAAACAAGTAAAAAATTAACTGGCAAATTTATATGTATTTATATACGGGGTTTGTCTGTTAATTACAGAAAAGACTCTGCTTATAATTTCACGGTTTCTACAATTGTTAATTACAATTTCATGGTCTCAGCTAGTTCGGTGTTTTTTAAAAAACCAGACTTTTAAAAGGTCTGCACTAATGATATACGCCGTTACAATAATCAACATTATCCCTAAATTTACAGCGGGAAGTGGAGATAATCCTATTTGACTGGCAAATGAAAAATAGGGTAGTACCAACGTGAATATCAGACCAAAAACACTACTAATAAAGAGCATTCGTCCTGGTTTACTCTTAAAAAAGTGATTATGAGTTCGAATAATAAATAAAATAAACAATTCGGTCAAAATCGATTCCACAAACCAAGCGGTCTGAAAATCAGATTCTTTGACTTTTAGGACATAGAACAGGATGAGGAAAGTGATCACATCAAAAACAGAACTGTGGATTCCAAAAACGAGCATATAACTACGGATTAATTTCAAATTCCATTTTCCCGGTTTTGCTAATTGTTCCGAATCAACACTGTCAGAAGCTACAGTGAGATAAGGAAAATCAGTTATGAAATTAGTGAGCAAAATTTGTTTGGGTAACATAGGCAAAAACGGCAACATAAGTGAAGCTACTGCTACGCTAAACATATTGCCAAAAGTAGATCCCGTATTGATATAGATGTATTTTAAGGTGTTGGCAAATGTTTTACGACCTTCCTTGATTCCATCAACTATAACCGTTAAATCTTTTTCCATCAATACAAAGTCGGCAGTTTCTCTTGCGATATCAACGGCATTTTCTACAGAAATACCTACATCTGCAGCGCTAATTGCAGATACATCATTGATACCATCACCCACATAAGCAACGGTATATGTTTTTCGAAGTGCCTGAATGATATGTTCTTTCTGTTGCGGTTCAACTTCTGCAAAAATATGGATGCGCTTTACTAAATGCTTTAATGCTTCAGGGCTGCTACTAAAAAGTTCCTGCCCCGTCATAATTAGGGGATTTAGAATCCCAATTTTTAAAGCAATCGATCGGGCTACATTTTTGTTGTCACCAGATATAATTTTTAACTGTACTTCTAATTTTTGAAGTTCAGCAATTGTTTCAGTAATACCCAATTTTACAGGGTCTTCAAGTAATACGAATCCTGCAAAAATCATTTCGCATTCGGCTTCTTTAGAAATAGTATTCAGATTAGTGTTTTTGTAACAAACTCCTATAGATCGCAAACCTCTATTTCCGAAATCTTCAAATTGAGCTTGAATTTTAGTTTTGTGAATTTCAATTGCCTCAATTTTACCACTAGTCAGTCGAATTGTAGAACAGATAGGCAAGATAGTACTAACGGCTCCTTTGACAATAATCAATTTGCTAGAATCGGTATTTATACCAATACAGATGCGTTTCCGAATAAAATCATAAGGAATCTCTCCAAATTTAATAGGCTTCAACTTCGGACTAAAATTCATTTGCTTAATAGCATCATCAATTGGATTCGTATACCCTGTTTCAAAATAGGCATTCCAATAGGCCAATTCTTTTACAAATTCATCTTCTTCACCTAAGCCATTTAAGTTGGCCGCGATTGATATTTTACCTTCCGTTATTGTTCCTGTTTTATCAGTACATAATAAATTTATTTCGCCTAGATTTTGAATGGAATTCAGTTTTTTTACAATCACTTTCTTGCTTAACATTCTTTTTGCTCCGGCACTCATAGCAATTGTAGTGATGGCCGGTAGCAATTCTGGTGCCATGCCAACAGCTAATGCTAGCGCAAAAAGAGCTGATTCTATTGGGTTTTTCTCATTTATTAAATTGATTACTAAAATAAATACGGAGAGTACCAGCGTAATTTTCATTAGAAAAAAGCCGAAATCTTTAATGCCTTTTTCAAAATGGGTTTCTATAAGAGTAGTGGCACTTTTGGAAAGGTTTCCAAAAACAGTCTCTTCAGCAGTATTAATTACCAATACTTTTCCGGATCCACTTACTATACTTGTACCTTCCCAAACGCAATTGGTCCTTTTCGCTAATTCCGTGTTTGCGGCCGTTATTCCGGCAAATTTAGCTGTTGGATAGGATTCCCCCGTCAAACTAGCTTCATTAGCATGAAGTTCATTTGAATTCAAAATCAAGCAGTCCGCAACTAATAAATCGCCAGCTTTGAGAACAATAATATCTCCGGCCACTATTTGTGATGCAATGATACTATACTCCATACCATCTCGAATGACTTTTGTTTTAATAGCAATCATGGATTGTAGCTTTTCTACAAACCGCCCTGCATTTCGCTCCTGAATAAAACTGAGTAAACTCGATAATAATAATATAAAAAGAATAATAAAAACATCGGAAGTATCTCCTAAAAAAGCGGATAGAACAACAGCACCAATTAAAAGTAGCATCAAAGGGCTTTTAAATTGCTGAATAAATAAAGTCAGATCTTTCTGTAATAGTGTTTTTTTTTGAACTTTGAATCCCCCTTTTCTATGGATTTCATCAACAGCTTCTTTTGTGAGTCCATCAGCTGAACTATTGAATTTCGCCAACCAATATTCGGTGTCAAATTGCCAAAAGTGATCGGTCTCTGTGGTTTGCATTCTCCCAATTTTTTTTAAATTAATTTTGATAAAGCTTTGACAACCTCATTAAAGTTAAAAATAATAAATGGATTAAAATACGATTTAAAAGAGGGATCTTCTAGTTATTGACATAATAGTTCTAATTTAAAGGTTTTTATTCCTATTTAAATTAGTGTTGAAATCGTATTATAATTTTCGTAAGATTTCACACAGTTCTTTTTTGGTTTTACCCAGTTTAATTTCAAGTTTACCAATCATCTCTTCTTCTTTGCCACAAATAAATATAAAATCACTTTCTGTTAAAGCAGCAAATTTTTCTTTGAGTTTGGCCTTTTGTTCTTCCCAGTTTCTATCAGATAATTTTGTACTCATTTTGTGATGTTTTATTATTTCAAGCGATTATTTAGGAATAAGTATTCCTTTATTTTACAAAGTTCGTTCAACAGAAGCCAAAAAGTGTTACACAATTTTTAGTAAGACTTACATAGTTCACACATTATTGTGTTAAATTTTATTATAATCCACTGTTTTACCAAATTCAATTAGTATGCAAAATAAAAAGCCCGAACTTTACTTAAAGTACGGGCTATAATTGTATTTATTTGATTTCTATTAATCAGGCTTTCACAATCATTTTCCCCTTGTTTTCTCCTTTAAACAAGCCTAGTAGGGCAGTAGGTAATTGATCAAAACCATCAACAATTGTTTCTGTAAATTTCAATTTTCCTTCGTTTACCCATTTTGATAAGTGCTCAATTCCTTCTGGAAAATCTTTTTCAAAATTATTTATAATAAAACCTTTCATTAATACACTTCGAGTTAACAACATTGGTTGGATTCTGGGTCCCATTGGGATTTCAGTGCTGTTATATAAAGAGATTTGCCCGCATAGAGCAATTCTAGAATGAAAATTCAAGTTTTGGATGACCGCATCTGAAATACTACCTCCTACATTGTCAAAATAGACATCAACTCCGTTTGGACACAAATCAGCAATTGCGCTATTCATATCGGTTGTTGTTTTATAGTTGATAACTTCGTCATAACCAAATTCTTCTTTCAGCATTCGTGCCTTTTCTTCAGATCCTGCAATTCCAATTACGCGAGCTCCCTGAATTTTTGCAATTTGCCCCACTGCAATCCCAACTGCTCCTGCTGCTCCCGATACAACAACAGTTTCTCCCACTTTTGGCTTACCAATGTGCATTAGTCCAAAATATGCAGTAAGTCCTGTCATTCCCAAGATACTTAAATAATAGGTTAGAGATTCTACGTTTGATTCAATTTTTTGTAAGCCTTTATCAGAAACAATCATTTCTTCCCTCCAAGGTAAAGCCCCTAAAACAGTATCACCTGTTTTAAAAAGATCGGATTTTGATTCTACAACAGTAGCCAAAACCCCTCCTTCAATGGCTTGATTCAATTCAAATTGAGGGACATAGGATTTTCCTTCATTCATTCGACCGCGCATATAAGGATCTACCGAATAATACAATCCTTTTAAAAGGACTTCGCCTTCTTTGATTGTATCTAATTCTATGTTTTCAGATCTAAAATCATTCAATGTTGGAAATCCGTTAGGTCTTGCTGCTAAAACGATTTGTTTTGTTGTCATTATTGTACTTTTTTATATTGTAATTTTAAAGAAATAGTAGAAACCACAATACCTATTCTGCTAATTTATATAGAGAATAGGTACTCTTGTAGCTATTAAATAATTTCTAGAATCGATCGGATAAACCGCTAATACGGATTAATTTTTTATTTACAAATTCATGAATTCCGATTTCTGAAAGTTCTCTTCCATAACCAGAACCTTTGGTCCCTCCGAAGGGTAAATCTGCTTGGGTCCAAGTCGGGTGATTGATAAATACCATTCCACTATCAATTTGATCCGCAACTCGTTTTCCGCGTTCGATATCCTGTGTGAAAATAGAACCTCCTAAACCAAATTCAGAATCGTTAGCCAAGGCAATTGCTGCAGCTTCATCTTTTACTCGGTAAAAGGAAGCAACCGGTCCGAATAATTCTTCATAATAAGCGGGTATTTCAGGATTGAGATCTGTTAAAAGGGTTGGTTCCATATAGGCACCAGGACCATCAATACGTTTACCACCTAATAATACAGTGGCTCCTGCTGCGACAGATCTTTCAACCTGTTCCAACAAATGTAACAAGGCTTCTTCACTACTTAAAGGCCCTAATTCGGTGTTTGGATCCATGGGGTCACCCACTTTTATTTTTGCTAATTTCGCAGTGAATTTTTCTATAAATTCATCGGCAATAGTTTCAACAGCAATAAATCTTTTGGAAGCGATACAGCTTTGACCATTGTTGTTTATTCGTCCTACAACGGCCCATTCAACAGTTTTGTCGATATCAGCATCTTCTAAAATAATAAAGGCATCACTACCTCCTAATTCTAAAACTGATTTTTTGAGGTTTTTTCCAGCTTCCGAAGCTAAACTGGCACCAGCCTTTTCACTACCTGTAAGTGAAACTCCTTTGATTCTTTTATCAGAAACTAGGCCTGAAGCTCTCTTTCCTGAGATTAACAAATTGGTATAAAGTCCAATCGGTGCCTGGGCTTCATTAAATAAATCTTGTATAGCAATAGCACATTGAGGAACTATAGAGGCATGTTTTAATAAAATGGTATTTCCAACCATTATATTTGGCGCTATAAAACGCGCCACCTGATAAAATGGAAAATTCCAAGGTTCTACACCTAATAATACACCAATTGGACTGGATCGTATAAAAGCTTCGCCAAGTTCAGGCTTTAACTTTTTATCCGCCAAAAAAGTCTCGGCATTTTTAGCATAATAATCTAATATATTTGCGCTTAATTCAACCTCACTTTCTGCCTGAGATAGGATTTTTCCCATTTCAAGAGTTATTAAACTAGCCAAAGCGGTTTTCTTTTCTCGCATCAAACTGGCTACTTTATTTAATACAGCTCCTCTTTCAGAATAGGATGTTTTTTTCCAATCTTGGAAAGTGTTGGCTGATTGTGCAATAGCATGATCGACTTGCGTATCGGTCATTTCATCAAATGATTTCACGACTTTGTTTGTTGCCGGATTCGTTGTTTGTATGGACATAATTTTTTAATAAGAAATTAATAATGATTTTATAGGCCCCCTTTAATAATTAAAAAAGGTCCGTTTTTTGGCATCTGCCAAAAAGAGCTATACTTCTAACAAATTAGATTAGTAGTATAAAATAGCAATAGGTAGTTCAGAATACTCTAGCAATTAAATTGTATTTGAAAAGCTAAAGAGGTAAACCAATATATTGAGATACAAAG
>Ga0114958_10003944_pt1 | contig 10447 bp, 5 predicted proteins | sample C_130208_EF_Meta_FD_89577 | JGI IMG/M metagenome (GOLD analysis project Ga0114958, IMG submission 89577) | Freshwater microbial communities from Lake Croche, Canada to study carbon cycling - C_130208_EF_MetaG | ecosystem: Environmental > Aquatic > Freshwater > Lake | place: Lake Croche, Canada... | reverse complement strand
TTGTGCTGGTGAGCAAAACAACTAATCCGTCATTTCCCACTGACCATGCCTGTGCTGCCGGAGCAATAGCCGCCGGACTTTTCTTCGTGAATCGCCGCCTTGGCTGGATAGCCACCGTAAGCGCCGTCGTGCTCGCATTTTCACGGGTGTATTCCGGTGCGCACTGGCCACTTGACGTTGTCGTTGGATTACTTTTTGGTGCAGCGATTGCGGTAGTCAGCATCCTGATCTTGCGAACTCCACTCGCGTGGCTCGTTACGAAACTTCGTGACTCACCTGTGCGCTGGTTAGTCCAGAACTAACCCAACGAAGCAAAGCCCTGCTCTAGAACGCCAAGTGCGTCAAGCAGCAGCGCATCAGTAATGACCAGCGGCGGCAAGAATCGAATCACGTTGTTGTAGGTGCCGGCGGTAAGAATCAAGACGCCCTGGCTCTGGCAGTACTTCACTACTGCGTTCACAGCCTCGACATTTGGCTCCTTGGTGCCTGGATAAACCAATTCAATTGCCTGCATCGCCCCGCGACCACGAACCTCGCCAATAATTGGGTAACTGGCAGCCAAAGCTGTCAGTGATTCATGCATGATCTGCCCGATATGAGCCGCGCGCTCCACCAAGTTGTCTTGCTCAATGCTTTCAATTGCACCAAGTGCGGCCGCGCAAGCAATGGGATTGCCGCCGTAGGTGCCACCCAAGCCGCCCGCGTGAACCGAGTCCATGATTTCGGCTCGCCCTGTTACCGCAGCAAGTGGCAATCCGCCGGCAATGCCCTTTGCCAAAGTCATGAGATCAGGAACGACCCCTTCTTCATTTACTGCGAAGAGATCACCCGTGCGAGCAAAACCAGATTGCACTTCATCAGCGATAAAGACGATTCCATTTTCTTGTGCATATGCAGCCAGCCCTGGCATGAAGCCTTTAGGCGGAACGATGAAACCACCTTCGCCAAGAATTGGCTCGATCAAGATAGCTGCGACGTTGTGCGCACCAATTTCCTTTTCGATTTTCGACGTAATTTCGTCAAGTGAATCTTGAGTGATGGTGTCAAGATTTCCCGACCAACGGTAAGAGTAAGGAAGCGGCATCCGATAAACCTCGTTAGCAAACGGGCCGAAACCTTCTTTATATGGCAGGTTCTTTGCCGTTAACGCCATAGTGAGATTGGTGCGACCGTGATAGGCATGTTCGAAGACCACGATGGCTGGACGCTTTGTGTAGTGCCGAGCAATCTTGATTGCGTTTTCTACAGCTTCTGCACCGGAGTTCACTAGTAAAGATTTCTTGGGGTGATCGCCCGGAGTGATGTCATTGAGTGCTTCACATACTTCGATGTAGCCCATGTATGGAGCCACCGTGAAGCAGGTGTGAGTGAGTGCCTGAACTTGCTCAATGACTCGAGCGACAACTCTGGAGTTGGTGTTTCCCACATTAGTTACCCCGATGCCTGAACCAAGATCGATGATGCAGTTGCCATCGATGTCTTGCAAGATCGCATCATGGGCACGCTCGATCACAACCGGAATCGCAATTCCTAAGCCTGCAGATGTTGCCGCGGCTCTACGTTTAAGGGCTTCCACAGATTTTGGTCCGGGGATGGGAGTCACCAATCGGCGCTCTTGGACAAGGGAAGTCGGGGCCGTCATAGGAAAAAGTGTAAGGCTTGCCCATGGCTGCTGCGGCCGGGCCGTTATCCTTCGAGCGTGAGTGAATTGCGTTACAGCGCGCCCCTACTCGATGCCTACCTCTCTTACTTTGAGAGCGAGCACACCCCGTTCACGATTCCTGGGCATAAACAGCAGGCTGCGCTCCTAGATTCTGGGCTGGGTCAGGTGGTTGACGTAGATACGCCGCTCTACGGCGGGCTCGACGAAATCAAACTGACTCGCCAGGTCTTACGCCAAGCTGAGGAACTCGCAGCCAAGGCGTGGGGCGGGGATTGGGCCAGATTTTCAACAGGTGGCTCCACCCATGCCAATCAAGCAGTGATCTTTGCTCTTGGTCGCCCGGGCGATCGAGTTGCCGTGAGTCGCACCGCTCATCGCTCTGTGCTCAGCGCCCTTGTGCTTGCCGGTCTCGAACCGATCTGGATGATGCCCGAGATCGACGCGGCCACCGGGGTTCCTATCGGTATTTCATTAGCTGAGTTCGAAAAGACACTGGCGTTGAACCCAATAGCGGTTCTGTTGACTGAGCCTGGCTACCTCGGCACCATTTCTGATTTACCACCGCTCATCGCGCGAGCCCACGATTTCGGTATTCCGGTGATTTTAGATGCAGCTTGGGGCGGCCATTTTGGTTTTCACTCAGCGCTCCCACCACATGCAATGCAACTTGGTGCCGACGCACTCATCACCAGCATGCATAAAACCCTGCCGGGTTACAGCGCGTCTGCCCTGCTTGTGGCCCGCACTCAATTTCTAAATGTCGATCGCCTCGAACAAAGTTTTGAGACCACACACACCACTTCCCCTGCTGGCGCTCCCCTGGCTTCAATCGACGGCTGCCGTGCACTGCTTGAAACTCGCGGCGAAGAACTCTTGGGCAGTCTCATCGAGCAGGTGAATAACTTCAAAGTTCGCGTGCAGCAAGAATTTTCACAACCAATATTTCTTTCCACTTCGGATTTTCCCACTGGAAGGTTCGATCCGGTCAAGATCGTGTTGCGAGCCAATCAACTTGGCGCATCTGGTGTTGAAATCGAACAGGCTTTGATCGCTCAGGGCATCCGGGTGGAAATGGCTGATCGTGACACTCTCGTATTCCTTGCCACGCTCGCTGACTCAGCAACTAACTTTGAAGTTCTCGCAAGTGCACTCATCCCGATTCTAAAAACCGTTGAATCCCAACCGAGACTGAGCGCAACTGCTCTGAGCTGGTCCGTAGTTCCGAAATTCGGGATTTCTATGCGCGATGCTTACTTCGCGCCCACTGAAATGGTGCCCTGGGCTGACGCTGTCGGTCGGATCTCTGCCGATCTCATTGCTCCCTATCCACCAGGAGTAGCAGTTGTGGCTCCCGGCGAAGTACTCACTGACGCGATTATCACCGGATTATCGACCTCCAAAGCTGCCGGAGTTCGCATTGCTTACGCAACCGATGCGACTCTGGAGCACTACCGCGTCGTAAAAAACTGAGTGCTCACTTCGCGGTCCCAATCGGGACCGCGAAGTGAGCAAGGATTAGCCTCTGATTTGCGACGGTGGCGTTATTAGTGCCCACGCTGAATCGGTTTCGCTGTTTTTAGTTGGCTCCTCGTTCTGAGTCCACCATTTTGCCTGGTAAGGCACGAGCCCGACCTGAACGCGATCGCCTTGGTTGTAAATTTTGCCGGCATTCCAAGCTTGATAGGTTCCTGCCGGCAACGTCGGTAACGCTATTGGCTTTTCGCCTAGGAGTACCGGGCCAAGTGGCTGCCACGGTGATTCATCGAGATGAACCACTGGTGTGTTCGGTGCATAACCTTTTGTCCAGTACTTGGCCTGATACACATTCCGCTTCCACACTACTTTTGTATTCGCGGGGTAGTTGGAATTTGCATTCCAGATTGGATACGGGCTCTGACTTGGATCGTCAACGATCGGTAAAAGATCTCTCGGCGATGTAACCGGCGGTGTAGGGCTGCTAAAGGCAATGTCACTGGTCTTGTTGTCAAGAACAACTGAGAAGTGCGACGTGCCTTGATCTACACCGCTGCAATAAGTTTGCACGACGACTGACTCCATCGGTGTTGGTAGCAAACAGGTATTGTCTCGGTTGAGCGACCACATCGAGATTAGGCCGACGCCTTTTGATCGAGCAAATGCATTGATGTCTTTAGCATCTTGAATGGTGAACTTTTCTCCGGGAACATCATTTTGCCCGATCATTGGAGTGATGCCAACTTTGTTCCAGAGCGCTGATTGCGAAAGGGACTGGCCAACTCCTTGGTAGGCAGTGTCAATTTGGCGCTGCAACTGGGTTGACGCATCTTCAACGGCTGACGTCATCGACTGGGAAGCAGGCTTAGACGCTCCAAAATCCATCGTCATTCCATTAACTCCTGCGACATACACACCGCACTTCAACATCGATTCAACAAGATTAAATCCTGAGTGAGTTAAACCGTCAGTTCCTACCGGCAGGGTCATCCACATGTTCAACTTGCGGCTGGTTTTGCTGGCCCAGTCTTGAACTGACTTCATGGCAGCTACCAGTCTGGCATTGGCTGGTGTCTTCTCGAGTCCGGAACCTTCAATGTCGAGGTCAATACTGGTGAGGTTGTAGCGTTCAATAACTAACTTGTAGGCATCACTCAGGGCGACAGGATCAGTACAGGAGACACTCAACTCGGAGTTCGCTGCGCCGCCGAAAGAAACACGGACATCTCCGCCCATTAAGCGCAGTTGTGCAATTCGCCTGTCAATATCAAGTTGGGTTTGCGCCGCGTCCAACGTGTAATACGTTCCCCACGAAGGAGTACATGGCGTCTGAGTGTCAGCAACGATAAAACCCAAAATGGTGTTGAGATTTGCCTTGGCTGTGGGTACTTCAAAGTGGTAAGTCGGGGTTGCCGTCACATCAACGTAGGCTGCGAATGCCGTCGGCCCCTTTGATACCGAAGCGGCAATCGCTCGTTGCCCGTAGTGGAAGACCCCGAAGGTAGCCACGCCCGCAACCACCAACACTGCCAGCACTCGAAAGAATGAAACACGCAATCCATGATGAGCAACCACTGGAACTTCTGGCTCATTTGAGAAACTTGGAATATTGAACTCGCTCACCACACACGTCCAAACCTGGATTCGTCGACAGCCCCTCGCCATCGCACAGAGCGCACTCAACGCCAATCTGATTCGGTGCGCGAATCCAAATGGGATCTGACGGACGGTCATTGCGCGTGGGCTTGCCAGATGATTCGGGAATCACTCATCTCAGCAGGAGAAAATCGATTGGCAGGGGCAGAGGCAAAGAAACATGACCAAAAAGTTGAACTGGGGATAATTTCTAATCCTCGAAAAGTGCAATTGCGTAAAATCCGAAGAAATGCGGTGTCGCCAGAGTGACACTTGGCCAAGCGCAGGGCAAACTAATCATCACTGCTACATGAGTCTCTCGTTTAGCGCTTCACCGTGATTTCCAAAGAATTGAAAGAATCGAGGTCGCAATGACGGTTAAGACTCCAAGCCAAGTTTTTCAAACTCGCGTACTTCTAGTCGAAGATGATGGATTTACTCGAGCCATCATTGGCGAAGCGATCGCCGACACGGGAATGGTTGTGAGGACGGCAGACAGCGTGGCAGCCGCCATGACTATCTTGAACGATTATGAGCCCCACGTAATCATTAGCGATCTTGATCTTGGTAACGGACCAAACGGTGCGGATCTACTCAAGAGGATTAATAAGGAACGTCCTTGGGTGGGTCTGGTCGTGTTGAGCTCACACACGTCTCCGACCTTGGCTGTCAGCAGTTCATCAACGATCCCAGAAGGCACGATCTATCTCGTTAAGGGACGCATGGCGTCCATCGACGATATTAAGCAAGCGGTCGAAGCCGCGATTACGCGTGCCAACGTTCGCGAGATCGGCACAATCCAGGATGACGGCGAACGCGTTGAACTCAGCCAATCTCAAGCAGAAATTCTACGGCTCATGGCTGAGGGCTACTCCAACGCTGGCATCGCCCAAGAACGAGGCACGTCAATGCGAGCCGCAGAAAGCCTCATCCAACGCACTCTCGTGGCCATGGGAATTGAAGCTGACTCGATGATGAACTCCCGGGTGCGCGCTGTTCGCATGTGGCAGCAGGGCAGGGTTATCGTTCGATAGTTTTAAATCAGGTTTAAGCGAACCTGCGTGCGCATCAAGGCGGGGTCCCATTGAATCGTCCAATTTCCTTGGGTGACTTCATTCAAAATCGCAGTGCCCATGCCTGCACTTCCACCGGTCGGGCGAGAACCATCATTTGACACGAGTAGTTCCCAATTCTCGTGCGAGTCTCGGCCATACCGCACCTTGATAAGCGATGCCTGCCCATGGCGCACTGCATTCGAAATGCACTCTTCCAAGGCTTCACCGAACCTACTCAAGTCAATGCCATCAGGAAGATATGAATCCTGATCGATTTCAGTGTCAATGCGCACCACTGGCATCCAACTATCTATCCGGAAGGCAACCTCGTCCCTTACACACGAGCGCACGGCAGGCGCAGAGAACTCAATGCTGGAAAGAATGAGTTCGACCTGCGCAAGCCTGCTAGCCAGAATCTTCTGATCATCTGAATTGGCTGCCAGATCCAAATACAAAGCTGCTGCCGTAAATTTCGATTGCACCTGACCATGGAGCATCGCCGCCCACCGACCTGTTTCTCCAGCAACCTGCTTGTTGACATAAGCCTGGATATAGGCGTCTTTCCCAGTTTGGCTATCGAAGCGACGACTCTCGCGTTCTTGATCGCGAAAGAGCAGCCCAGTCAAAGATAAACCAAGATTGATGGCAACCAATGTGATCGATGCCGTGGCAAGGATCAAGATGTAACCCTGGGTCGATGGCGAAGTATTCAAAAGTGAATTTTTCTCAAATACTAATCTCAGCAATGGCACTAACGCGGTCGTTGTCAAAGTGCCGATAAAGATCAAGGCATGGTATTCCGGCAAACGAACCATAAGAATTGCGCCAATTTTTGTTATGAGATAGAAAAGCGCAGCCACAATTGCAAGCGAGATCAGAGCTTCCGTTGGCGGAAATCTTCGTAAAACAACTGCAGAGCTGAGAGAGAGAACCATCAATGTCGCCAAAGCTGGATACAACTGAACTGTGGTACCGCTTTGACGCCACAGTGAACTGAAGACAAGCCTCGCCGATTTAACGAATGAATATCTCTGGGTATCACTTATTAGATCGCGTGATTGATTCCAAAGGTCAGTTGAAAACGGGCGGATCCGTTTTTCGCTAAAGTTACGCAACTGGGTGGATAACTCAATTGTGGACTTTCCCATTTCCACTGAAGATCTAAAACTTGCTGTTGCCGCCAGGATCTCTGGCAAAACTTGGTTTTCAATGGCTTGACTGACTGCGAATTTGGTAGTGGCAGCTATATCTGAACTGATCAAGGCATTATTCCGAATTTCTGACAACTGGCGTAGCGCCAGCTCAGTGTTTTTCCGAGACAAGTGGCGTCCAGCTAGCACAACTGTTTCAAACGGTAGCCAAAGCATGAGTGTGAGAAACCCACAAATGAAATTCACGAGCCCAGGCACTGCCCACTGCCAGCCCCAGAAACCCACTGTCCAATGGTTCGCCCATTGCATTCCCCATGCGTGGATCAGGGCCGTCGCGACAAGGACCTGGACCATCCCGCCAAGCCCGCTCACGACAAGGAGAACCAAAGGCGAACCAATTCTCCTATGCGTGTTTTTCAGGAGCAACCGAACAATAAACCAGAAACAACCGACCGCGAGAAAACTCAGCGCAGCAACGGCTAATGCTTTTCCGAATGGATTATCGGAACCAAAAAACACATGGAGCCCGATTGCAAACTGCAATGTGCCAACAAAAAAAATGATAGGGAACATCCGCAAACTCAATGCGAAGGGGCCAGTCAGCGCCGCTCTCACATGTTGCGAGTCAGTTCTGCTAAGTAGTGACTGTGGCATCCCCCCCCCTCTACTTTGTCTGGACATTAACCTAGCTCAACGTAATTCACGTTTTTGGATTTCGAGGTAGATTTTCGGCACCATGTCGATGGTTAAATTTTTCAACCTACGCATATCCGAACATCAGAACTATTCATTGAGTAGATACCCGCATCGGCTATTAGCCGCTAGTGGAACTTTGCGGCCATTCTGGCTTCACTTCGTCCTGCAGAAGAGTTGAACCGCCTGGGTTCGACCAAAATTGTGGGAGCGTGAGTTCGTTGAGCGAAACATTTGCTGTAAAGGTCAGCAGTGATTTAGATGCGGGAGGTGTAGGCGGCGACTTCCTATTGTCTGTGACAATCAATGACCGCGGGATCCCGGAAGCAACGATCAGACCAAAGGAAGCTTTCTCATCTGCGCCGCAACTGACTGCCTCCAACCCTTCACTGCAGACCGCACCCACGCCCTTACTCAGCACCGATGCTGAGCAGGCTGCTCGCAAGCGACCAAAGGTTTCACGCGAATGGGGTGCTGAGCGCAAACGCATCATGCTGCCCGCCGTACAGAAGGCATCAAGTAATCGAGCAATCTGGCTTGGCGGATTGGCCATAGTTTCTACGATTGTTTTGTGGGCGACATATGTCGTGTCAACAATCATCGGCGAAATCGTCGACAACGGCTTTCACAACTTAAGGTTCGTACTCGAAGCCGCTTCCTACGTCTTAGTTATGAGCTTCCTAACGTTCTCGGCACTCATGTATCTGCTGGCTCGCCAAGGCGCCTTCTACCGAATCCGAGATCACGTGCGGGTTCCTCGGGCCAACCTCGATGAATTCTTCTCCCGTTCTGTTCCCACCTTGACTGTTCTTGTGCCTTCTTACTGTGAAGATCCGGCAGTGGTTCGAGCAACCCTGCTGTCCGCTGCGCTCCAGGAATACCCATATATGCGCGTCGCGCTGCTGCTGGATGACCCACCACATCCATTGGACCCAAAGGCCAAAGCGAGCCTGGAAGAGTGCCGACTTATTCCTGCACAGATCACTGAATTGTTGAGTGAGCCAAGGGAACGTTTCGAGGCTGCATTGGCCTCGTATGAAAGTTCCGCCCGCACCAACACGGTCGGCACCATAGATGAGGTACGCATTCTGGCGAGCCATTACGACTGGGGTTACCGATGGCTCACTGCTGCTGCTGATGCCTACCCTCACACAAGCCATATCGACGAATTCGTGGAAGACGAAGTGTTACGTGGGCTAGCTGGAGATTTCTACCACCTGGCAGCGGCTCTCTTTGAATCTGCGAACAAGGGTGCAGGAATCCCTGTTGAGAGATTGACGCAGCTATACCGAGGTCTTACTTGGCCATTTCGGGCGACCATCACTTCTTTCGAGCGTAAGCAGTACACCTCTTTGTCACACGAGGCGAACAAGGCGATGAACCTCAACTCCTACATCGGAGTAATGGGACGCAGCTTTGAAACAACTCCAACACCTGCGGGTATTCAGCTCACCCCGGTTTCGCATGCAAGTTCACTTAGCGTTCCCGACTCAGACTACGTACTTACGCTCGATGCCGATAGCATCTTGCTTCGGGAATATTGCCTGCGTCTGATCTACTTGATGGAACAACCAGAAAATGCGCGAGTTGCCGTTTCGCAAACTCCATATTCAGCGGTTCGTGGCGCAGCAACCCGCCTTGAGCGCATTGCCGGTGCTACAACTGACATTCAACATATTTTGCACCAAGGCATGACTCACTACAGCGCGACTTTCTGGGTAGGAGCTAACGCAGTCATTCGCAAAACTGCGCTTGACGACATCGTTGAAGTCACAACCGTGGACGGATCTGAAATCCGTCGCTACGTACAAGACCGGACGGTGATTGAAGACACCGAATCAAGCATCGACTTGATTGCACGAGACTGGACGCTGGTGAACTACCCAGAGCGTCTCAGCTATAGCGCTACTCCCCCAGATTTTGGATCGCTCTCAGTTCAGCGTTCACGCTGGGCAAATGGCGGTCTGCTGATTCTGCCCAAATTCACCAAATACACGAAAGCCAAAAAGAAAGAAGGCGTACGCGTCAGTTGGCCAGAAAAGTTCCTTCGCGTGAACTACATGGCCTCTATCTGCTGGGCAAGTTTCGGTTTGATCTTCCTCCTTGCTTACCCATACAACAGCAAACTCCTCAGTCCAATTATCTTGTGCGCAGCAGTGCCTTACTTCCTTGCTCAAGCTTCAGACTTTCACCGTTTGGGCTACAAGCGCACTGACATATTCCGCGTGTATGGGTTCAACCTGATTTTGCTGCCCGTCAACATGGCAGGCGTTTTGAAATCACTTCAGCAGGCCGCAGCCCGCGCAAAAATCCCATTCGCTCGAACTCCAAAGGTGAAGAATCGCACCGCAACCCCGATGTCTCTCATCCTGGCGATTTACCTCATCATCTTCTTCTGCTTCTACAGATTGTTCCGCGACTATCAGGAAGGCAACTGGGGCAATGGACTCTTCGCTGCCTTCAATGGTGTACTCACCTTGTATGCCCTCCTAGCGTTCATCGGACTCTGGAATTCAATCGTTGACGTTTTCATGGGCGCACTTCAGTGGGTTCGTGTGCCACGCACCAAGGGTGCCCGACGCCGGCGCAAGGAAAAAGCAGCTCAGTCCGCTCTTGCAGCTCAGGTCTCTTCACAACCTTGGGACTCGGTTCTTTACTTTGGCCCGGGAGCTCAGCAATCTGGAACGACGCACGTTCCGGTTGCGATTAAAGTTGCAGAACTCACCGAGTCTTCGCGCTCGCATCCAAATGAGCACCCTGACCTTTGCAGCAAGTTC
>Ga0114958_10003942_pt1 | contig 10451 bp, 11 predicted proteins | sample C_130208_EF_Meta_FD_89577 | JGI IMG/M metagenome (GOLD analysis project Ga0114958, IMG submission 89577) | Freshwater microbial communities from Lake Croche, Canada to study carbon cycling - C_130208_EF_MetaG | ecosystem: Environmental > Aquatic > Freshwater > Lake | place: Lake Croche, Canada... | reverse complement strand
TAAAGCACTCAACATACAAACGGCTTTTGTAACCCTACATGTCGGTAGCGGCACTTTTCAGCCCGTACGCGCAGAAAACTTGGTCGACCATGTCATGCACAAAGAATACTACGCCGTGCCTGAAGCGACAGTCGATGCAGTACAACGTACTAGAGAGCTCGGTGGGCGAGTTATTGCTATTGGGACTACTGCGGTCAGAGCTTTAGAATCAGCCTCAACTAGCGGTCAATTAACAGCTGGCTTTGGTGATACTGATTTATTTATTACACCGGGCTATGCTTTTAAATCTGTTGATGCTTTATTAACCAACTTTCATTTACCTGAATCAACCTTGTTAATGATGATTTCTGCCTTTGCCGGTTACGATGAGATTAGAAATGCTTATCAACACGCCATAAAAGAATCTTACCGATTTTTCAGTTATGGCGATGCGATGTTTTTGAGTGAATAGAAGCTGTCCTATGCCTTAGGCGGCACATAGCCCTCGGGCATTTCGTTATTACCTTCAAATAAAAACTTGGTACGCTCATTGGCTAAAAATTCTCTAGCCTTAGGATCAAAGCTGGCCAATTTATTCTCATTGATTAACATCGTTTGTTTAGTTAACCATTCTTTCCAAGCTAGCTTAGAAACATTTTCAAAAATTTCTAAGCCCTTAGCACCAGGAAAAGGCACGTCGTCAAGACCTTCTGCTTCTATACCTAATTTTACGCACTTAACCATTTTCGCCATTGTTGTTATCTCCAATATGTTGCTGCACTAGTAATTTAATAGGCGCTGGCAAACCCAACGCCTCTTTCTGCTTAGGGTTATACCAGACAGCCTGATTTGCTTCCATCACAAAATTCATGTGGTTATCTGTTTGCATCAATAGCGTTTTGTAATCTAAATGATAATGGGAGAAGGTATGACGCTGAACAGCTAACATCTCAATATCATAAGCAGTTATCTGTTTGGCTAAACACCAGTCATGCGCGGCATCGATTTCATCAAATTCTGGCAGACTCCATAAACCACCCCAGATACCCGTAGGCGGTCTTTTTTCTAAATACACCTGATTAAGATGATTGCTTAGCATTAACAAAATTAATGGTTTAACAGGCAATGTTTTTCTAGGCTTAGGGGTAGGCAATAAAGAAACAATACCCTGCTGCCTAGCCAAGCAATGACTTGCAAGAGGACATCTATCACAAGCAGGTTTACTACGCGTACAAATTGTTGCACCTAAATCCATCATCGCTTGCGTATAATCAGCGACTCGCGCTATCGGCGTCAACTGCGCACTAATAGCCCATAGAACTTTATTAACTTGGTTATTGCCAGGCCAACCATTAACCGCCTTAAAGCGCGCCAGCACTCTTTTTACATTACCATCAAGGATAGGCTCGCTTTTCTTGAAAACGATGCTAAGAATGGCTCCTGCTGTCGATATACCTATGCCGGGCAATGCCACTAACTCATCCAGAGTTTCAGGAAAGTAACCCTGCCCGACTATTAATTGCGCGGCTTTATGTAGATTGCGCCCTCTTGCGTAATAACCCAAACCTGACCATTGATGTAAGACCTGATCTAGCGGTGCTTTGGCCAAGTGTTCGATGGTCGGAAACTGCTCTATAAAGGCATTAAAATAAGGGATGACCGTGGTGACTTGCGTTTGTTGCAACATAATCTCTGACACCCAGACTTTATAGGGCGTGATAGCCTGCTGCCAAGGTAAATCTTTACGGCCATGCACATCGAACCACGTAAGAACCTGCTGTTGGAATAATAAAGGACTCATGATGATAATCAGTGTTTACCAAAAAGACCTTTTAATAAATCACCGACTCCCGGCCCTATTTTTTGGTCAATCTTATTGACGATACTGTCTATTTTTTCTTTATTCTTATCAACAAAGGCCGCTATTTTGGCTTTGTTCTTTTCTGTTAATAGCGCCGAAACGTCTAGCGCATAATTAGGCTGACTTAAACTACCAGTGACGACCATTGAGATGGGCGTATCATAAAACTGCGCAGCGCTAGTACTGGTAGCCGCCGCCTTGATAAGCTGGGCCTGTAATTTATAATCCAGCTGTTCTGAATTAAGATCAACACTGCCCTTGCCTTTAATATGCAGGGTAGCAGTCGTTGCTACTAAATCATTAGTATGAATAATGCCCTTAGCCAGCACGGAATTACCTGAAAGACTAGAAAACCGTGTTAAATCATGATTCACCTGAGCGGCATCTATCCCATCACTACTGACATGCGCACGATCTAGCATCGCTTGTAAATTAAAGCCTTTGATTTCAGTGTCTTTAAATAAAAAATGTATATCGCCATTGACTGATGACTTGAGCTCATCAATTGTTTGTCCCTGCCCCTTTAACTGCCATGAGGCATCCACCATACCGGTCATTTGAAACTTACTTTTGCTGTCTTTAAGCAAGGACTCAACATTGACATGAGTTATTTTTTCATCCAAGGCGAGCAAGGCTTTCGAGTTACGCATATCAACACTCAGATTGCTGCTATAAGCCCCCTGATAGAAACCTTTAGCTGATTGCTGCGCGTTAATCAGCCCCTTACTTGTATTCAAGTTTAATTGATAGTCATTTAATGTCAGGCCATTAAGCTTAAGACTAGCCAAGCCCAATTGGCCATCGACACTTAACTTACTTAATAAATCTGCCGGCAAGGTATAAGTCGCTAAAGCCATAACTACTGCAGGACTCAACAGTTTACTTGTCGCTTGGTTTTTAACTGGTAGCAGATATCGATCAACATCAAGGCGATCTGCCGTTAATTTAATGTCTATAGCAGGCTTAACAAAACTCAACAACCGTGCAGAACCCTTTATTTTTGAATTGTCTATGCTTAAGCTTAGCTCTTGTAACTCAAGAGTCTTGTCTGTCGCGGATAAATTAAATTGCAGTGACGACTCAGTTAAAGCCTGTTTATCTGATAAATCAGGTACCTTAATGCCTAGCCTCGCCATAAGTTCTCTAGGATTAAAGCTCGACATTATTACTGGGCCTTGAAGAGCATAATGATCATCAAGATAAGTCCCCGATAAATCAGTACTGACCACTATATCGTCAGCAACAAGCTTTACACCAGAAGCTTTAAGGCTTTGTGCTGGTTTATCCAGCAACATATTAGTTACAGCAAGTGTCGCCACTATAGGTTTTGCTGTATTTTCAATGTTTATCGTTGCTTGTAGCTCACTATTATTTAATATGAAAGCTTCTAACTTTTCAGACACGATAAACTGAGAGCTGAATTGTATAGCCGCTTTATAAGCACTATCAGGTTTTGTAACTAAGCCTGTTAGATTCAGTGCGACTGGCTTATCAAAAGCAAAACTGTCGACCTTTAAATTAATGTCATTAAATAATAGCGACTTATCTGTTGCTTGATCACGCCAGTTTATTTGTGCATTTTCTATGGCTATTCCACCCACAGCTAAAACAGCTAAGCTATTAACTGCAATCTGCTCCTCGTTATTATTAATAACTGGTGCCGCTTGTTGTGTCGTGTTTATGGATGTAAAGCTATCCCAGTTATGCTTACCTTCTGAGTTTTCCTCAAGATTTAAAACCAAGCCTTTCAAAACGATTCGACTTACATCAATTTTTCTAGTCAATAATGGCAATAAATTAAGCTTAATCTCACTCGCATCAAGTGTTGCGAAGTTTTTATCTTGAAAGCCAGTTGTATTACTTAGTGACATTTGCCCAGTTGAAATGCCTAACCAAGGAAGCACAGATAGTTTTAATTCCCCAGTCAAATTCAATTCTCTACCGGTTTTTTCTTTAACAGCAGCGACAATCTCAGACTTGTAATTATTCGGATCAATCAAAAAATAAGCAGTAAAAACAGCAATCACTATCAATAATAGGAGAGTCGCAATGACAGACAGAATTATTTTAACGAGCTTTAACACACTGCTTTCCTGTTGTTAAAAAAGTGTAATGATTGGCTATTATGGAATATCATGCTGACCTGACGCTAGTATGTGCTAGCCAAAATCATGACTATTGTATAACTACATAATAATAAACGAGAGGTTGAACATGTTGTTTTTAGCTAAACTTGCCGGAATTGCTGTACTGGTTTGGTTTTTTTTAACGGCAAAGAGTCAAGGCGAACAGCCTTATAAATGGGCTATTATAGGATTAATAGGTTATTGGACTACTTGGTGGGCAATTAAATTAACAGTGGTTACTGCTTTAGCAGGGCTTGTTGCAAAAAGCGCAACCATGACTTTTTTACTGGTACAAATTCCTGCTCTTTGTGCCATTGCGGTCGCTTTTTTTATTAGGAAGAAACTGCTTGCGGATATTGCGGAAAAAAAATCTTAAACTAACTAAAACACTCAAGGTTCAGGGGTTTAATTAAAAACCCTGAACCTTAAGCCCAATCTTAATTACAACTTATCGGCATTCTTGTTCAGATATTCAGCAACACCGGCAGGACTTGCATTCATACCCGCATCACCTTTAGTCCAACCAGCTGGACAGACTTCGCCATGTTCTTCATGGAATTGTAAAGCATCAATCACACGAAGCAATTCATCCATGTTACGACCTAATGGCAAATCATTAACCACTTGATGACGCACAACACCACTGCGATCAATCAAGAAAGTACCACGATAAGCTACACCACCATCAGCTTCAACATCATAATCTTTAACAATAGCATGTGTTAAATCAGCCGCCATGGTATAGCGAACTGGACCTATACCGCCTTGATTAACAGGCGTGTTGCGCCATGCATTGTGTGTAAAATGTGAATCTATAGAAACAGCAATCACTTCAACGCCACGGCTCTTAAAATCATCTACACGATGATCTAAAGCGATTAACTCACTAGGACATACGAAGGTGAAATCTAATGGATAGAAAAAAACAACGGCGTATTTACCGTCAGTCGCTTTCGAAAAACTGAATGAATCGACTATTTGACCATCGCCAAGTACTGCAGGAACTGTAAAATCAGGTGCTTGTTTACCGACTAAAACGCTCATTAACTGTCTCCAAAATATTTTAAAAGCAAAAGGTTAAGACTGCACTTGCCACGTCTTCTGTGGTTTCGTAGCCTATTCTACACCGACATAGTGGGTAATTGTCTAGTATTGTTATTTTTAACTTGCTTTTATTTAAACTTTTGCCATAATTTGTAGTCAAGGGACTACAATAACGTAACATGGATAAAACAAAATGGCGGCATGGAATTTAAAAAGTTACTATATGCTCTGGCGACGTAACCTTGCTGTTAAATCAATGCTATAATTCTTGTCGAGGGGGATTATCAATATGGCAAAAAACAAACATATCACCGAACCAGATGTATTTGGTTATCAGGTGCGCATAGTAAGGCGCGGCAAGGAAACGAGCCGTTATTTTTCACATAAATTATGGGGCAACAAAGGAAAGTCACTAAATGCGGCAATCACCTGGCGAGACCAGATGCTCGTCGTTTTAAAGGGTAGCAAAACTCGCTTTCTTAAGCCACCCAAAAACAAAACGACTACTGGCGTTACCGGTGTATCAAGAACCATTAAATACGATCATAGAAAAGATAAAAACTATCTTTGCTATACTGTTTTTTGGGTCTGTAATGGCAAATCCAGAAATAAAACGTTTCAAGTCGGCAATGTCGATAAAGTTACCGCTGATGATGAATTGCATGCCTTCCGAACAGCAAAATTATTTAGAAGTTGCTATGAGTTTTCTATCGATAACGACATACAATTTTATGATGATAAATTTGCTGGCTGGAAAAAGACACGACTTTATGATCACGAACACTTAAACGCCGTTTAAAACCTTTATAACCAAGGGAATTAGTTACGCAACAGCCATTAAAGCACGTTAAATTTCTTGAAATACTAACTTAGCTTTCATATGCTTTAAATTGGTCAATAATGCCATCCAGCTCATCCAGACTGGCATAAGCGATAACTAATTTCCCAGAACCATTTTCTTTATGGTCTATCACGACCTTTGCACCTAACCTTGCAGTTAAATTTTCCTGTAATCGCAAGGTATCCTTATCAAGGGTTTTAATTTTTTGGACTTTAGGCTCAGAATGCAGCTCTCTAACCAAGCGTTCCGTTGCTCTTACTGTTAAGCCCTCTTTAACTACTTTATTAGCGGCCGCTACTTGCTTAGGCCCATCCAAAGATAATAAAGCCCGCGCATGACCCATTTCCAGTTGACTACTAACCAGCAACTTTTTTACTTCAGGATGCAATTCAATTAAGCGCAGCAAATTCGTGACTGTCGTTCGAGATTTACCCACAGCATCAGCGATTTGCTGATGGGTCATTTCAAACTCTTCTAGCAATCTTTTTAACGCCTCAGCTTCCTCCAGCGGATTAAGATCTTCTCGCTGGATATTCTCAATCAAGGCAACCGCCATGGCCGAGCGATCATCCATTTCCTTTACCACTATCGGCACTTGCGTCAAACCAGCTAATTGAGCTGCTCGCCAACGTCGCTCACCGGCAACTATTTCATATTTCTCATAAGCAAGCTGGCGCACAATAATAGGCTGAATGATGCCCTGCGCCTTAATAGAGTCAGCGAGCTCCTGTAATTTTTCAGGATTAATATCTTGCCTAGGCTGATATTTACCCCGCTGTAAATATTCTATCGGCAACAGATGCAAATGATGCTTTTCTTCTTTAACAGTCACATCACCTAATAAAGCATCAAGACCACGACCTAAACCACGTTTATTTAAAGACATTTTTTCTCTTTATGTATATTTATTCGCTAGGCAATGATGCTACAGCGCTACGATAATCAAGTTATAACAATCGGTTGTCAAAACAAACTGATCAGTTTTTAAAAATCACGAACTTGTTGCTCAATCTCATTCATCAATTCTTTTAAAGTAAGAGCCTCTGCCAAAATTGCCAAGCATTCTTGACGAACAACAAACTCGGCTGATTCGGCTACTTTATTCATCACCTTCGCTACATTTAACTCTTCATCTGGCAGCTTGATGTTTACTGCAATCGGCCTATCTTCATTAGCAGATACATCAACCAACAGCGCCTCAAGACCTCTTCCTAAGCCACGATTTTTAAAACTCATAATTTATTTCTTTCTATCATTTCGTTCGCCAAGGCAACATAAGCGATTGAGCCACGTGAGGACTTGTCATAACTGATTGCAGGCAGACCATAACTAGGTGCTTCGGCTAAGCGGACATTTCTAGGTATGCACGTTCTAAAGACTTTATCTCCAAAATAGCGTATCAATTGCTCAGATACATCTTTAGTTAGGCGATTTCTATCATCATACATAGTTCGCAATATACCTTCCAAATGCAAGGCTGGATTCACTGAGCTTTGAATATTTTGCAAAGTACTCATCAAAGCCGAAAGTCCTTCCAAAGCATAATATTCACATTGCATCGGGATTAATAAACTATCAGCAGCGACCATGGCGTTTAAGGTCAGCATATTGAGTGATGGCGGACAATCAATCAGAATGTAATCATAGTCTGCCTTAATGGGTATCAAGGCATCAGCCAGCCTTTGCTCTTTACGATCCGCATTGATTAATTTAACCTCGGCGGCCGTCAAATCAGCATTACCTGATATCACTGAAAAGCCAATACTCGGCAAATGAACCACTGCTTGTGCAGCCGGCACATCCTCCATCAACAAATCGTAACTAGAAAACTCGACCTCCTGCTTATCAATACCGCAACCCATGGCAGCATTGCCCTGAGCATCAAGATCAATTAACAATACTCGGCACTTAGCAGCGGCTAATGAAGCTGATAAATTAACAGATGTTGTAGTTTTACCCACCCCACCTTTTTGATTGGTTACGGCAATTATTTTTCCCATGCACTTGCCTCAGCTACTTTATTCAAGTGTATTTTAACTAGGCATCTTTCGCCGTCTATTCCAGGAACACTGAGCGGATAAAGCTCCGTTTGTACTGACGTCAACATAGACACATCAGGAACTTGGCCCTTCATTGCCAGTAATACGCCCTCTTTATTAAGTAAATGAGCGCTTAAGCGCACAATATCTTCTAAGCTAGCAAATGCTCGGGTAATCGCCATATCAAAAATATTGCCGGGGCGATAAAGCTCTACACGATTATGACAAATACTGACATTAGCCAGCTTTAACTCCAAAACAGCTTGCTGTACGAAGCGAGTTTTCTTAGCATTACTATCTAATAAGACAAACTCAATATCAGGAAAACAAACCGCTAAGACGATGCCAGGCAAGCCAGCACCCGTACCTATGTCAATAACTCGCTTTCCTGCAATAAAAGGCACTATCGCCAAGCTATCTAACAAATGCATAGGCACCATTGACAGCCGATCACGTATGGAAGTCAGATTATAAGATTTATTCCATTTTTCGATCAAGGTAATAAAAGCCAGCAATTGTTCTATCTGGTGTTCAGTCAAATTCTGGTTTAATGCTTCTAAACCAGAGACCAATATTTTTCGACAATCATCCATTAGGCACTTTTCTTCTTTAAATAAACTAATAATAGGGAAATCGCAGCAGGTGTCATGCCAGGGATTCGTGAAGCCTGACCCAAGGTTTCAGGTCGCTGCGCTTTAAGTTTTTGACTCACTTCATTAGACAAACCAGGAACACCGGCGTAATCCAACGTATCAGGTAGTCGTAAATGATCATGACGCAAGGCTTTATCAATTTCAGTTTGTTGTCTGACGATATAGCCCTCATATTTAGCTTGAATTTCGACTTGCTCACCGACTTGCTCGGCAATCGTGTCGCCTCCTTCAAAAAAGCCCAGTAATCGTTGTATGTCAATTTCAGGTCTACGCAGCAATTCCATTAAGTTGGCTTCTTTAAGCAGCGGCGTGCCCCATATTTCTTCAACTTCACGAGCCTGCTCAGATTCAGCCCTAACCCATTGTTTTTTTAGATCATCCTGTAAATTAGCAATAGCATTACGTTTAATGTCGAAAGCTTGCCAACGCTCATCATCAACTAAGCCCAATTCACGACCTTTTTCAGTTAAGCGTAAATCGGCATTATCTTCGCGTAATAATAAACGGTACTCCGCACGACTGGTGAACATACGATAAGGTTCTTGAGTACCACGAGTAATCAGATCATCAATCATCACGCCAATATAAGCCTGATCACGCCTAGGACACCAACTCTCTAAGCCTTGTGTCAATCGCGCCGCATTCAGCCCAGCAATCAAGCCCTGCGCCGCTGCTTCTTCATAACCAGTGGTACCATTAACTTGACCGGCAAAAAACAAAGCATTCATGTGCTTAGTTTCCAGAGACATTTTTAAATCTCTAGGATCGAAGAAATCATATTCAATGGCATAACCGGGCCTAACGATTTCAGCATTTTCAAAACCTAACATCGAGCGCACAAACTCATACTGCACATCAAACGGCAAGCTGGTAGAAATACCATTAGGATAGATTTCATGCGTATCTAAACCTTCTGGCTCTACAAAGATCTGATGCGTATCTCTATCGGCAAAACGCACAATTTTATCTTCAATCGAAGGACAGTAACGTGGCCCTATGCCTTCAATAACGCCTGAATATAAAGGCGATCGATCTAAGCCCGCGCGGATAATATCATGGGTTTTACTGTTAGTTCGGGTGATATGGCAAGGGATTTGCCTTGGATGTTGCGAGCGCTGTCCCATAAAAGAAAATACCGGCACAGGATCATCGCCATGCTGTTCTTCCAACTTACTAAAGTCTATGGTTCTACCGTCAATACGCGGGGGTGTGCCCGTTTTTAAGCGATCAATACGAAAAGGCAATTCACGTAAACGATCGGCCAAAGCAATTGATGCAGGGTCACCTGCTCTGCCGCCACTATAATTTTCTAAACCTATATGAATCTTACCGCCCAAAAAAGTACCCGTCGTTAACACCACGGCCTTAGCCATAAAATTTAAACCCATCTGGGTTTTAACGCCGCACACTTGATTCCCGACGACAATCAAATCAGCCACCGTTTGTTGAAACAAAGCCAAATTAGGTTGATTTTCTAGAGTATATCTAACTGCCTGCTTATACAATAATCGATCAGCTTGCGCACGAGTCGCTCTAACCGCAGGCCCTTTACTGGCATTTAAAGTACGAAACTGAATGCCACCAAGATCTATGGCTTTAGCCATAATGCCGCCTAAGGCATCAATCTCTTTAACCAAATGACCTTTACCTATGCCACCGATGGCCGGATTACAGCTCATTTGCCCTAAGGTTTCAATATTTTGCGTTAACAATAAGGTGTTCGCGCCACTACGTGCGGAAGCCAAGGCCGCTTCAGTTCCGGCATGGCCGCCACCCACCACAATTACATCAAAATCTTTTTTAAATTTCACAAGCTTTTTTCACTCTAAGTAGTACACTATTTGCGCCCAACCTTTAGATGGGCTTTAGACTATTATAAGAGGTAAACCATGAAAAAACGTAGTAATC
>Ga0114958_10003941_pt1 | contig 10456 bp, 7 predicted proteins | sample C_130208_EF_Meta_FD_89577 | JGI IMG/M metagenome (GOLD analysis project Ga0114958, IMG submission 89577) | Freshwater microbial communities from Lake Croche, Canada to study carbon cycling - C_130208_EF_MetaG | ecosystem: Environmental > Aquatic > Freshwater > Lake | place: Lake Croche, Canada... | reverse complement strand
TAGTACGAGCCAATAGCATTTATCCCCACTAGGCCTGCAGAACAGGTTATTATATTTCTCATATCAATGACAATGTAATAATAGGTGTTCCTTGAATAAGTGAACGATCCTTGGTAGCGAGACTCACCGGAATTGTATGCCATAGTTATTGAATATGCTCCTGCAGCTATTACATCCTCTCCAGATAACAATGGCGTTGCAGATGTCTTCCAGTACACCTTGTTGTTGAACGTAGACACAAATGGCTTCTCCACACTAGTATACCCTATTGCACTTACATATATACTCACCGTATCTCCGGTTACGGGGATTGCCCCTACCTGAGGATTGTTAGATATATCTATAGTCTCTCCGCACCCTGCGTTATTGCTATACATATCTTCGTATGGTGTGTCTATAACAAATTTTACTTTTTGCCCAACATCTCCGTCTAGCCCAAGTATATATATCTTGGCGTCTACATAATTTTCCGCAAACTGAACAATTGGGATTGTTGTAACTGTAGCAGATGCATTTGCATATGTAATAGTTATGTTGCCTGAACGCTTATTCAATGTTGTGTTTGAACTACATATTGGTGCAAGGCTAAAGTTTCCCGAACCGCTCATAGGCAAATTAGTTACCCATGATGGTCCGATAGCTGTCCACGTTGTATTTGATGATATATTTATGTATGACATATTATTGTATTATGGGAAAATATAACCGCTTGCTGACATTATTACTGATCCGTTATCGCCTAATGGGAATGTTGATCCTAAGGTATCTAATGGGTCATTTACTACTGTAATGCTTGGTAATGATTGTGATTTAGTAAACCCTGTTTCTGACAGTATGTATCTCTTGTAGTACGGATCAAATACGCCAATCTTCAATGTGTCAGGCTGTGATTTAAAGCTAGTGTTAAAGAATGCCTTCATTCCATTGCTAGATATCTCAAACAGCCCGTCATTGCCAAGGCGAAGCACTGCACCTCTCTGGCTATCTGTAAAGAACATATTATCGTCCCACTGTGCAAATGACTCAGGATTATTACTGATTCCGAACTCTCCTTGATATGCAATCTGGGTACCTAGTATTTCCGGTATGCTTGCTACTTGGCCTCCGCCAGTTGAGTCGCTAAGAAGGTTCTTGCCAAAGAGTACTTTTGATACCTTGTCCTGCTGTAAGACTACTAGGTCTGTATTTCTTGACTTTATCTTCTGTACAGATCCAAATGACTTATCCAAGTATTTAAAATTACCAAGAGATATGTTAAACTGGTTAAGATTATTTACGTTTGAGTCTTGCTTGTACGCACCACTATATGTAAGGCCCTCTGAAACGATCTGTTCTCCATAGTCTTCTATTGGAACAACTGCTCTTGGCGACCACTCCATTGTTGGAGCATTAAAGTCATCTTTTATTCTATCCGACTCAACCCCATTAGGGAATGCCCAACAGTTAAAGCTATGATTTGTAGTTATAGTAATATCATCAGATTGCTCTGTAGATATTATAGCTGGCAACAAATTTGTTTGATTTTGAATATTCCCTGAATGTTTTTTTCTTCCAAAAGGATCTTCATATATGCTTAAATCTTCGGTACATTCATGGAATACGTTATCTTGAGAATTTTTAGGAACAGTTTCAATACTTAATATATTTTCTTGATATACTATAGATAGCCCAGAAGATGGGGCAGACCCTGAAACTACACTAAAAATTGCCATTAATGATGTACTAATTAATAACGAAGTTGGTATAACAGACCCTATTATCATGTATACATGACCGCCAACGTATGAGTTTAAAACTGCATTTACCTGAGCCGTAGGAGGAGTTGATATTGATGATCCGTATCTAAAAATAACATTTTTGCTGAATGAATTAATAGATGGAGAATAAGATGTACCCAATCCATCTAAATGATTAAATAATAAATATACTTCGTCTTCCCAGAACCACTCCTGTATATCAACATATTGGTTAGATGAAACAAAACTTTGTGGTTGAGTATCGGATAGAGGAATATAATTACCACTACCTCCTGGCGGTGGGTAGATTACCTTGCTATCCACAATTAATCCAAAATTTACTGTAGCACCTGCCATTATAGTCTCTGCAGGGAATGCTCCAATAGTTGATGTATTTACCGGGAATGCAACTCCCATCCTGCTAAGAGTAGTTCCGTTTATTGATGTATGAGTTTTTGAATATATATTTAATCTCCATGAATCACCAGTGTTGCAAGATGCAGAAGCAGATATAATCAAATTTCCATACACTATAGATGTGGGGGTTATTTTTATATCAACTGGGATAGGTACCCCTGTAGAGCTCCTGAATGGAATCGGCGTAATTCCGTTTATGTTTGATGCATTTGGCCCAAATTGTTTATAATTTAAACATTGTTGACCAGATGAGTTTATGCCCGCATATTCTATATATATTCTAACATCTTTTGGGACGTACTGCAACCTTGAGTAGCTAGCAACAGCATATGGTAATCTTAAAGATGTAGCATTATATGGATAATAGACAATAGGAGATGCATCTATGCCATTTAACGGGTTGACGTTGATCCAAGAGTATGATGGTGAATAATAATTAGACTTCGAATCTATCGGGGAAAATATGTTTAAAGAAGGACTTGTGTTAGCTGCAAACCTGGCTATTTTTATATACAACCCCTCTGGATTATAACCTCCTTGTTGACCTATTTGGCCATAAGTTTTATAAGCTACTTCTAGTACTTTATACTCTTTATTAGAGTATGTTATTCCATCGTAATCGGATTTAATTATTATATATTCTCCCTCTACAATTTTATTTTTATCTATAGAGTTTAGTTTATAGTAACTAAACGGGCCATTTGGATCTTGCACTATAAGCGTAGGGTAAATGTTATAATAACCATATATATTCTGTTTTACCCCAATACTATACTTTGTAGCCCAATATGGAGGCAAGTGATTAATGCTTATTTCAACAAAATTTTTTAAATTTATAGATTCTAATGAGTTGTATATGTGGCAAGTATTTGTAGGGGATGTTATGGCAGTTGACATTCTGCCATAATCGTCTTTATATATTAAGCAAAATTCATAATCTCTATTTGATTTTAATGATGGTTCTACTTTATTAATGCCTATTGGAGACGAATGTTTTTGAACAAAAAAATTGGGTATTACTTTAGAATTAAACTGTGTTATCATATCATAGTACTGTGCATAATTCCCATAAATTAACCTACTACCTATAATATCTTGAGCAAGTGCTCTGGTAGGCACATTGTCAAATAATCTTGTCAATTGATATGATGGCAATGATGAGTATATCTTGCTGTTATCAAAACGAATATATGTCCAATTTGAATTGTTTGGGATAGACGATGTACTTATAATCGGCTTTGCTTTATTTATTGTTTCTATTACATATATATTAGGGAACTGGCTATCTTTAAATAATAGCTGTATATCTGTAACTTGCCTATCCCCTGTAGCTACAGTAATATTTACAATGTTATATTTATTTTGCATACCTGTATTATACCCTAGATATGCATTATAAGAAAAAACAGATGGCACAAACGCAACTTTGCTAAATGGGGCTATTGAGCTCCATCTCCCGTCTGTATACTTATATCTGTATGAAAAATACAAAAACTTGTCCTGAATATAATTAATACCAGTACCGCTATTGTATAAGTAAATTGTAGGTGCAGTCAATGGAGGCTTGACGATGACGTTTATATCATCTTGATTCCATGCAAAGTTAACAGCAGGTGTTGTCCACGTTTTAAACGTGTTGACGTTTATCATCCTTGGAGGGTTCAGATTGTCAGTCCACATCAAGAACCCGTTGAAGTAATTTATCCCCGTGACAGGGTAGTTTATGTTAAAGTTGAAGTACTTCCCACTTCCCGTAGATGTAGGCTTAACCGCTCTGGCGATATATGAAATAGCACCAGCAGTGCCTGCAGTGCCTGCAGTAGGAATAACATTAGGTGTGTCTAGGTACTCTACTATCAAATCCTCGTATGTTGACGTAATTAGCCAGTAAATAGAGTTTGATTGGTTGTTTACGCAGGCTCCTATGCATCTAGGACTGACAAGTGCTGCACCAGAAATATTTGTAACATTAAGAGTTGCGTTAGTCCCACTTACGGGCTGCTTATTCCCCAAAGAGTTCCTTAAAGTGCCTGAGTCTCCATATGCTAGATTGTTAGACTCATTTTCAGAGTTAATAACCTCTATGTTAAGTGCCTTGAAATACTGACCCTTAGGCAAAAGCCTTTGATCAATATCCATATTCATCTTCCCACCTATAAACGTATTGGTTATCTTCATTATTTAATCCATTTATCTTGACCTCTTAGTGTCATTAACAATCTAGCCGAATGCATATTACTGAGCCTTATTTTGGCGTTTCTTAATGCGGTCATTTTATCTTTTTTTGCTCGTGAAATAGCGTACTCTTGAACATTTGATTTTGCACTTATTAAAGCCCATTTTATGTAAGCGTAGATATATTCTTCTGCCAGTTTGTTGATCATAATATTATTATCGTCGAAACTAAGCCCATCTGATATATACTCAATTACTATACTGCTTCCTGACAGCGATGAATTAAAATTCATTACCCCTGCAGACTTGTCCACACGAAATGTACCGTTACTATTAGCCTCCTCTGTGTTAAGCCCGTATCTTACCATGTTCTGAGGGAAGTACCACTGATCGTTTATGAACCATCCCCAGTAATTGTACGGAGACCATTGTAAAGGCATTCCGTTTAAAGCATTTTGTGTAAGTAATCCTTCGACATTTAATGAATTACCAAGATAATCGTATATAATGTCCCCATCAAAGTCAGCTAACAATGATTCGCTTCTATTAGCTCTAGGAGATTCGAATATCTGCATTAGAATGCCAGAGACATTTTTGCTAACCTTAACGTAATTAACGTAATTTGAAGGGAGTACTAATTTTAAGCTATCAGTTAAAGTTGCCTCCATTGTAAGAATTTCTCTTGAGGCATCATAATTAAGCTCTTGAATGCCCCTCTTGGCATGAAAGATGACGTTATACCTATTCGTATTATATGAAACCTGCATCTCGTCTCCTACATACATCAACATAAAATTATTGACGATGTCTGCTAGAGATACATATTGGTAGCTTCCAAAGTTAGTGCTATTGCTGTAATATTGTTGATCTGTCAATGTTATTGTTTTTCAGTTTGATGTGTAATCTGTTCTTGTTGAGCTGCGTATGTAACAACCTCTTGTTCTCGTATTTGTACCCCACAATATTGCAATATCTTTAAAACTAACTTAACATACTCAGTTTCAGCTACCTCAAAGTCTTGATACAATGTAGAACTAAAATCAAAAACAGGTTGCCCATTTGAAATTAAAGTATAAGTCCAATTTGGAGTTTTTGGGTATCTGATATAAAATAATTCAAGATCATCTTGTATTGAAGATGGATACACTTGCATAGAATTTCCATGCATTACATACGATGGAAATGTTTCTGTAGGTGCCGTTATATTTGAGTTTAAAAGATAGTATAGCTTCTGTTGAGATACTGGCTGCACCTCTTTGCCATTTAAATATACTGCATTTATAAGGAACCAATCCGCAGGAAGGTCATACGACTGGCCTGCGTTACCTGTATTGTCTGCTATTGCTGTTACTACATTCGCATACCCGGATCCAGGCGATATGATAACTGTATTTATTACATTCCCTAATGCATCGGTTGTGTATGTTATATTTGCAGGCACTGTAGGACCCGTTGATGATATTATAACCAATGGAGAAGCTATTAAAGTCTGGTCATACCCTGCGCCAGGTGAAAGTATGTCAACATTTAAAATAGCACCGGTTGTAGGATGTACAGTAACAGCAAATTTTGCAGGAGAAAATGCTTTAGCACAAATTGTATTAGATGTGAAATAATCAATAGTCTGCTCCATTTGCCTTACTATGTCTGCATAGCCTGAGTTTACTCGGCCCAGCTTCAATTTGTTCTTGTAGTCGTTGTACCTGCCGAAATACTCTTGGAATATCTCATTCTGAGCCATATCGGCGTACTTATTGAACTCATCAGGGGTGATGTACCCATTGTTGTCTTTATTCAAGACATACATAACAGTTTGTCTAACCTTGTCAATCATATCGCAAAGGTACAAAAAAAAGCCCACCCGTTAAGGTGAGCTCTGATTCGTTATGGCTGGTTAGATTAAGACATGAACACAGACGATATTAAGTTCGGGAACCAAGCACCGTTGTATGATAGTGATAGCCCGTATGTACCTAAACTTCCTGCGTATCTTCTTTTTGCCATATTATTAAATGATTCCATTATTGAAAAATGAGTAGAATATGTAGAATCCGGAGATACAGAGTTGATATTAATATTGGTTACATCCCCATTCGTATTCAGATATTTTATCTGAGTAGCGTATGCATTTACTGGCTGAACTGTCAAAATATTATCAACATTAATTACATACTTAGACCCAATGTTGCATATAAATAATACAGATAAATTACCACTTCCGCCTGATAGCGTTTCTGAAGTAATACTTGATGGGGCAACCGTAGATGATCCAGCAGATGTTACTAAGTATACATTTTGTCTGGAGTATATTCGTGAATATTGAGGATACGTTACATTAGGCATCCAAGGAGTTCCTGGACTGTAATAAGATGAAATAAATCTAAATGCAGCTGTTCCTGAGCCATTAGTTTGATTGCCAGATGTGTGTGTAGGAGGTGTTGTTGCATCTGTATTCCCACCTGTTGTAGTATTGTAAAGGTTCCCACCCCAATATATAGCGGTATTTACTGCTATAGTTGTAGCAGGCGTCCATTGTGTTCCAGTAACTGTAGCTTTACCTATATAACTTACAATTAAAGCTCCTCCTGATAGCGCACCACTAGATCCTGATGTATTAGTAGGTGGCGTATCAGAAGAACCAGTAGTTGTTACTAAATACATATTACCTGCGTGTGTAATAATTGTATTTGCGTTGTACGAAGTACCAGTAACCCAAGCTGTAGATGCCGAAACATAACTTACAACTAAAGTTCCTCCAGCTAAAGCTCCACTAGAACCTGATGTATTAGTAGGGCCATCTGTAGATGAACCAGCTGTAGTAACATAATATGTGTTGCCACCGTTTGTTATAAACTGACCAATTGTAAATGATGTTCCTGAAACCCAAGCTGTAGTAGCAGCTGTATTTAGCTTGCCTAAACAAACTAAATTGTTAGTTGTGCCATACGTAAATGTTGTATTTGGCGTAATTGTAGTAGGCAATGTCGTAGCGTTACCAAAAGATCCTGATGCTATTACAGCGTTAGCGTATGTTGATCCTGATATATTTGTGTACACAATAGACCCCACCGGGAATGTAGCAGTTGAACCGTCTCCGCTTTTGATATGCGAACCTATCATTGATGTAGGTATTGAAAGTATTTTACTCATATTTTTTTTTATTAAGCGTAAGCAATTGTTGTTATTACATTAGCAGTTGATGCACCTGATGCTACAGGTAGTGTAGGCATTACATACACACCGCCTGGCATAGATGCAGAAACCATAGAATCGCTAACTGCTTGCATTATGGCGTAATGTGTGCCATATGATGAGTCAGCAGCAAATGTTATAGTTAATTTAGACGCAGATGTCCCAGCTATGTAATATATAAGCAATGTAGACGTGCTACCTGGCTGCATATTCGTAATGTTATCCAACCCTACCAAGCATTTGCCTGGAGCTGTTGTAGAATATGGTGATGCTGTTAAAGCAAATTGAAGGAATTTTTTCATTTTTTTATTTTTACAAAGTTATGTTATTTTTGTTTTGTTTCGAGCATCTTTAAAACTTCAACTCCGTCGTCAGTAATTAAAAACGAGACTATAGCTTGCACCGGATCCTCTCCAAATGGTATTGTCAACAACTTCTTTTTATTTGTTCCGATGTTGAAATAGATATCCTTGTTATTATTTTTAAGGACAAATGTACCATTCGATAAAGCCTTTGATGCAGTACTGTATAGTTTTAATTGTGGGTCGTCAATGGCCTCCATGAACTCTTCCGGATTGCGTTTGGCATATATTAATATGTCACGCTTAATCTCATCAGATGTCATCTTATCTACATTAGCATTTGTCATCACACGAAGCACAGATTCGGCAGCGTCCATTGCAAGCCCTTTAGCGGCTATCAATGCGTCAACCTCTATATTTAATGCGATTACCTCATCCTTGGCCATTTTTTCAAAGTCAAGCTCCATAAATGTTGTTCCATATCCTGGGTGCATACTTAAAAATGCCTGTAGTACTGGGTTTGTCTTTGGAACTGATAATGATCCGTCTACGAATGTAACGTGTTCTAAAATAAAGTGATCGTCTTGCTCATCAACAAACGGGCTTTTTTGATTACGAGCATATCGTAACTCCCTGTTGACTTGCTTTGCCTCATCCCAGTATAATAGCGGATTATTTTGTGTGTGTTTTGACGCTAACATAAATGCTATTGGAGTTGCATCCCCATTTAAAATATAAGTTCTGTCTTTTAATTCCTGTTTCATTTAATTTAATTTTTAAAGATTTAAAATACAGGGGCCGAAGCCCCTGTTATTGTTTAGTTTTTGAATAAGAAGAAGTTATTCGCACCAAGAACACATAATGCTCTTTCGGATAAGAAGTTAACTCTCATAAAATCTTGATCACTTGTAGTTGCACCGCCGGCACCACCTGTAATCCAAGTTTTGTAACGACGATCTTCTGTTTCGCTTGCTCTGTATCTAACGTGCAAGAATGGGCGTTTAGCATTTTTGCCTAACACTTGATCATATACGTTTGTAGAACCTGCTGGAACAAGGACGCCGTTGATTCCCCCTGCTGTGATATCACCACGCAATGTAGCGTCGTTCAAATATTTCCAGTCAGTTTTGTAGAAATCATAACCTCTACGGAATCCTGTGAAACCTAAGTTCAATGCCATTTCTTTATCGTTGTCAAACAATCCGAAGCTAGAACCGCCGGCACCGTAACTATTTTGAGCAGCTAACATATCATCGATATCAAAGCTGAACTGACGATTTAAGAAGATTGCATTCTCCTGGATAGCACCTTGTTTGTCAAGACGTTGGATGATTGCATCGAAGTCATTCAATGTTTGTGGGTTACCACCTGACCATACGTTACCACGCTGTTCTACTTCATAAAACAATCCTTTAGTACCTGCATTTACAGTCCCATCAACTGGCGTAGATCCAGATAAGTAGTTTTCAGCTCCTGAGTTATAAGCTGCGGGTTGACCTTCTACCATTGCCATTTCAAGATAATCTTCAAAACGAAGACGTGTCTCGTGCTCTGATTTAATGTACCACAGATAGCCTGTCGCCCCATTTTCAGATGCTACTTCAACCCATCCAATTTGAGCCATATCAGAACCAGCAACTTGGTAATTGTCCTTAATAATTACTGGTTTATTACTTAAAAATGTATCCTGTGCTTCAAGAGACCCTTCCATACCGCTTGACCCTTTCTTAAATTCAGATCCGTATACAAATGCTACAATATCTACAGTAGTTGAATTTGTAAAACTTGAAGTACCATAATAAGCTACAGTAAAGTCTCCTGCAGTAGTCCCTTCAGTACCTGTTGTTACATCAGTAACAACAGCTTTGTACATTACATTTGAAGCAGTAGACGATAAAGCTACTGTTTGACCAACTCTGAAGTTACAAGCCTTGTTAGTTCCTAATGTAAGTTTTTGACGAAGCGTTATGCCTGACCCACTAGTAGAAGTCGCTGTAATCCCTATGTATTTTGTATGTAAACGACCTTGCTCTGACCATCTGATCATGTCTGAGTTAGTTGGCATCTCTGCTCCTACCATACGTAAGAATGATGCAATTGATCTATTACCATAACGCTCAAACTCCTTTTCGTAAGTATCTGGAAGATATTGATTTAAGAAGTTGAAATTGGTAATGTAATTTGTTGGTAATGCCGCCTTTACAGGGGCCGGAGTTAACCCGTATGTGGGTGTACTCGATAATGTTCCTGCCATTTTTTAATTTTTTTTGTTGTTAACGATTTTTGTTGCTTTTTATTCTAAGGCTATTACCTCTTTCGTCGTCAATAACGGTTACTTTAAATCCTTCCTTACTTGTGACCTCAGGTGAGCGTCTCACTCCGCCCATGTCAATATTCTTCATCTCTCTTGTAGAATCGGAGATGGCGTCTGCCTGTCCCTGTTCGTAGAAATGCTTTGCGAATGCGTCCGGATTCATTGCGACCGACAATGATTTATGGTAAGCAGCAGCATCTTTAAGGAACCCTTGTTCGTTGACGTGATTCTTAATAAAGTTGTTCACGTCCATCTGGGATTGCTTAATCTTTTCTGTATCGCCCGGTTTGTAAGCCAACTGCTTGCCATTGATATTAAAC
>Ga0114958_10003940_pt1 | contig 10456 bp, 10 predicted proteins | sample C_130208_EF_Meta_FD_89577 | JGI IMG/M metagenome (GOLD analysis project Ga0114958, IMG submission 89577) | Freshwater microbial communities from Lake Croche, Canada to study carbon cycling - C_130208_EF_MetaG | ecosystem: Environmental > Aquatic > Freshwater > Lake | place: Lake Croche, Canada... | reverse complement strand
TGATGTCGCGGCGACGGTGAACACGGACGAAATCGTGGCTCACGATCACAAGCTGCGGTACAACTTGTTCAGCCCCGAGGTTGACCCGGTCTGGCGTGACGTGGGCAAGATCGTGGGCGAGGACACGGCCGAAAAGATGCGGCAGATGCTCTTGTCGAACGCCTGGTAGGGGTAACCGGTAAGTTCCTCGGTCATGGAGACCGTTGAAGAGCGCATCTATCGTCGTCGCTGGTTAACGATGCTGACCCTGGTTTCAGGGTTGATCGTCGTGATCATCGACAACACGATCTTGAATGTCGCGTTGCCCAGTATTTCGCAGCAGTTGGGTGCCAGCCAAGCCCAATTGACCGGAGCGATCTTGTCGTATGCCGTGGTGTTCGGAAGCTTGCAGTTCACCGCAGGTGTCCTTGGGGATCGATGGGGTCGTAAGCGCATCTTCATGATCGGGCTCGTTCTGTTCGGTCTGGCATCTCTGGCCGCGTCGCAGTCGCAAAGCCCGAATCAGCTGGTGGGTTTCCGTGCGCTGATGGCAATTGGCGCTGCGATGATCACGCCTCAAACACTGTCGATTTTGACCAACGTTTTCCCGCCCGCCGAGCGCGGTCGAGCGATCGCGATTTGGGCTGGATGCACCGGCGCCTCATTGGCCCTAGGGCCCATCGTGGGCGGTTTGCTGCTGGATTATTTCTGGTGGGGCAGCATCTTCTTCATCAATGTCCCCATCGTTATCGGCACCTTCATCGCCGCGTGGTTCCTTGTTCCTGAATCAAAGAACCCCAACGCGGGCAGAATCGATCCGGCCGGCATTGCCTTGTCGGTTGTTGGTTTGGGCTCGTTGATTTTTGGTTTGGTGTACGGCGGCGAAAAGCGTGACTGGTCATCGGTGTTGTCCACTGGGATGATCGTTTTTGGCGTGGCCATACTGGCGTTGTTCGTGCTTGTGGAAAGCAAGATTGATAGCCCGTCCTTTGACGTGCGCTTCTTTAAGAATCCGCGCTTTAGTGCTGCTTCGATCGCGGCGGCCTTTGGCTTCTTCGCCCTCTTTGGGATTTCGTTCTTCCTTACCTTTTACTTCCAATTTGTTAAGGGCTTGACCCCGTTGCAGGCCGGATTGTCAGTACTGCCCGTAGGGATTGCTCAGGTGATCTTTGCCCCGCGGGCACCCAAACTCGTCGCTCGGATCGGTCCAAAGTTCACCATTGCTTTTGGTCTCACGGTTCTTGCCGCGTCCCTCTTCGGCTACCTATTTGTCTCCATAGACGATCCGGTCTGGCACGTGTACGTGTTGGGATTCTTTACGGGTGCAGGGTTGGCTCATGTGGTGGCGCCGTCTACTGAATCAGTGATGTCGAGCTTGCCGCCGGAAAATGCTGGCGCTGGTGCTGCGGTCAATAACACCACGCGTCAAGTCAGCGGCGCACTCGGCATTGCTGTCTTTGGAACGATCCTGCAGGTGATGTATGCCCGAGCCATTCAGCCGTCGTTAGTTTTCTTGCCTGAATCGGTGCGCGATCAAGCGAGTCGATCAATCGGTGATACCTACGTCGTCCTTCGCGGCCTAGCTGAGACGGACCCTGCGGCTGCACAAAAAGCTGGTCAGGAGTTTTTGTGTGAGGCGGGCCAAGCGTGCGCCGCTGGGCAGGCCTACCTCACCGGCGTTCATGTCACAGCAGTGATCGCAGCAATCTTTGCCCTTTCTGGTGCAGCGGTGGTCTTGCGCTACTTGCCACGTAAGGCAATGGCCGTGAGTTACACACGTTCGGCACCCGATAGTGAGCCAAGCGCACTGCCGTCCGAATAGACCCGTCAATGAACTCAGGGCTTGCACAAATCCTCGCAGTGATTGCCGCCGGCTTTAGTGCGGGCGCGATTAATGCTGTTGCTGCAGGTGGGACCTTGATCGCTTTTCCGGTGCTGTTGTGGGCTGGTGTGCCGCCGTATTCGGCAAATATTGCCTGCAGCATCGGGTTGCTCCCCGGATATGCCAGCGGCGCTTACGGCTATCGCCACGTCATGGATCAAGTGGCAGCCATTCGTACGCGATTGATCGTGGTGGCTTCAGCCGGTGGTGTCGTCGGAGCGTTGTTGTTGATCGTTACGCCCCGAGATTCGTTTACCGCTGTCGTGCCCTACTTAGTCTTGTTCTCGGTCGCGTTATTTGCAGCGCGCCCTTGGTTAACCGGCGTACTTCAAGCTCGCGGTTCGGGGCCGCAGTTAGCCAGCGCGCGCATGAGTGTTGCTTTGGGTGTTTGCATCTTCCTCGCGGGCGCGTATGGATCATATTTTGGTGCCGCTTTGGGGATCGTGTTGTTGACCATTTTGGGCACCCTTTTGCACTCCAACATGAAGGCCAGCAACGGCATGAAGTCAGTGCTGTCGTTTTGTTGCGTGGCTGCCGGTGCTTGCCTCTTCATCGTGGCCGGTCGGGTGGATTGGCTGCCCGCAGCCCTCCTCGTTGTTTCGTCCACTGTCGGTGGCTTTGTCGGTGCTCGCGTCGGCTTACGAATCCCAGACGTGGCCTTGCGTTGGATCGTCATCGTGATGGGCACTGCGGCCTCGATTGGCCTGTTTGTTCGGGGCTAGTTGGCGAACCGATGAAGCGAAAATGTGCAGAGACTCATTCCGCGTTCGGCCCTAATTCGCGTGACCAAAGTCCCGCCTCGCCCAGATAGGATTGACTCCATCGGAAAATGACCGGATTCTGTGTGCACCCCGATCGGATTGTGCGTCAGATTCACCTATAAGAGGAGGCTGCTGTGGGCGAGACCATGGTGACTGTTGAAGAGTTGGTAGCCCAGAGCGGCCCCGTTGATGTCACGTGGGTCTATGAACAATGGCGCGAGAAGCTGGCCGGAATGATGGCGAAACTGCAGGATCGTTTCGAACTCGTCTTAGATCCGTCCACCAATGGTTTGGAAATTGCTGGCGAAATCGGTTCTGGGATTCATGGCCAAGTGCAGTGTTTTGCTGGTCCAGAGATTGACTGGATGGTCTATTCGTGGATGGCAGACCCCAAGAACGGGTTTGCCAACATGCACATCACGATCAGCCCTGGACCTCAGGTTGATGTCCCCCTCTTCGGAATGGCTTTTGCCTGCTTTGGTGAGCGCCCATGGGGATTTATGGATTTCGGTGCTCGGCGCGAAGCAGCAGTAAACACCGACTATTACTTTAAGTATTACGAGCCGCTTAATGAGCGCTGGCTCAATGTTCGACGGGACAATCCGCAACTCGACTGGTTCATGTCCCCATCAGGCTATGTCCGCCAGGTGCTCTCACCAATTGCTTTTTGTTACTCCGGTCCACCGGAGCAAAAGACGGTTGACCTCATCCAAGGTGAAGCTGATTACATGCTTGACGAATGGATGAAGATGTTTGATGCAGCCGACCCGGTTCCTGCCGATCAGCAGGACGAGTTGTGTCAATACACCGAAGACTGGCGTTCCACGGTTGCCCGTCTGGACCCGGCTAACAGCGTTGCTGTGAAGCTCTTTGGTCAGGACATCTGCGACCAACTGGTGGTTGCCTTGGGTGGCACCGAACGTACCTTGCCGCACGCTGGCAAGTTCTGGACCAACTAGAAATTCACAGAGACGACGATGAGTGAAAAGGATTTTCTCGTTCGTTCCCTCTGGGACGCAGTAAAAGTTGACGGTTTGGAAGCTCCGTACGACACGGCGCACCTGCGCATCTACTACGCAGCAACGAATCCGAACACTCTTGAAGTCGACATGTCGGGAATTATGCCGGCGGCCAAGCGGTCGCCGGCACCTGTCGTGCTGTTTCTTGGTGGCGTCAACATTGGTCAGGATTCACTGCGTTGGTTGATGATCAACTTGGTGGAAGCCGGCTACGTGTGCGTCACCTTCGATCTGGTGGGCGAACAGATGCCAGGTTTTTATGGCACCACACCAGGTCTTGATTTATCCGCTCTGCAAGCGGGTGTTTATGGCACTCGACCGCCATCGATTGCGATCCAGCCCATCCTTGACCGCTTGGCAGTTCTCAACACCGAGGGCACCTTGGCTGGTGTCATGGATTTGGATCGCCTCGTTCTTGGCGGGCATTCGGGTGGCGGAACCGTTGCGCTGGAATCTGCGCGCCGGGCGTACTTCCCGTCTCTGCGAGCCGTCGTGGCCTACGCGGCTCACACTGTGCCGGCTCAAGTTCTTGGCCACCCCGATGGCACGGTTCTCGAGTGCGCTTCTGATATCCCTGCCTTGTTGATGGCAGGCACCGAAGACGGAACGATGAAGCGCAGCGCAGCTCGGTACCCAGGTCAGGACCCAGCAACCTTCAACCCCATCATCATGACGTTTGAGCAGGGCATTCCCGGTGGTCGCGATGACGCTTGGTTTGTGCAGTGGGATGGTGCCAACCATTTTGGGATGGGCTATCCGTTGGACCCCACCTGCGCGCGGGGATTTCTTGACAGCGAACCAACAACCGATCCCGCGCAAACGCGAGCCGATCTCACAGCGCTCATTGTTGATTTTCTTGATGCGTATGTCCGAGCAGATGGTGGTGCAGCAACAGCCTTAGAAAATTTCCAGATCGATCCCCCCAACACGGTCAAAGAAGTGCGTCGTCGATAACCAACCCCGGTTACGACACAAGTCAGGAGAAATGCCATGTTGAAAAACTTCTGGTGGCCCGTAGAGATTGCCAGCGCGGTCACTCATAAGCCTCTGCCTATGACGGCAGTCGGGCAGAAGTTCGTGCTGTGGCGCGATGGGGAAGGCAAAGTGCATTGCCTCAATGACATGTGCGTTCACCGAGGCGGTTCGTTCGGAGTCGGATGGCTATCGGAGGACAAGAACAGAGTCGTGTGCTCGTACCACGGTTGGGAGTTCGGTGGCGATGGTGCATGTACCAAGATCCCGGCACACCCACAGCGTGGAATTCCTAAAAAGGCACGCGTTGACTCGTATCCAGTCGTCGAACGCTACGGCCTGATCTGGGCTTTCCTCGGCGATCTTCCTGAAGACGAGCGCCCACCGTTGCCCGAGATTCCTGAACTCGAAGACCCTCGTTTCAAAAAGGTGTACGGCGAGTTCTGGTGGGACGTCAACTATGAGCGAGCGTTGGAAAATGGGATGGACCCATCCCACGCGGCCTATGTTCATGGCAACCGCTTCGGCGATCTTGATAATCCGCAAATCCCGGACTTCGAAGTGCAAACCACGCCTTGGAGCGGGTTATCCACGATTCCGTTGTATCCACCACCGGGTAACTCGAAGGGTAAGTGGGGGCGCAAGGTTCGCAAGACTCTCGCCGCGGAAAACAAGGACAAGTTCTTGGCTGAAACTCGCGCTGGGTTCTTCTTGCCCAACATGAACTTGTTGAGTGTCCCGCTGCCTTTTGGCGAGATGGTCTTGTTCGATGCTCACGTGCCGATCTCGCAGAACCGCACGCGCACGATCTACATCGGTATGCGTACTTTCTTGAAGAGTGACTGGGGGGACAAGGACACCCACAAGCGCATTCACTACATCTTCAAGCAGGACGATGACGTGATTCGCGTTCAGCGCCCAGAAATGATTCCGTACAACCTCTCGGATGAGCTCCCGGTTCGCTCTGATGCATTGCAAGTGGCCTACCGCCGCCGCCGTGCCGAGTTGATCGACCAGGGCTGGGGCGTTGACATGCACCAGATCGTTGGCGATGGGCCCCGAGATGTTGCCGTGGTTATTCCCTCACCTGAGCGTCGCACCAACCCAGAGTTGGCGAATGCCTGGGTGCACAAGGAAGTGCAGTCCGCACAGCTGCTCGGATTGGATCGGGAACGCAAGGTTAAGGCCGGCGGGTACCTGGAAAATCAGGCAGACGATGGCACCTCGGTGCTGGGCGTGACCTCCGGGACGACCGCCTAGTAACTAATTGGTTAGTTCACAAGGCAAGCGTCTGGTTCGGGTCTAGACTCTCATCAGCCGCTTCCTTTTGGGGCGCCTAAAGGTTTCTCGCACATCATTCGCCTCGCCCTTGACTGCCCTGGGGCGCTTTGGAAGGTACACACGCAATGACTGATCAAGGCACTTCGTCTGGCGCTGCGAATGCAGCTAATGCCCCGATTTTCGTCAATACAGGAATCGAAGCCCCCAGCGAATGGCAAAAGGTGATTGAAGGCACCTGGCATGGCCGCCCATCGATCTTTGATGGCGAAGGCACCCACGTGGGGTATGAAAACGTGGCACGCGCCAGCGAGTTTTCCAACGGTCAGACCCACTACTGGATGAACACCAAGTTCGATGGTGGCGGGCACCTGCGTAGTCGTCTTGAGCTCGGTGGAATGTTCTCGTTCGGTGTCATTGATTCGGACCAAAATCGGATTTACACCGGCCCTGACTTCTTTGGTGCTGGGCAGCCTTATGGCACGTTCGTTGACTCGAACTACTACTCCCAGGGGTGGCAAGCTGACCTGGTGACGTGGAACTACGTCATGCCTGGCACAGACGTTCAGGTGTACTCCTCGGTCTGTTATGACGGCTGGACTCCGGCAGTGATTTTTAACGGTCTGTACCTGCGCACGTTCGATCACGAGACCAACCAAGAAACCGCGAAGCGCGTTCAAGAGTTCAAGGACCAAGAAGAAGCCTTGGGTGAGATGAACTTCGTTACGCCAACCAAGCAGCGCGGCGCTTGGCGTGGAACCGTTGAGGTATTCGGTGCGGACCAGCAGCTCATCGGTCACAGCGAAGTCGTGATTGACCACGAGCCCCTGGATCTGATTCGCTCCCGCCAAACGGTGACCTGGAGTGGAGTCCTGGAGCGCCAGTACACCTTTGAGCGCGTGCGCCTCGAGCACAAGACGATGTTCCACGGCCCAGACATGTGGGGCAACCAGATGGCGTACGGTCGTTGTGCGTTCACCGCTCAGCACTTCACTAACGAGGCCACCAAGATCAAGGGCCGAGAGTTCATGTTGAACTACGACTACGAATTGGTCGTTAACTGGCAAGTCTCTGACGGCAACGGGTTGACCCATGTCGTAGTGGGCGTCTTGACCTGGGAGCCTGCGGCCTGAGCCTGGACTTGGGGACCTATCCTTAGTCTCAGCTTGGGAGGCCCGTTTTGGCTGATGGAGGGGCGATTTCGCCCTACTTCAGGCACACTTAGGGGGCTTTGAGACCCGATCAGGAAGTAGGGATAGATGACCGCGGTGAGTGATCGCAGTAATACCGCCAGCGAGCCCAGCGAATGGCAAAAGAAGATCGCAGGGGAATGGCACGGTCGTCCCGGTTTGTTTGATGCTGAGGGCAACCACGTGGGCTATGAGCGCATTGCGCGCGCCAGCGAGGTGTTGCCTGACGGCACCACGGTCTATTGGATGAATGGCACTCTGGACGGTTCCGGGCCACTGCGCAACCGCTTCCAACTCGGCGCAGACTTCCGCTTTGAAGTCATTGATTCAGATGAGAACCGCGTGTACATGGGTCCCGACTTCTATGGCACGGGCCAGCCCTACGGCTTGTTCGTTGATGCTCATTACTACTCGCCTGGATGGCAAGCCGACCTTCGTACGTGGAACCAAGTCCTGCCGGATGGCAAGACCCAGGTCTACTCATCGGTCTTGCACGACGGCTGGAGCGTGTGCGCGGTATTTAACGGCTTGTACAAGGTTGTCGACGTCGGCGCCAATGACCAAGAGACTCAAGGCTTCATTGATTCATGGATCCGAGACGAAACAGATCGTGCTCCGCGCCCCCATGTCTTGCCCACCAAGCAAAAAGGTGCGTGGACGGGGACTCTTGAGGTCTACGACGCTGCCTCGCAGGAAAAGGTGGGCGACAACTTCGTCACCATTGACCATGAGCCTTTGTCGCTGGTGCGTACCAAGCAGACGATCACTTGGGAAGGCGCGATCAACCGTAAGTACTCCTTTGAGCGCCTACGCCGCGATCAAAACACGACCTATGACGGCCCAGACATCATGGGAAATGCGCGCAACTACGGACGTGCCTTGTTCACGAGTCAACACTTCACCGGTGGTGATGTGTGGAAGATTAAGGGACGCGAATACCTGCTCGATGACTCGCAGTCATTGAGCATCGTGTGGGAAGCATTTAAGGGCGACATGCTCACAAACGTTATTTTCGGACAGTTGGATTGGAAGGCACAAGCATGAGCGAGAACCGTTCCGTCGTCGTCACTGGTGGAACCCGTGGCATTGGCCAAGGATTAGTGCGCGAGTTCATCAAGGCGGGTTGCCGCGTCACCTTCACTGGATCCAGTGAGGCATCCACGGCTAAGGGTCTGGAGGCTTTGGGTGGAGCCACGGCTAACCTGACTGCTAAGGCGTGCAACATCACGGACCGCGACCAGGTTCAAGCGGTATGGGATCACGCCGTTGCTACCTACGGTCGCGTGGACATCTGGATTAACAACGCGGGTATTTCGTTGCCCCGCAAGCCTTTTCAGGAGCACACGGTTTCGGACCTTCAGGAAATCGTTAACACCAACATCGTGGGGATCTTCAACGGTGATGCGGTGGCCATGAAGGGCATGTTGGCCCAAGGTTCTGGTTACATCTGGAACATGGAGGGCTTCGGTTCCAACGGTCAGACCAGTTCAGGCCTTGGACCCTATGGCTCAACGAAGCGCGCTTTGAACTACCTCACGAAAGTGCTCATCAAGGAGCTCAAGGGCACTGGCGTGGGCATGGGTTACCTCAGCCCAGGCATTGTGGCCACTGACCTGCTCATCCAAGACTATGAAGACGACATGGCGCAGTGGGAAAAGGTCAAGAAGACCTTCAATATTCTCGGCGACACTGTTGAAACTGTCACTCCTTACCTCGTTGAGGGTGTTTTGAAGACGGACAAGAACGGCAAGCGCGTTGCTTGGCTGACTCCCGCAAAAGCTGGTGGACGCTTCGCGACAGCAGGCTTTAAGAAGCGCAATCTCTTTGACCAGATTGACCCGCGTAAGACCATGGATCAGCAGGACGCTTTGTAGTGGCTCTTGCAGACTGCGTCACTTATCCGTTGGTCCTAGCGGCCGAAGACATCGTTCCGATTGTTCTGGCCGGTGTGGGTTATTGGTACTTGTCCAAGCGAGTGCTCAATGACTTTGATGAATCGTCAGCTGTTGCCTTAGCCATGCGGATCGCCGCTGTGCTTTTGGTGGTGTGTTCGTTCCTGGCCGGGCCAGTGCGAAAGATCCTGGCCAACGTTGCTGCAGTACCCATTTGCGCGCCGGATTTCGAAGTTCCCTATTCGCAATTCCAGATCCCCTTTGTCAGCGCACTGGCCCCAGGGTTTGCGATCTTGACTTGGGGTGTGATCTGCACGCTCAAGGGCCGCAAGGTGGCCTTCTGGCCGGCCATTGTGCTGTTAGCGCTCGGTGTGGTGGGAGCAGTTGCTGCGGGTGAGCGGACGATTTTGTTCGCCGTTGGTGGCCTTTGGGCTACGGCTCTGGCCGTTTCGACCGGAATCCTTGCCTCTCGCCAACGCGATTTCGTGGCAACGGGACTCTTTGCCCTATACGCGTTGGGTACTTTGGCCCTACCGCCAATCAGCTCTAAAGGGAATGTTTCTGATGTAAAAGTTCAGTGGTTGGCGCAAGGGATTAATACGGCTACACAGGCCCTCTTTCTCTACGCCTGCTATCGACTATTTACACGTTTTCAACGCCAGTCCACGTCCACTGCTGTCTAGGGAGAACACACATGGGTGATCAACTCGCTTTCCGCAAGAAGTTTGGTGTCTTGGCACCAAGTACCAACTCCATCGTTGAGCCGGACTTCAATCGCATGGGTGTTCCCGGCGTTACACCGCTGTTTAGTCGCATTCATATTTATGACCAAGACCTGTCGACTGAAGCGCAGATGGAAAAGTTGCGTGTCCAACTCGATGAGTCCTTGGACTACGCCATTGATCTGGTCTGCACGGCCGAAGTTGATTACATGGTCATGGGAATGTCGGCTGAGACCTTCTGGGGCGGCGTTGCGGGCAATGACTACTTCAAGGCACGCGTCAAGGAACGTTCGGGCGGGCTTGATGTGGCCACCGGTGCCGAAGGGTGCCAAAAGGTCCTCAACAGCTACAACGTCAAGTCCATCTCTGTTGTCACGCCGTATCAAGAAAACGGTGACCGAGAGGTCATCAATTACTTTGAGGAGATCGGCTTCGAGGTCAAGAAGTTGATCGGCCTCAAGCGTCCGACCGCGGTTTCCATTGCGCACACCACGGAAGACGAACTTCGCGATGCCCTCATTGAACTCAACGAGAGCGGCGCCGAGGCGATCGTCCAGGTGGGCACGAACTTGTCCATGGTGCGCTTGGCCGCTGAGGCTGAGCGCTGGTTCCACAAGCCGGTTGTGGCTATTAATGCTGCGACGTGGTGGATGGCACTTCGCGAGAACGGAATCAATGACAAGCTCTACGGCTTTGGCCGCATGTTTGAGGACTTTTAAGCAGTACCGAGAACGGTTATGGAACTAAGGGTTGATCTCCAG
>Ga0114958_10003938_pt1 | contig 10463 bp, 10 predicted proteins | sample C_130208_EF_Meta_FD_89577 | JGI IMG/M metagenome (GOLD analysis project Ga0114958, IMG submission 89577) | Freshwater microbial communities from Lake Croche, Canada to study carbon cycling - C_130208_EF_MetaG | ecosystem: Environmental > Aquatic > Freshwater > Lake | place: Lake Croche, Canada... | reverse complement strand
TTCATCGAATTTCTGGCGATACTCGGCCGGCTTGGCCCAGCCCCACATCCATCCCAACAACGTCGGCTTCAAACGGTCGTTGCAGTCAAACCAGTAGTCATACCACGCCATCAGGACGTAGGCCACACAGGCCAGCAAAAACGCGGCGACGATCTTGTGTGCGTAGGCTGTCGGGTGGGGCATCCAATAGATGATCAAGACAAAGGCCGAGAAGACCAGACACTTGGGGTTCAAATACAAGGGTGTTCCAAAGAGACCGGCGCCCATTTATGCTACACGCGTGAGAATAGTGAGTGGTATCCAAATTCTATTTAGGGTATTCGTGGTTCGTATATGTATGAGCTCGTTTCGAGATATCGGTATTCGGGCAGGGACGGATAAGGTCACGCACCACGGATACGATCGGTTCTACCCTATGTTCTTGGAGAAATTTCGCACGATGACAGGATCCATGCTTGAAATTGGTGTTCTGAATGGGAACTCGGTTACATTGTGGTTGGAGTATTTTCCACTGTTTCACATCTTTGGAATGGATATTCAGGACGAGAAAACGGACGATAGGCTTACGATTATACGGTGCGATCAGAGTGATGAGAATCAGATCATCAAACAAGTGGAGCGCCTAAAGAATGAGACGTTCTACTTCATCAATGATGACGGATCGCACATCCCCGAACATCAACTGTTGACGTTTAACTTCTTCTTCCGCGATCTCCTTCGGCCGGGTGGTGTCTACATTATCGAGGATATTGAGACCTCGTATTGGGTTCGTGGGGAGTGTTATGACTATCCTACTCGCTATGGATATCGCCACCCTCGGTCAGTGCTTGAGATCTTCAAGCAACTGGTTGACGACGTGAACTGGCATACGATGAACAATGATGACAGGCAGACGCAGGATGCCCGTCTCAGCTCATACGTTTTCAAGGAGACGCGGGCGATGATAGAGTCTATTCACTTTGTTCGGAATTGTATTGTGATCATCAAGAAGACCGACGAGGACCATGCGTATACGAACCGCGACTACCGGTATAGGCATTTCACCTAACGTCGCTCATGGTCATTTTGTATTCACGATGTAGACTAGCGAATACACGGCAAGAAGTCCAGTGAATCCCAGCTGGTCATCCGTCAGGACATTATCGAGGAACTCCATCAGCAAGACAGAGGCCGCGACCATCGAGGCGTCGGCCACCAAGATCTTCCACGACCCCTCTGCTGCATAGGTCTTGAAGGTATCAATCATCTTGTTCTGGCCATCGGGGACGGTCCTGACAACAAGAAAGTAGAACAGGATATCGTGAATCAGCTGGATCACAACGGCCACCGCGGCGAGATTCAACCCCGAGATACCCGGGAAGAGGAACTGGGCCAGCGCAATACCGAGAACAATGATCAGAACATCCGCCGTCACGGCAGACACCCCAAACTGAGAATACCATTGACCGAGTGACTTGGTCAGAGGTATTATCTTAGAAAGAACGATGACGGCAAAGTCGACCCATGCCGTCGCTGTCAGAAGTGCTAACCAGAGCATTTATTATTCATCACCACCTTTCTTTACGTGTCCGAACACTCCCTTGCGGGTGTGATATCCGGCCTTTTGGAGGCGCTTCTCCTTGCGGGCGCGCTGCGACTTGGCGCGCGAGACAATGCGACCCGCCTTATTATACTTGAGATCGGACTTCGTAAGTCCACCGGCCGTCTTCATTGCTGTTCCATGCATCACCTGAGCGCGAGAACCCACTGTGCGAGCACCACCTTCCATTCTTACTTCTTATGCAGAATATTTGTGAAGACGCCGGAGGTCAGAGTCGGCGGCTTCCGCGGTTCGGGCTGCGACACAAGGTGTTCGACACGCCCACAATAGACGTCATTTGACCACTCAAATGGGAACTTCTCCGCGGTCTCTCGAACAAATCGGCAGTTGTCAAAGCTGTAGTGTGCAAGTATAATGTCGATCACACGAGGATACAGCTTGTCGTTCAAGAAACTTTGATCGTATCCAACACCCCAGTTTATAGGCCGCGCCTTATATTCCTCGTGCAAATCGTATAATGAAATACCTGGCACCTTACGCATTCCCCAGAGACCACCCATCATCGTCGCATTATGTTCGACATTGTCACGAATCGTATGAACCATGAAGGACGAGGCAAGGAACTGTTCAATCGCCCACCGGTCCTTCCAGTGCACCCGACTATCGGCGTCTCGGCACATCATGATCTCAACCTCAGGTTCATCAATTGCGTAGAAGCGGTGCGTCATGTTGATGGCCCCTAGTTTTCCCGTGGTTCGTATGACGACGTTCGAATACGATCGAAGTCGGTTCATCATTTGCGGCGTAACATCAGGAGCCACATAGACATAGACCTTCCACGAAGGAAAGTGTGTCTGGATCAAAACGATGTTCTCAATCAACCCCTCATAGTAGAGGGGGTTCTCGGGCCCATATAGGCAGAAGGAGAAGACTCTGACCATTATGTGATTGTATGTAAGATTCTACATTTATTTAAACGTTAATCTGTTGAACAACAATACGTAGACGTAGGATAAATGGAATCCCGCGTTGCTGTTATCACGGGACTTACTGGACAGGACGGATCCTATCTTGCAGAACTCTTGTTGTCAAAAAATTACCACGTGTACGGACTCGTTCGTCGTTCGTCGACAAGCAATATAGACCGCATCGCGGAGCTTGTGTCTCACCCGAACCTGAAGCTTGTGGAGGGCGACATGGGAGACTCGGCGTCCATCACCAGTCTCTTGCTACGACTTCGCGGGGCCGACCGCATCGAGATTTACAATCTTGCTGCACAGTCGCACGTTCACACCTCCTTTAGTCAACCCGAATACACGGCGGACGTCAATGCACTGGGCCCCCTGCGGTGTCTCGAGGCGATTCGTCAACTCGGTCTGGTCAACAAGACACGGTTTTATCAAGCCTCAACCTCTGAATTGTTTGGGAAGGTGGCACAGATTCCCCAAACAGAACTCACGCCCTTTCATCCTCGCAGTCCCTACGGCGTTGCGAAGCTCTACGCGTATTGGATTGTCAGGAACTATCGCGAGAGCTACGGCATGTTTGCGTGTAATGGGATTCTCTTCAACCACGAGTCTGAGCGCCGCGGGTCGGACTTTGTGTCTCGCAAGATTACACTCGGAATTCAGAAGATTTACTCGGATCCCAGCTTTGTTCTGGAACTGGGCAATCTCAATTCCATGCGCGACTGGGGCCACGCCGAAGATTACGTCAAGGCAATGTGGTTGATGGTTCAACACGACACGCCAGACGACTATGTCATTGCTAGCGAGGAGACACACACGATCCGCGAGTTTGTTGAGCTTGCGTTTCGGTCGGCGGGACACAATCTTACCTGGCAGGGAGAGGGACTTGACGAGGTGGGTATTGACGAGACGGGACATGTGGTTATTCGTGTGAATCCGCAGTTCTATCGTCCAGCGGAGGTTGATATCTTAGTGGGAGACGCGACAAAGGCCCGCACCGTTCTAGGCTGGCAACGAGAGATTGACTTTCCAACGCTGGTGACTCGGATGGTTGAAAGCGATTTACGGCTTCCTTCTGTGAAAGTGTAAATGCGAGTCTTTTGTATGGACCTTCACATCTCGGTGGTTGAAGACTTCAAGACCGCAAACCCAGACATCGAGGTTGTTGACTGGTGTATGAGCGGACACCACTGGGTTATGAAAAAGCAGCTCAGCATGCCCAAACACATCAATAACCAGACGTGGAGGCAGCTAAACATGCAAATGATTAAAGACTTTCAGGAAGAGTACGATACCTTCCTTCGTACCTTTGACGCCTTCCTCGTGTGCTTTGCAACTTCGTTTGCACTGATCTTTGAGCCGTACGGTAAGCCCATCATTATGGTGAACGCCTGCCGATACGACCTTCCCTTTTGTTGGTCTCGGGACATGGTCATGATCCAGAAGCTTAACGAGTGCCTTCAGCGCCTGCAGGCAGAGAATCGTCTCACGGCCGTGTCCAACAACAAGGCCGATCAGCTATACACCCTGCACGGTAGTGGCATCCAGACCTCCCTCATTCCGTCCCTGTGTCTCTACACGGGGATGCAGTATCGGCCCACGCGACCGACCTTTTTGTGTTATCACGGTCACGACTCCCTACCCCCCCACCGACTCATCTCGCAAAAACAGCCCGGCTTTCAATGGAAGGACCTCGAGTCCTATCGGGGTATCATTCACTTCCCCTACGAAGTCAGCACGATGAGCATGTTCGAGCACTTTGCGGCCGGCTTTCCTCTCTTCTTTCCCTCCAAGTCGTTCTGGATGTCCTCGGTCGGCATTCAAAGTATGGCAGCGTATTGGGAAGGCATGGTTCCCCCCGAGCGGTCGATATTTGACAACAAGCAGTTGTGGATTGACAATGCAGATCCGTATCACACCTTTCAATCACCGAATACGCACTACTTTGACTCTATCCCCCATCTCCTTCGACTGCTCGAGACGTTTCAATACGTCGATGATCGAGCGGAACGCCGTTCGTATGTAGAAACGACGCGGGCGCGGTGGAAGTATCTACTATCCCCACCCGCCCACCTCTGCTATAACCGACTGCCTCTCCTCGCCAATGTTGTGATGGACATAGATTATCAGGGAACCGGAGTGAAGGCACAACACAAATACCCCTTTCACTCTCCCTTCATCAAGGGAGACGTGGTGTTTGTGAAGACCGACATTCTCGACTACTTTATACGGAGACACAACCCAAACACGCAGGTAACCCTGATCACGGGGGTGTCCGACCTGTCTCCGAGTCCAGAGCAGTGTAAGGCAATCCTTGACAACCCGGGAGTTGTGCGGTGGATTGGGTGCAACATACCCGTGTCTCATCCCAAGATTACCAAGGTCTTGATTGGAGTAGGAGAACCCGAGCGACCAAATGGAAATCACGAGACGTTGCTCCGTCTTCACATGTCAAGGCCTTCGTGGGACGACAAGTCTGACGAGATCTGCGTTCCATATCACGGAGGAACGCATACGTCTCGAACCCTTGACCCGACACTGCCTAGCCTTCCGTTTGAAGAGTATATGACCGCCCTTGGCCGACACAAGTTTGTGGTCTGTATGCGCGGGAATGGTCTGGATACACATCGGTTCTCGGAGATTCTTCTTATGGGATCTGTCCCCGTTGTTCAGACATCGGGTCTCGACGACTTGTATTCTCAATTCCCCTGTCTAATCGTTGACTCTTACGATACTATCGACACCTCGGCCTTTGTGTGGGATACCAAGAAATATACCGCGTTCCTACGAATGTTCTGGTGTAAGTCCTTCCCTCAATGATACACGATTTGATGTCAAACGGGGAAGGGCAGTGGGGCGGACGACTGTCTCAAGGAGCTTGGATACAACCCAGATACCGACCCCTGTTTAAAGAGTTCAGGGCTCCTCCAGCAGCCACGACGGGTTGGATTATCTCTGAAATAATAGTTGAAACCCCAGTCAATTGCGTCGTGGTTAACTCGCGCCCTAAACCACTCCAAGAAAGATCGTATTCCAATCGGAGACGCAATATACGATTCTGTGCATCTAGATGCTCCGTTTACATTGGGGCCATATGTAAATGGATCAAATGGCGGAATCCACAAGGTATTACTTATCTTCTTGTTCGGTTTCTTGTCGCTCGCCCTCAGTTCCTCAAAACATCCAAGTCCAATGAAGGCAAAGTCAATGTGCTTTTCACGCATTGTCTGAATGTCCTTCCGTATTTCGGAATCGATCACATCCATTGGGAAGAGAGGTATCGCGTCACTCTCGAAAACAACAAGATACTGATTTGTATTGACATACCTTTCAAACAAAACGAGGTGATTGATAGCTAAGCTGATCTCGTTTGTTGTCTTTTTTTGAGTGTTGAACATTGCGTATAGTGGGTGGCCCAAGGCTTCCTTTCCATAGGAGGCGACCGAAGGAGTGACGTGATAGTAATCCGTTATAGGGCGCAGGGAGGCCTCTCGTTCGGGTTCGTGCGTATAACTGCCAATCACCTCAACGGCGTAATCGGTGCCAAGTAAAATGGTTCGCGTTTGTTCAACGACCTCGTCGATGCAATCTGACTGAGATCGCACAAACGGAGGATGGTTGACCATGGACAACCAATACGCATCATCCTCGCATAAACGTCGGATAGATGCAACCGCCGCATCTATATCGTCGGGATCAATTCGAACAAACCGTTCAGGGTGAATATACTCGACGACTTCATCCGTTCCATAGTAGATCGGGACTGTTCCCGCTCGAATCGGATTCACTATCTTTTCCGTGATGTATCCACCCTGCTTGGTATTTTCCATGGCTAACACGACACGATACTGTCTCTGGAAATCGAGAGTTGGATTTTCGTCATACGTTCCCGGAACCACATATCCGATGTTGTTTTTGTAGACTCCCCCCATATCTACCTGAATCCCTCGATTGGAGAGTTCGTCTATAAACTGTTCCCGAAAGCGGCGATTGCTCCCTCCCCCGTTTGTAATCAAGGCACACACCTTCTTGGGCGGAATCGTGTCGATATGATCAGGATATGTGAAGGGACGACAGAAGTCATAGAGAAGATATAGAGGGAACTTGATACGGCCGCGTTCTCCCATCGTAACAGAGTACTCGCTTATGTTGTCTGGATGAGGCAATCCACCCTCTCCCGAGAAGAATATGCTATACGTCCACTGTTTCTTATTGAGAACCGAGGGGGCAAAGCGACTCTCCAGTAGAACTTCGGCCTCGTCCATCGATGACGTAACAACAACATCTCTTGAGAACGCCCTCGATAACACGTGCTCAAAGACCCCAAAGTGGACTCCGTTGTTTCTTTCGATAAATCCGCTCCAGAAGCCATTGACATAGACACGAAGAGGCGGTTTGCCATCAATAAATACCTGCTTAAAGATGCCCATGACCTTTTCCGGAGTGTAGTCCTTGTATGTGTTCCAATCCTTCTCTCGTTCGACCGTCTTGTCAAATCGAACAAGCATATCGCGCAGAGTGGACTCAGAGTACCAAAACGCTGTGTCTCCCATCAAGTACACGTTACCAAGGTCGCGGCCCGCTCGCGTGGTAAAAATAGGCTTGTTTCTCACTGCAAATTCTCCCATCGAACAACTAAACACTTCTCCATCTGACCGAGCGTGAAGCATCGCGTCACATGTATTGATGAAACGCACCTTGCGTTGTAGATCAACAATAGGCGGTAGATGAATGATGTTTGGCAAGGACGCGCAGAATGGCTCCGTGTTAACAAATAGAAAGTAGATGTTTGGATTTGCTAAGGCAACTTGATAGACGATGGGTTTCACGTAGCCAATGCTAAACTCGCCGTAGCCTCCGTGCCTACCAAAGACGGTTGCTGTATCCGGTATCCCGAGCTCTATCCGCAAGTCGCCGTTGATATCGGGGAGCCATACCATGTGGGGGACAAAGGGATATTTCCCGTCGTTACCCTTCACCCAAGGCGCTATCCCCGCGTAGATGTCTCCGTGTTTATGATCACAGCTAAACACGCAGTGGTTTACGGTCTTACACACTCGACTCACTAAGTCATAACGATCGCCGCCTTCAATGACATACAACATGTCGCACGATTCTCTCAGAAGAATCTCATCGACCTGTGAAAAGTGAGTGACGCCAAATACCTCAAATTCTGCCTTGAACTTCTGTATCACGGCCTCGTCGTTAAAGGGTTTAGTGGTGTCATAGATGATAATGCTTTGATTGCCAAGTATATTTTTGTTACCCAAGGCATAATCAAAGCAAGCAACTGTGGTGCCGCGTAAAGTCAACTGGTTTTCCCAAAATGCGATCTTCATGTATTCATTGCCGTAATCACATCTAAGTTGTTTAATAAATGTCCTTTACAGTGAAGAAGACAGGTGGTAAACTGATATTCAAGGATAGAGGATGCTACGAAACTCGCAACGCGTCGACCATCTGGTGTATAGAACAGGCGAATGCCGTCTATAACTGGAAAGACTTTGACGAGATCACTATACACACGCAAGACTGGGGCCATGCGAACGAATATACCTACAGCAAGTTCGATCAGTATGATGGATTGGTACCGGAATGGAATTTTCACGCGTGGCCTCAGGTCGGAGTCGACGACTACGCCGCAACCACGCTGCAAATGAGCGAGGCCGGCAAGGAACCGTATGAAATCAATAAGGTTGGATGGATCGGCGAAACGGGACTTCCCATTCGCTCGAAAATGCTGGAAATAGCAAGACGCAATACAGATGTCTTGGATGTCATCAGTATGAGCTGGATCCGTCAGCACAATAAGGTGAAACTGGATTCAACGACATACCTGTCTTTTCCTCAGCTAGCAAAGCGGTATAGTGTTCTTATTGATGTAGAGGGCGGGGGGTTTTCGGCGAGATTGAAGTATTTGCTATGGTCTCGCCGACCCGTAATTATCGTAGACCGACCCTATAAGGAGTTCTTTTTCAAACACCTGAAAGAATGGGAGCACTACGTACCGGTAAAGCGCGATCTATCTGATTTAGTCGAAAAGGCGAAATGGTGTATAGATCATTACGACGAGGCTCTGCAGATAGCGGAGCGAGCATATCAGTTCAGCCAGGTTCACTTAACGCGTGAGGCGGCATATAAACAATGGGACCGTATAATAACAAATGAAGATTCTTCTGTTCATGACGGGACATCGACAGAATGAGGAATATGCCTTACAGGCTAAGTTTCTCCGTAGATCTCCAAAACTACTAGCCAGCGCTGAACTGTTTGTTTACAATAACTACATCCAGAATAAGATCGAAGACGTGTGTCGCGATATCCCGCTGCCGATGAAGATCCACAATACAGAGAAGAATGCCGGCTACCTACTTGGGCCCGTAGAGGCCATGGAGTTTCTCTTTGCTAATCGCGATCTCTCGGACTACGACTATGTTATTCATCTTCACCCCGACGTGTTTATCGTGAATGAAGGTCCACTGTTCAAGCTACTCGAAGAAGAGCTCAATACAGAGAACGTATTCTTGATTAATAGCGCCGTTCCTAACGATAGCCGCTTCTACAACTTCGACTTCTTCGCATTCAAGCCTCGCCTCCTCAAAGAGTCGATCTTCGTGAATTGGTCGAATTGGACGGGGCCCTGCGAGTACTTTCTGCACGATCGAATTGTGCAGGGCTCTATACCTCACCGGCTAGTGCAACGATACACGCTGCCTGTCGCTGGGCGTGAGATTGACCTGCTAGGGGTGTGGCATGAACACAATCTGTCCAGAGTTTATACTTTTTTAGAGAAAGCCACGCAGGTTGCGTAAATTCAAAAAATCAGGGTTTATAGTATCGTAGAGCAAGGGCGACGGCGCGGTTAAAGTCGGTGAAATCGGAATCACTGTGAACATACGAAAATATACCTGGGTGAACGTCACCCGAAGGCTCGTTGACTATTATCAATACCTTCTTGTCATACACACTGCGGATTGCCTCACGTATACGAATGCAATCGGATATCGGACGATGGCATACACAGATAATGGGCCTCCCGCAATGCATAGCGAGTCGGAATCGCTCTATCCGACGTTGATATTTAGAATAGACGCTGTCATAGTAGTCTGCCCAGTTATCCACAATGGTCATTTCCCGAAACCATTCGTCGCGGAATTCACTGTTTTCAATAGTAGGATAGTCGTGATGAAAACTGAACCCCAATGTGTCGGTGAGAACTGTGTTCATTCCCAGGTCTTGATGTGGGCTGTTGAATGTAAGTTGAGTATGAAATCCTTGAAAGTTTCCTCGAATACAATTGACAAGCGCATTCCCGCTGCCAGTAATCCAGTCGAACGGATATGCTTCACCGCGAAGACCTGCATTGCGCAAAAGTGAGGCCGGCTTGCACGTGTCACCCAACGACATAAATAGGGGCTCCGCATAAGACCGCATAAACTGCATATGAACTCTATGCTTCCATGAAAGATTTAACGATGATTGAATTGCAAGCCATCTGAATTAACGAAACATTACGCACAAATCCCAATCCCGGCATGTATATGCCTACATTTGGTTTTGTTTTTGAGTGTTTGTGATTGTTATGATTATGATTGTGTCTACGTTTAGTTGGAGTAGGCCAGTCCACCCATGCCGGACATCACGCGCAGCACGTTGTAGTTCACGGCATACACGCGGACCTGGGCCGTGCGGCCACCGCGCACCGTGTTGACCGAGACCGTGAGCTGCAGCGTCGCCTTGTCGATACGCGAGAAGTTGCACGTGCCGGACGGCTGGTGCTCCTCGGGCTTGAGCGCGAAGGAGTAGACGTTGATGCCGCGCGTGGGCGTGCGCGAGTGGTGCTGGTAGGGCTGGACGCGGTCGAAGTAGCGGCCCTCGCGCTCCGTGAAGCGGTCCTGGCCGTTGAGCTGGAGCTTGGCAACCTCCACGGGGTTCTTGCCCTCGCACTTGACGCC
>Ga0114958_10003932_pt1 | contig 10475 bp, 7 predicted proteins | sample C_130208_EF_Meta_FD_89577 | JGI IMG/M metagenome (GOLD analysis project Ga0114958, IMG submission 89577) | Freshwater microbial communities from Lake Croche, Canada to study carbon cycling - C_130208_EF_MetaG | ecosystem: Environmental > Aquatic > Freshwater > Lake | place: Lake Croche, Canada... | reverse complement strand
TTAATATAGGGTTATTAATAATGTACTGATTGGGACCCAGATTAGTAACAGGATTAACTAACAACTGATTTTGAGCTAATATCTGCTGTGATGTCGTAGTCGTGTTGATATGCGTTAAACTCCATGTTGATCTAGCGGCCTGATACTGCAAGGCTGTTTGCCAGTTTTGTCCAGAATTCCCGTTGCCTCCTATTCCAGAAGTGGTCGCAGCATTCGTACCTAAAGTTGTTGCACTAGCTGTTTGTCCAAAACTAGTTCCTATAGAATTATCACTATACGTAGTTGTCCACGATAAGCGGGCCATAGGTGAAATAAATACAGTAACATAACTATTGTTTCCGGCTCCAACAGTCAGACTAAAGTGTTGACTTGGCTTCCATTGTCCACCAGCCGTGTAATAAGCACCATTATTTCTGGAACCAGTTGAAGATTGAAAATTAGTGTTGCTATATCCACCTTGAGCAAAGACATTAAAATAGGCATTAAATGGAACGCTTACTCTGGCGCTAGAGTTCTGGTAACTTACATTTTGTCCTGACGCTACATAGCTTTCATTATTATTAAAAGCTAGATTCCATCTAACACGTTGAAAATAAGTACCGCTGTTTAATGCCATAACTTCTGCCAAATTAAAAGTATTTGAAATAGGCGTTAAGGTACTATTCGATGAAGAACTTGCATTAGTACTGGTTGCTATGGTGTTGGCATTAATCTGAAACAAAGCATTGGCATAGTTGGAAATATGAGGCGTCCAAACAGGCGAAAGCCCGAAAGTATAAACATTACCGCTATTACTAGAACCATTTATATTACTCGCACCTATTAAGTTATTATTAATATTTTGCTGACTGATAGAACTAGTTGAATTCAAAAATAAGGTATTAGGAATAAAAGTACTACGAGAACTAGACTGTAATTGATTATAGATATTAAGGCTGTTATTGCCGCCAGCATTATATAAATTCTGCATTCTATAATTGAGATTCATAGTCGAAATCGGTGATTGTCCAGTAATAGTAATACCAGGATTAATGGCTTCAACAAAAGCACCTTGTTGACTGCCAGTAGGCGCTAAAGTTATATTGTCAGAGTAAATTTCTTGTGCCTGAATGGTCTTATTAATGGTCCAACTAATGGCATGAGCTTGATAACTAAAAAATACTATGTATAAATTAGCTATAGTAAGAATCAACCTAAATACCAATGTGACTGATTGCAAGTTACAATAATGTAAGTGGAGAGGCGTTTTTAATTGTAATCTCATAGTTGACTGTAGTGAATTCTAGTTAAAACTTGCATCGCAAGATATATCAATGTTTCATGCTCTTAATATCAATGCGCATATTGCCCATAGCCATAACCATAGCCATAATAATTAATATCCATATTTCTCTTAGTTTTATTAAATAGCGCCAAAACCACATCACAAGCAGCTAGTTTTTCTACTGATTCCATGACTACATTCTGCAAGGTTTGTTCAGCTTCAATAACTAGAACAACCTGACCTACTAACCTAGCTAATACTTCGCCTTGAGTTGCTGCTAATAGCGGAGGCGAATCAAATATTACAATTCTATCAGGATACCGATTACTTAATTCTTCAACAAATAATGCCATTTTATTACTAGATAATAATTCGGTTGAGTATTTATGTAGTTTTCCAGCAGGGATTATGCCTAAACCAGGAATACTAGTTCTAACAATAATGTCAGAAAAATTAACATCTGCTCCATCAAGGTATTCGATTAAACCAGGAGAATCATTAATTCCTAAAACTTTTGAAACAGAGGGTCTAGCAACATCGGCATCAATTAGTAATACTTTTTTGTCACGTTCATTCGCTATACTTAAGGCTAAATTAATAGCTGTAAAAGTCTTTCCTTCTCCAGGCAAGCTACTTGTAACTAAAATAAGATTAGCTCTAGTGATACCTTCACTCCCTTTCCCGAAAGCATTATTAACTAAAGGACGTTTTATGTTTCTGTATTCTTCTATGGCTTCTGTGTTTGTACTACCAGGCGCCGCGAAACCTAAATCAGATAAACGTTTCCAATCAATATCAAAAATTAATTTTGTGCCATCATTTCCATTAGTTGTTTCTTTTATTTGATTAATAGTTTCATCAAAGATGAGTTGAGTCGTATCTTCAGCTGATTCCTTTGAATTACAATCCAAGTTAGCGTTTAATACGGCATCTTCATTTTTTAATTTATTTAGTGCTTTTTCTATAATGCTCATTTATAACTCACTATTAAGGACAACATCTCTACGAAAAAATAGACAGGGCAAGAAAATTTATCTTTACAATATCCGCCGTCATAAAACCAAGATAAAGGACAAAAAGACTAACGACACCTATTCCATACTTAAGCATTTCATTCCTATATTTAATAAGTTCTTCAGGCCTATATTTCATAGATATACTTCCTAAAATAGGTAAACCAGTCAATTGACGAAGTTGCGATATAGACATGAACGTTGGTCTTATTAAATACAACAATAAAGCAAAGGCTGAGCTGACAATAATACTTATCGCTAATACCCCAGAATATAATAGTTTTCGTTTAGGTGAAGATGCCTGTAGTGGCGTATTCGGAGCATCTGCAATCTTAAACTTTAATGCTTCCGCTTGATTATCTACTTTTTCTGACATAACAGCCGTCTCTCGACTAGAAAGCAATCGATCATAATTATTTTTGATTTGAGCATAATCACGATTTAAATTTTCTATTTCTGTTTCAATAGAAAGTCTTGAATTTAATTCATCTTGTTCTTTTAATAAGCGTTGCTGAAAAATATCAATTCTAGAATTAATTGAAGCAATATTTGCATCAACTTCATTAATAGCAACCTTTATACTTTGAACATAAGGGTTAGTAAGTACTGCAGTATCAAGACCACCCGCATCGACAACTTTTGCTTGCTTTACAGCATTGCGAATCTGTAACTCTTTTATGGTTTTATTTATATGAGATACTTCTGGATGATTATCTGTAAACTTAATTAACAGTTCATTTTTTCTTTGTTTAAGACCAGCAATTTGAGCATCATCTCCAACAGAGGCAACTTCAGTTGAGCTTTTCCATTCATCATTATCTTCATCTGATGTCAATGATTCCTCTAACTGTTCGGTTAACTTTTCTTTTCTGGAAATGGCTTCTTTTAAACCTAATTTAGTATCTTCTAATTCCTTACTCATGGCTTGTATTTTGCCTATTTGATCACCTCCTTGACCTGGTAATAAACCTAAATTTGCACGTTTGAAATTTTCTCGTGCTTTTTCACCATTTCTTAGGCGCATTTCATATTCTTGTATTTGCTCATCAATAAAGCGCTGAGCACTATCAGAATTGCCATGCGTAGATAACTGAGTTTGTTCTGAGAATACAGTTAAGACCGCTTGTACAACATTCTTAGCCATATCAGGGCTACTTGCTTCATATTGTATGGTAAACATATCTTCAGTACCGCCATTAATATGTATATTCTTTTTTAAATCATCAATGAGTTTCTCTTGTTCAGCGGGGGTTCTTACCACTTTGTCTAAATCAGATAGTTTGGTGATTTGCTCCAAATTACCTTTGGTAAACATTAATTGCTGCATAACGCGCAGCAAGCCCCTAACATCAGCTTCAATGGCCATACCTGACAACAACGGCTGCAACATAGTTCTTGTTTCAACATGTACCTTAGCAACTGAGGTATATTTATCAGGCATCATCAATACAAATGTCCACCCAGATATAGATAATATCCAAGCAATAATTAATGCTGTCCATTTGTATTTTAAAGCACCTTTGAGATAATAAAGGATTTCAAATAATTGCTCTTGCATAGTAGTTTTATAACCTGCTTTTGACGAAGTAGTTAATGTTCAAAAAAATGCTTGAGGTATGATTAATATATCACCGGGGAGTATTTTTACATTAGCTGATAAATCAGCATTATCGACTAAATCGTCAATTCTAATGCCAAAATGCTGTGGCTCCCCATCAATATTTCGAATAATACTAGCGCCGTTACCATCAGCAAATTGTCCTAGCCCTCCAATTTGTATTATTAAATCGAGTAAAGTCATATCTTTTTTATAGGGGAACGCTTTTGCAGAATAATGTGCTGATACACCTCCTGCTGAACCTCCTCCTGTACTACCACCACTTAATTGACCAATGACTCTTACTTGCTGGCTATAAACACCTTGCCCACCTGACACCATAATAACAACCTGAGGATCTCTGACATATTTTGACAAAGATTTTTCCATAACTCTGGCTAATTGAGAGGGTGTTTTTCCACTTGCTAAGAGATCCTCAGCCAACGGAATAGTTATTTTCCCATCAGGTCTGACGTGGGCGGTTGTTGATATATCAGGATTCCCCCACACAAAAATACTTACACTATCACCAGGGCCTATAATATAAGTGTAATCAGAAGAAATAACGGCATCATCTTCTTGTGTTAATTGCGGATATCCACAGCCAGAAATAAAAGCAACAACAAATAAAAGAATAACTCTGTTAATGACCTTTACTGTCCTCATACTACCTCCATAGGGTAAAAATTAAATTAATCTGTTTATATAGAACACTGATTAGCTATATATCAGTTCAAGAATTATGTTCAACCAGTCTTGTAAACGTATTAAAAGCGATAATTAGACCATTATTAATCTAACAAAAAAGTTAGGTCGCAGATTAACGTAATGAATGTCCTCTAGTTTTTTCTAAAATCTCGGCTAAAAGTATTTCTGCTGATTTTTTATCAAAAAATTCATGTCTTTCCTTTGATAGTTCTAATGCTTGCTTAATTTCATTAATGGCCGAGCTATTATTGCCCATTTCATAATAAGCAACACCGAGATGATATCTAAATGTCGGTATATTGGGTTTAGCCATTATTAATTTGTTTAGTATTTTTATACCATCGCTTACCTTTCCTTGCTTAACTAAAACCCAAGCATACGTATCTATATAATAGGGTTGTGTTGAATACTTTAACTTTTCAGCCAAAAGTCCTGCTCGATTCAATTTATCGGAACTACTATAATTTTCTGCTAAAATTATAGCCAAGTTATTAATAGCTATATCTAGATTTTCATTTTTATCAAGCAAAGCATCATAACAAGCAACTGCAGCATCAAAGTTACCCAATTTTAAATATTGGTTAGCGAGCGATGTCGACAGCTTTATGTTGTTAGGGTAGATTTTCATTCCATCACGATAGGTATCTAGTGCCCCTTGGTCATCATTCATTGCTAATTTAACATTAGCCAATAAAACATAGACTTGAGGCTTAGTTAATTTATCTTTAATCATATTCTTTAATAAGTTATTGGCTGCATCAATATTCTTATTAGCTAAATAGGTCTCTGCTAGCAGAGTGCCAGCAGTTATATTTTGTGGATTCTTTACACGTAGATTATTTAAAAATATTATCAACTGGTTTCTATTATTCAATTTCTCATAACATTGAGCAATATTAATTAAAATATCACTATTATCTGGCAACCTTTCTAATAATTCGGAGTAAATTTCAATAGCCTTAGTGAAATCACCTTCGCCTTGATGTATCTGTCCTAGAAAATAACTGGCAAGATCATAGGATAATGGACTTAAGGTATTTGTAATTTTCTGTACAGTAGCTTTAGCAGTATTCCAATCATTTTCCATTATATTTAAATTGGCCATTTTTTCTAAAAATTGAATGTTATTAGGCGCACTATTTAATGCTTTTTGAATAATATCTTTTGCTAATTTAAGGTCATTAGTCGTTAATGCTTTATTATAAGCATAAAGCACTGCTTGTAAGTTAGCTGGATTTATTGACAGCGTACTTAAGAAATGGACATCAGCTTGTTTCTGGTCACCTTTAAAAAGATATATTTGTGCCAGTAGCATATGAGCTTCCTCAGAGTTATCCTTACTCCAAATAACTTTATTTAAAAAAGTAATTGCTTCATCGGTATTACCTTGAGTCAGCAGTATTCTAGCTTTTAATACATTAGCATCATCAAAGCTTGAATTAGCTGCTAAAGTAGAATCAATTATTTTTTTAGATTCTTCAGTATTCCCTGTTTCAAGAGCTATTTTTGCTAATTCAACTTTTGCCGACAAACCAACATTCGAGTTTTTTTCTATCTTAATAACTTGATTAAGATTATTCTTGGCTTCATCAAAGTTTTTTCTGGAACTCATCCAGTTTGCTAAGGCAAGCAGGATACGCGGTTGATCTTTATGTTGTTCACTAAATAACACAAATTTTTCAGTTACCTTTTCTTTATTGGTCGCGGCGGTAAAGTCAAGATACATAAGTATGGATTGGATATTGTTAGGTTCAGTATTAACAATAGCTTGCAATAACGCTTCTGCCTCAGGTGCTTTTCCAATTTGTGTATAAATTTTAGCTAAGGTTATTTTAAATTCATTATTATCTGGATAAGAGGCTATTAGATTTTGATAATCTACAATCACAGCATCGGTATTTTTATTTTTTGCATCAAGTTGGATTTTAAAAAAATCAAGACCTATATTACTGGCATCTGATTTCTTTGCTGAATCAATTAAAGTCAATGCATTAGAAAAATCACCCTTTTCCATAAAGATTAAAGACTTTAATGATAAGGCGTCTGTGTTATCTGGATGCTCCTTTAGAATATTATCAATAATAGCAAGTGCTTCTGTAGTTTTTTTTTGCTTTATTAGCGCAGAAGCTTTTAATGTCAACGCTTCTAGGTTTTGACTAGTATCTTTAAGTACATATTCTGCTTGATTCATGGCCTCGGCAATATCGCCAAAAAGTAACTGTACTTTTCCTAGTTTTAATCTTGCGTCGACAAAGGAAGGCGCCAACTCTACTGTCTTCATTAAGTTTTCTTTCATTTCCTTGAATTGCCTTTTTTTTTCATTTAACAAAGCCATGTAGTAATAAGTTTCAGCGGTATCTTTACCTGATTGACTTGATGCTTTTAGTTCAATCCTCGCTTTTTCTAACTCGCCTTTGTTAATGTATTCCGCACTTTTTGATAAATGATCACTAGATTTTTCTTTCTGATCATTACAGCCCACTAAGATTATAGATATTAACAATAGCGAATATGGCTTAGATAAAGCAAAAAATCTGATTTTCTTTTGATATAAAGTCATGGTTCTATTTAACCTATTAAAAGTATAAACAATATTGATTCAAGTGGGACGTAGTTTTATTTAAAAATAACTTAAGTTTATTTGTGTAACTAAAATCAGGTACGAAAGATATTTTGCTATAAAACCAAACTAATTAGTGTATCGGTTCTTCTACCTAAATCTACATAAGAGTCTTAAAGTAGTACTAAATTTTTTCAGTGGTAGTATTAATTAGCGCATGCTATGTAGCACATGGGTTCATGCGCACAAGCACATAGTTATTAACCAATATGTGCTTGTGCCAAAAAGCTTAGTAATTAGTTAAATTATTAAGTGTCACATCTTAAAATATGCTGCCGGTGGATCCATTAGCACGGTAAATTCTCTGTATAATGTACTTTTAGGGCTGCTTACCTGAAGCATAAAATGCAAAAAAGGCTCTTTTACTACTTCTTTGGTGCTTAATGTAATATATAAAGATCCATCTGGTAAAGCTTTTGTCGAAAATATTATTTTTGAAAGAAAAGGTACCCATGGTAAACCTGCAACATCAAATTTAGTTTGAGACGCTAAATTTGCTTTTATATCCGCTGTATTTTCGCCTTTTGACATCACCAGTAAAATATTAGCATTTAAACTCTGATTAAGTCCTGAATGCAAAGTAATATCGCCGATGCCCAAAGCATAACAACTAACAGGGGCCCATAGGGTTAATGCCACTAATATTTTTGCTAAGATAAACATGGCGTTCTTCTGGTATCAATTTAATTTAGGGACATGATACCAGAAGAAACTGAACTTAGATGTAGTTTTTTATTAAAAGCTCTGCAATTTGAACACTATTTAAGGCTGCGCCTTTACGAACATTGTCACCAACTACCCATAAATCAATGCCTTGCGGATGTGAAATATCTTCTCTTATACGTCCAACAAAAACATCATCATTGCCAGATGACTCGGTCACTGCGGTCGGATAGCCACCATCTTTACGAACATCGAGCACAGTAATGCCAGGTGCTTTTTCTAATAGAGTTTTAACTGCTTCTGCGCTTATTTTTGTGCGTGTCTCAATATGCACTGCCTCAGAATGTCCAAAAAACACTGGAACTCTAACGGCAGTAGCGTTTACTGTGATGCTATCATCGCCAAGAATTTTTTGTGTTTCCCAAACCATCTTCATTTCTTCTTTGGTATAGCCATTGTCCATAAAAACATCTATTTGTGGCAATACATTGAAGGCGATTTGTTTAGGATACACGCAAGGGCTAATAGCTTGCAGATTAAGAAGATTAAGCGTTTGTTTACCTAATTCTTCTATGGCATCTTTACCGGTTCCAGAAACGGCTTGGTAGGTACATACATTAATTCTTGTGATACCTGCCGCATCATAAATGGGTTTTAAGGCCACTAGCATTTGTATGGTTGAGCAATTTGGATTAGCAATAATGCCACGTTTTTTGTAATCAACGATTCTTTCTGGATTAACCTCAGGGATAATCAAGGGAATATCATCGTCATAACGAAACTGAGAGGTATTATCGATGACTATACAACCGGCAGCAGCCGCTATAGGGGCATAAATTTCAGAGATGGCGGCACCTGGAGAAAACAAACCAATTTGTGCCTTAGAAAAGTCAAAGGTAGCTAAATCTTGAACCTTTAATGACTCCCCTCTAAATGCAATACGCTTACCAACAGAGTTACTACTCGCCAGCGCATAAACCTCACCTACCGGAAACTGTCGCTCCTCCAATATGGATAACATTGCTTCACCTACCGCACCCGTTGCACCCACTACTGCAACGTTATAAACTTTAGTCATTTATGATTACCTTTTGTACATCAAATATTATTTAAACGAATGTTCCAGCTAGATTCAATCGAGAATAGCAAACACTTTTTGGGTAATCTCATCGACACTACCTACACCAGCAATAGAATTAAATTTAACCTGTTGCTTGGCTGCCGAATAATAATCCACCAAAGGTTTAGTTTGCTTATGATAAACGTTGAGTCTGGTTCGTACAGTTTCCTCCTTATCATCGTCTCGTTGTATCAAAGCTTCTCCAGTAATATCGTCAATGCCAGCATCTTTGGGGGGGTTGAACTCAACATGATAGGTTCTACCCGATGGTAGATGAACTCTTCTTCCTGCCATACGTTTTATAATTTCTTCATCTGCGACATTAATTTCAATAACCATATCTATTTTAACGCCCATGGCATTCAAGCCTTCTGCTTGTGCTATGGTTCGGGGAAAACCATCTAATAAAAAGCCGTTAACACAATCAGGTTGTGCAATTCGTTCTTTAATGAGTCCCAAAATAATGTCATCCGACACTAAGCCACCTGCATCCATCACCTGTTTTGCGGCTATACCCATAGGCGTACCTTCACGTACTGCAGCACGTAACATATCGCCTGTTGAAATCTGCACAATGGCATATTTTTTGGTAATAAATTGAGCCTGAGTTCCTTTACCCGATCCAGGGCTTCCTAATAAAATGATGCGCATCGTTGTCTCCATTGCGTAGCGATGACTGGTTTTATTATTAAATAACATAAGCCTATTTAATATAAAAAATTATGTGGTGTATTTTATAACACTGTTTATGTTTCTATCGTTATTTATAAAGCCACAATTCGTCATATTAGACTTTCGTACGATTTAATATGACGCTTATTGTCCTTGGCCTATTTATTGATGATACTAATACCCTTTAATAAATTCAACGCTTCATGCAAGGCATAATCTTGAGTTTCTACAGCGTCTTTTTCTTTTAAAATATCCTGCTTACCATCGTTAGGGGCTTTACCATTCTGCAAATGATGTGACAAATCGGCTTCTTTAATAGGTCTAAAGTCTGTCTTGTCTAAGGCTTCTAATTTTACACGTGATAATGCTATATCTGGTTCAATGCCTTCAGCCTGTATTGAGCGACCAGAGGGCGTGTAATAACGAGCAGTCGTTAACTTTACCGCAGCTCCGTTACTGGTCGGCAAGATGGTTTGTACTGAGCCTTTACCAAAAGATTTCTCACCCATAATTATCGCGCGTTTTTGATCTTGTAAGGCACCCGCAACAATTTCTGACGCGGATGCAGAGCCCGCATTAATTAACACTACGATAGGCGCACCATTAATAAGGTCATCACCTGCGGCATTAAAACGCATTTCAGAGTTTTCGATACGACCTTGTGTATAAACTATCAATCCGCTTTTTATAAAGGCATCACTCACATCTACAGCCGCATTTAAAACACCACCTGGATTATTTCTTAAATCTAGCACTAAGCCTTTTAATGATCCGCCATTTTCTTTTTTCAAGGTAGCGAGTGCCTCTTTAAGACTATC
>Ga0114958_10003931_pt1 | contig 10475 bp, 9 predicted proteins | sample C_130208_EF_Meta_FD_89577 | JGI IMG/M metagenome (GOLD analysis project Ga0114958, IMG submission 89577) | Freshwater microbial communities from Lake Croche, Canada to study carbon cycling - C_130208_EF_MetaG | ecosystem: Environmental > Aquatic > Freshwater > Lake | place: Lake Croche, Canada... | reverse complement strand
TCATAGTCGAACGACTTGATATTGACGGTATGTGTGAATGCAAGTTGGTTGAAATAACCAAAATCAATCACAGGATTTCCTGAATACCCAAAAGGTTGTGTTGTGTCTTTTAGATGAATATGCACGCTGAATGAATCACTCGTTGCATACAATCCATTCAATGTAACACGTAGTTGAAGAGAATCTTTCTTGTCGGTTGCTTTTAGGTTTGCAGAGATATAGTACCTTGATGAATGGCTGCCGGTATAAAAGCGGTTCACCGGGTAATAATAGGAGCTTTCGTTTTCTTTTTTATGTTGATGACACGAAAGTGTGCATAGCAAGGTTGCCAAGAAACATACTTGACTCAGTGCTTTCATGGCTTATTTATTTAGCATCATTTGTTCAACCAATTCACTGCTTACGCCTGTAAAGGAGAAGCCGCCATCATGGAAAAGATTTTGCATTGTCACTTTTCTAGTAAGGTCGCTAAACAAGGTGACTACGTAATCGGCACATTCTTCCGCACTTGCATTACCCAGTGGAGAAAGCTTTTCTGCATAATGGTAAAAGGCATCAAATCCTGCAACGCCGCTACCAGCGGTGGTTTTAGTTGGTGATTGCGAAACAGTATTGACACGCACTTTTTTCTTAAATCCGTATTGAAACCCAAAACTTCGTGCGATGCTTTCTAATAGGGCTTTCGCATCAGACATATCATTATAGCCTGGGAAGGTTCGTTGAGCCGCGATATACGAAAGGCCAACAACAGAAGCCCACTCGTTTAATGCGTCAAGTTTCATGGCCGATTGCATCACTTTATGAAACGACAATGCCGAAATATCGATGGTCTTGAGGAAATTGTCATAATTGGTCTCTGTATACGGAATGTTCTTACGAACGTTAGGACTCATGCCAATTGAATGCAGCACGAAATCAATTTTTCCGCCTAGAATTTCCATGCTGTTGGTAAACACCTTTTCAAGGTCTTCCAACGATGTGGCATCTGCACCTATAACAACTGCGTTGTCGCAAGCCGCCGAAAGTTCATTAATTTTTCCCATCCTCAAGGCGATAGGCGCATTGCTTAATGTGAAGGTGGCACCTTCTTCAAAACATTTAAGTGCGATTTGCCAAGCCATCGATTTTTCATCTAATGCCCCGAAAATAATTCCTCTTTTTCCTTTTAATAGATTGTATGCCATATGGTAGAATAGATTATAAAATTAATCGGGTAAAAATAGTGCAATATGTTGGTTTTTTTATCGGAAGAATAAATAATAATCGGCGCTATTTCATTAGCTGTTTTACCATTTCTTTAGCCTGTAATGACGACTCTTTGCCGCTCAACATTTCGGCTAACACATCGACACGTTGATCATCATTGAGTTGCTTCATGTGTGTGATAATGGCACCATGATTGTTCTCTTCTTTATAGATATATAAGTGTTGATTGGCTTTACCTGCAATCTGAGGCAAATGCGTGATGCAAATGAGCTGATGATGTTGTGATAACTCTTTCATAATAGCGCCTACTTGAAGCGCAGTTTCTCCTGAAATACCCGTATCAATTTCGTCAAAAATTAATGTGGGCAAGGAGATTGATTGTGCTAACAGTGATTTGATACACAACATTAGTCTGCTCAATTCGCCACCGGATGCTACCTTAGAAATTGACGCGAATTTTCCGGTTTTATTGGCATCAAAAAGGATATCAATTTTATCCATACCCGTCGCATTCAATTCGACGTTCGTCATTGAAAGTTGAATAGTGGCATTGGGCATCCCTACTTTTTTAAGCAATGCATTCACGTGTTCTTCAATCGACGAAAGACTATTTTTTCTGGCTTCTGATAGGGACGCAGCTAGTTTGTTTACATGCGCACCTTCTTCCTGAATTGTCATGATAAATTCCTGCTCTTGTTCATCAGCAGTAACCGCATGACTGATTTTTTCTTGCAATGACGCTTTTAGTTCCAATAATGCATTCGTGCTATTGGTACCATGCTTTTTTAGTAACCGATTTCCTTCATTAAGACGATCGGTTAACTGCGTTATTCTTGCTTCATCATAATGCGTGCGGTCATATAGATCGTCAAGTTCTGAACTAATTTCTTTCAACTCGATGCGCGTCGTATCAATTCGCGACTTGATTTCATTCAGTGAGCGAATTTTACCTGCGTGTGGTTCAAGTTGTTGAATGATATGTTTAAGTTGAACAAGCAACGGTTCCTCACTATCCTTGAGGATGTATAAGGCCGACTGTAAATTTGTTTTCAAGACTTCGCTGTTATTCAGTATATCCAACTCGCTCTCAATATCCTCAAGTTCATTTTGTGTTGGATTAAACGTTTCTAATTCGGTAAACAGAAATTGATGATAATCGAGTTCCTGTTTGATAATCCTGTTTTTTTCAACTAAAAGCTGATACTGATGCTGTAACGATTTCCAATGTTTATAGGCCGACTGATACGCTGTTAGTATGGCTTTGTTATTACATACCTCATCAATAAGATTCAGTTGTTCTGAAGTCTGCTGTAATTCTTGTGTGTCAAACTGTCGATGTAAATCAATTAATGTCGAAGCTAGCGTGGATAACAAATTAAGCGTGGCAGGTGTATCATTGATGAACACCCTCGACTTGCCATTGCCGGCAATATCCCTTCGTATGATTAATTCGTTGTCTGCTTCAATATCGTGTTGTATCAGAAATTGTTTGGCGTTTTCGTTTGCACGAATATCGAAGGTGCCCTCAATCATACATTTTTCTTCCTGATTCAATAACATTTTTGAATCAGCTCGTTCGCCAAGAATAAGTGAAAGCGCGCCAATGAGAATTGATTTACCAGCACCCGTTTCGCCGGTGATAATAGTGAGCCCATTTCGGAACGAAATTTCGATTTCCTCAATAATGGCGTAATTTCTAATATGAAGTTTTTTCAGCACGGGAACAAAGATAGGTACTTAATGATGAATAAATAATTGCTCGATAGTCATAAAATTATCCACGTTCGATAGTAGATTAATGCCCGTTCAATCGGTTGATGCCAGCGTTGGCACGTTGATCAATTGAGTTTTTAAATTCATGGTCATTCATCTCGAGCACTTGTTGGAAATAATCTAATGCCTCCTTTCGCTGGCCTTTCTGCTCAAATATAACGCCAGTTTGCAAGGCGGCTCTTGATGCAAAATATGCAGTAGAGTGCCTTCCTAATTCGATGGTTTGATCATAATATTTCAGTGCCTTATCATCCTGATCTAGATCGTCATAGACGCGACCTAATCGATAGGTATACTCTAATTTTTCTTGATCCTTTTTAAAACTGTTGATTGTTTTACCTTGTAGAATTTCCAAGGCTTTTTTATTGTATCCTCCGTCGTTCATCAATCTGGCTTTTAAAAGATCTTTATCAGGAAATGATCCGGTTTCTGCAAATCGCTGTGCTTGTTTGTCGGCATCGCATTCTGTCTTGCCAATCAATTTTATTTTTTCTTTATACTGATATGCACGTTTCATATCGCCCTGCAAATAATAGCAATAGGCTAAACTCATGCAAGCGTCTTTGATATAGAAATTACTTTTTGAGGATTCGATGAAATGTTGAAAATGAACGGCGGCATCAGGTGATAATCGTCTGAGCTTCGCATCTCCTATTTCATATTCAAGCATGGGAAAAGGAATATAGTCGTTACTTCTGTTTCTATTAATCAGAATGGATTCTGTCAGTGCTGCGTTTTTATTATTTAATGCAATATTCGCCGACATAAAGCAGAAGAGTTGATTATTTTTTACATCCAGCTGATAGTTTTTTATAAGTTGACTTGCGCCTTCAATATCATTTTCAATATAATTTTTCAGGTACACTAGGTACAGAAAGGCTTCTTCTTTAAAGGGCTTATTAGAGTTGTTGATGCTAGATTTTAATAAGGACAGACCATGTTGCATATTGCCTTTCAATCCCATGATGTTCGATATCCATTTATATCCTTTTGGAATCGTGCTGATGACTGTTTCCTGAGCCCCTAAGAAAATATCAGTATATGGGAAATCAGGAAACTTCTTCTTGTTTTCTTCGAATAAAAAATAAGACTTTCTAAAATCCCAGGCTGCATTCCAATAATCTGTATACTTAATTTGTATCATACTCCATTGAAAATAGAGGAGTGCTTTGGCGAACAAATAATAAGGCGAATTTTTATCTGTGTTTTCCAACAACGCTAAGCGTTTATCTTTAAGCGGCAATCTTCTTTTGTACTCGTCAGGATTTTCATTAAACACAAGACTGATGAAGTCTTCATAATTGATAAGCAGAAGTGGCAGCGCGTTCTTGGGGTTTGATTTCAATTCCAGTGCCAACAGGTTTTTGCCTTGATTGACATTCATTTCCATAAAGCGTTGGTAAGCAGACAAACAGCGTTCATTCATATTGTATGCTTGGGCAGTTGCACTTTTGCATGCAATAAAAATGAACAGGAATAATAAGTTTGTGTGCTTCAAAGTGTCGTTGGTCAGCGTCGTTAGTGAAAATGAAAAAGTATTCAACTAGCTTACTTCTTCTTATCAGGCTTTATTTTTTTTAGTTCCTTTTCCTGTTCCTTTTCCTTTTTTTTTAATGTCTTTGTACTTTTTGTACTGAGATGTTGTCAGTATTTTTTTAAATTGTTTTTCTCGCAATACCTGTGCCATTTCTTTCTGTTTTTTCTTTAATTTCTTACCCGGATCTGTGGCATCATATTCGGCAATGGCGGTATATGTTTTTAGGTTAATGTCATAAATTTTCTTATGTTGTTCAGGGCTAGTTGAAGGTTTTGTTGCATTTCTTCTGTTTTGCCTTTCGCTTTTTCAGTCGGTGTTTTCTTCTCTGCAGAAGCAGAAATGGTAAGACCTATAAAGAAAATCAACACAAGTAATTTATTCATCTAATTAATTTGAATTCCAAAGGTAAGGATTTACGCATAAAAAAATCCCCGTCGATGAACGCGGGGATTGGATTACTAGTTGTGGATTAGTTACGACATTTTTCCAGCAAAGTACTTTAACGTGCGCACTAATTGGCTTACGTAGCTGTTTTCATTATCATACCAAGAGACAGTTTTTACCATTTGAGCATCACCCACTGTCATTACTTTCGTTTGTGTTGCATCGAATAACGAACCAAACATGGTGCCGATGATATCTGTGCTCACAATTTCATCCTCTGTGTAGCCATAACTTTCATTTGAAGCAGCTTTCATAGCGGCGTTGATTTCTTCAACTGTTACTTTTTTAGTTAGTATTGTTGTTAATTCAGTTAATGAACCAGTAATTGTTGGTACACGTTGAGCGCTACCATCCAATTTGCCTTTCAACTCAGGTAATACCAACCCAATGGCTTTTGCAGCGCCAGTCGAGTTTGGAACGATATTAGCAGCTGCTGCACGACCACGACGTAAATCATTTTTAGGATGAGGTGCATCTAATGTATTTTGATCGTTGGTATAGGCATGAATAGTCGTCATGATACCTGTGACGATTCCATATTCATCATTCAATACTTTAGCCATAGGCGCCAAACAATTGGTTGTGCAAGAAGCACAAGAGATGACAGTTTCAGTACCATCCAAGATTTCGTGGTTGACATTAAATACGACTGTTTTAAGATCTCCGGTAGCAGGTGCTGAAATCACCACACGCTTTGCGCCTGCTGTAATATGAGCCATCGCTTTATCTTTATCAGTGAAAAAGCCTGTACATTCCAACACAACATCAACTTGATGTGCGCCCCATGGAATTTGTGAAGGATCTTTTTGGGCATATATCTTGATTTCGTCACCGTTCACCTGAATAGCATTGTCGGAGCTCGTCACCATATGATTAAATCGACCTTGCGCAGAATCGTACTTTAATAAGTGGGCAAGGGTAGCAGGGCTTGTCAAATCGTTAATAGCCACGACTTCGATACCTTCCATGTTATAAATTTGACGATAAACGAGGCGACCTATGCGTCCGAAACCGTTAATGGCGACTTTGATAGTACTCATGATATTTTTTTGTTTTAAAATTTGATAAGAGGCTGCAAAACTAAGGCTATGAAATGGGAATAGCAATTAAGTTCAAGTTTTTGAATGATAATATTTTGTAAAAAAAAAACTTTATCCTACATTTGCGCTCCAATCGAAAAAAGCCGCGTTGGTCAATCGGTTAAGACGCCTCCCTTTCACGGAGGAATGACGAGTTCGACTCTCGTACGTGGTACCAAAAAATATGAAGCCCCAGTAGGGGCTTTTGTATTTTAATCAAGGTAAATTTTAGATTGAACAGCATAGAGTCGTTGGTATTATGAATACTCAAGTGTACGTCCTATTTGCGCTCGTCACCACCTAAAATAAAGGCTACTATCTGTCGGACTTTGAATGATAAATTAAGTAGTTTTGCCGCATGCAAACTTTACAACATACCTTGACGGAACAATACATTGAGCGAGAAGAAAAGTATAACGCACACAATTATCATCCTTTGCCAGTTGTGTTGGAAAAGGGGCAAGGCGTGCATGTGTGGGATGTTGAAGGAAAGCGATATTTTGATTATCTAAGTGGTTACTCAGCGATTAACCAGGGGCATTGTCACCCGAAAATTGTCGCGGCTTTGATTGAGCAGGCTCAAAAACTAACACTCACATCCAGGGCCTTTCATAGTGATTTACTCGGTGAATATGCCGACTACATTACAACGTATTTTGGATATGATAAAGTGTTGCCGATGAACACTGGTGTTGAGGCTGTCGAAACTGCATTGAAGCTTGCAAGGAAATGGGGCTATTTGAATAAGAAGATTGAAGAAAACAAAGCCACAATTGTTGTATGTTCTCAAAATTTTCATGGACGTACGATTAATGTAATATCATTCAGCACCGACCAAAGCTCAAGAAAAGGTTTCGGTCCATTTGTGCCAGGTTATTTGACAATTGATTTTAATGATATAGATGCCTTGAAAACTGTTCTGCATGATAAAAATGTATGCGGGTTTCTTGTTGAGCCGATACAAGGCGAAGCAGGTGTGGTGGTGCCAGAAGAAGGTTACCTGAAAACTTGCTATGAACTTTGTAAAGCAGCAAACGTGTTATTTATTGCAGATGAAATTCAGACAGGGTTAGCTAGAACGGGAAAAATGTTGGCATGTGATCACGAAGATGTTAAACCAGATATCCTAATTTTAGGTAAGGCCCTAAGCGGCGGAACAATTCCCGTGAGTGCCGTGCTTTGTAATGACGACATTATGATGAATATTAAACCAGGTGAACATGGCTCAACCTATGGCGGTAATCCATTGGCTTGTAAGGTAGCTATCGCGGCGTTGCAGGTACTAAAAGACGAAAACATGTGCGAGAATGCAGCTACCATGGGTGCCTATTTCAGAGAACAACTACGTGCTTTAAATAGTAAGCATATTAGGTTGGTACGGGGTAAAGGTTTATTGAATGCGATTGAAATTAATCACGTCGATGAGAATGCAGCATGGAACCTTTGCATCGAAATGATGCATAATGGCCTTATTGCCAAACCGACCCACGGGGATAAGATTCGTTTTGCACCTCCGTTGGTTATATCAAAAGCGGAAATCGATGAATGCGTTCAGATTATTTCGAACAGCCTAACTATTTTGGATTAACCTATTCTGAGTTGTATGAAGGTTACAGGATTTAGTTTTATTAAAGATGCCGTAAAATATGATTATCCAATTGTGGAGGCAATACGTTCTATATTGCCTATCTGCACTCATTTTGTGATAGCCGTTGGGAAATCAAGTGATGAAACAGTGGCGTTGATTAGAAAAATTGCACCCGAAAAAATTACGATTATCGAAACAGTTTGGGACGAAACGATGAGAGAGGGCGGCAGAGTATTAGCAATTGAAACAGATAAAGCGTATCAGGCAATTGAAGATGATAGTGATTGGTGCTTTTATATTCAAGGCGATGAGGTGGTGCATGAACGATACTTGCCATTGATTGAAGAACAAATGATAAAATTTAAAGACCGAGCTGATGTAGATGGATTGCTATTTCATTATCTTCATTTTTATGGATCCTATGACTATGTAGCCGCAGCGTCTAATTTCTATAAAAGAGAAATCCGCATTATCAGAAAGCGTCCTTCATTTTTCTCCTATCGTGATGCGCAAGGATTTAGAAAAAATGAAAATGAAAAGTTGAATGTCATTCCTATCGAAGCATTTATCTATCATTACGGTTGGGTGAAGCAACCAAAAGCGATGCAAGCCAAACAGGAGAATTTTAATAAGTATTGGCATGATGATGCATGGGTTGAGCAACATATAGCGAAGGCCGAAGAGTTTGATTATTCAACAATTAAAAGCTTAAAGAAATTTGAAGGCACACACCCTAAAATAATGAGCGAGCGTATCATTGGAATCAATTGGAATTTTGATGTCGAATTATCTTATACAAATTATTCATTCAAGGATCGGTGCAAACACTTGTTGAATGCCTGCTTCGGCATCGATTTGAATTATAAAAATTATAAGGTCTTGAATAAATAGATTTAGGGAATGGTATTATCAAGCGACTTGCATGAACAGAGAGATAATCAAATAAACCTCGATGGGTTTCATCCAGTAGAAATTAATTTATCTTGAATTTGTTTCGTTATTTCGAATAACGTTTGTAGAAATAGATTGCCACAAAACTGAATACAACATTCGGTATCCAAACCGCTATGAAAGGATGTAGGTTTCCTTTGATCGCAAACGTGGTTGAAAATTGCATCATTAAAATATAAATAGCGCTAATCATTAAGCCGATGGCAAGATGTACGCCGCTGCCTCCTCTTACCTTGCGCGATGCAATACTTGCGCCAATGATGGTAAGCACAAATGCGCTAAAAGGCGAAGACGTCCGACGGTATTTTTCAATATAATATTCAGTAAGGGCCTCGCTACCTTTTTCATTTTCCTTATTAATAAATGTATTGAGTTCCGGTGACGTCATAAGTTGTTTTTGTTCTCTGCGTTCAATCAAGTCGGCAGGGGAAAAATTAAATGTTTTGAACACTATTGGATATTTCGTCAAATGCTCGACAGCACCTTGATTAGTTCTTTCGCTTGCCTCAACTAATTTCCATTGTTTTTTGACACTATCATAGGTGCATCGATCTGCACTGATTTTGGTTGTGATAAAGGTACCCATCACTTTTTCGTAGCTGAATCGATAGCCAGTCTTGGATTCGTGATTATAACTTTGCATATAGATATATTCCTGCGGGCTGATACGCATGTGAAAGTTGTCATTTTTGCTATAGGAATGTTCCCAAAGATATTTTTCTTCAAATTGAAGACGGCCTTTATTTGCCTTTGGAATGATATAATGATTGGCTTGCAACAACACAATGGATATAATTCCAGACCCAACAATATAAGGACGTAGGAATCGTTTAAACGACATGCCGCTGCTTAACATGGCAATGATTTCTGAACGCCCTGCCAATCGGGATGTAAAGAAGATCACAGCGACAAAAATGAAAACAGGAAAGAGGAGAGCAAGGATATACGGAATAAAGTTTTTGAAATAACATGCTATCTCAATTCCTGGAATTTTTTTTGCTACAAAATCTCCGATTTTTTCAGTATAGTCAATAACAATAGCGATGGCTGAAAAAGCCAACATCAGGAACACAAAAGTGAGCAAGAAGTTTTTCAGTATATAGTAATCAATTTTTTTTAGCACCCGGATAAACCTATGATTCATGCAAACCTACTGATTATTTTTTGATGGTATAAATATTGCCATGTTGTGTTGCAAGAAACCTTGCTTTATTCAATTGCAACCAATTAATGATTTGTAACATACGTCACGAGTTTTTGCTTTGATGCATTTGAATAATTGCCAATCGATTCGGTAGTAAGTTCTTTATAAGGATTCTTTTTTACTCTAGTTAACCTGCGTTTGATTTTCTTGCCACACCGTTATCGTTGCTTTCTCAAATCTTTTGCATTTAGCGGTGGATTTTTAGTTAGGATTGTTTACTTGGATATACCCACTCGCCTTTATCTTTGTGTGAATCTCCTTATTTTGCCAACCTTTTTTTTAAATCGGCAGTCTTGGGAGTTAGAGAATTGCTAACATTAATTGTCCGCCGCTTTGAGCTACATTGGAACCCAACAGGATACTGAACTTCTTGCCATTATACATGGTTGTAAGGAGGGAAAGCGTGCGTCTCAAGAAAAGCTCTATAAGATGATGTATCCGAAAATGATGAGTATGGTAAAAAGATATACCAACCCTTATCAATATCATTTGGCTGAGGAAATTCTGAATAATGGTTTTCTGAAAGTGTTTCAAAAAGTAGATACGTATAAATTTGAAGGTTCTTTCGAAGGTTGGGTACGACGAGTAATCTACCATTCGATCTTCGATTTTGTCCGTCAAAATGTGAAGTATAGAGAAAAGGTGGTTTTTGTCGAAAAGGATGAAGTTGTAAACAGTGATCTTGCCTCTAAT
>Ga0114958_10003930_pt1 | contig 10478 bp, 7 predicted proteins | sample C_130208_EF_Meta_FD_89577 | JGI IMG/M metagenome (GOLD analysis project Ga0114958, IMG submission 89577) | Freshwater microbial communities from Lake Croche, Canada to study carbon cycling - C_130208_EF_MetaG | ecosystem: Environmental > Aquatic > Freshwater > Lake | place: Lake Croche, Canada... | reverse complement strand
TCTTTGACAATGCGATTTGCTGTCCACTTCTTAAACATAAATAGTTGCTCTTATAGCTGGTAATTTGTTCTTGGGGCACCAGATACGAGCGGTGTACACGAACAAAATAACTTGGCAAAGATGGGGATAAAACTTTTAATGTTTTTGAGACCAAATGTTCTTTAATTGAAGTGACAATTTTAGAGTAGGCTCCGGCCGCTTCGATATACAAAATATCCTCAAAAGGCACCACGATACTTGCTCCGCTTTCACGCACAATGAGAGTGGGTTTGGCCGATTCTGATACCGGTGATAATCTCCGTTCTAGTTTTGCTAAAATGGCTGTAAAATCTACTTCAGAAATCGGTTTTAATAGGTAGTCTACCACTTCTATTTTGATGGCTTGCATCGCATATTGAGGGTAGGCGGAAACCACAACGGTTAATGTACTCTCTGTGATATAATCGCGAAGTTGTAGGCCGATTTCGCCTTTCAACTCGATGTCTAAAAATACGACATGGACATCATTGACTTGAACTAGGTTTCTGGCTTCTTTGAGTGAGGAAGCGGTAATGACCTTGCCAAAAATATGACTTGCATATTCGTGAATGTAGTAGGAAACCATGTCACGCCCGGACTTCTCGTCATCTAATAATAAAGCGCAGTATTTACCTTTAAGTTCCTTCACCATGCTAAATTAATTCTGGATATTCAGAAACCCTCTATGATAGTGATTTTCTTGATAAGTTTTTAATGAGGGGCTGGTTTCTTTGGTGTAGTCACACTTGAGTTTGTAGTAATTATCTTTGCCTCATGAACCATAAAATGATTCAATGGACTAGCGGAAATGTGCGGATTGGGGTAAGCAACTTAGGTGCGGAGTTACAATCTGTTTGTGTGGGTGATGGCAAGAATTTATTATGGGACAAGCAGGATCAATTTTGGAATCGTGTGGCGCCCAATTTATTTCCGATTGTAGGTCGTTTAAAGGACGATAAATATCGTTTTATGGGTCAGGATTTTCTCATGAAACAGCACGGATTTGCCCGTGATTGTACTTTTTCTGTGGTGGAGAATGATAGCAAAGTATTACGGCTGAGGTTGGTTTGGGATGAGGCTACTTTTAGGGAGTATCCTTTTCAATTTCAATACGATGTGATTTATTCTGCGCAAGGCGGTTTACTTTGGGTGGATTATGAAATTAGCAATTTGGGTGAGGGTCCGATGTTGTATTCTGTGGGCGGTCATCCTGGTTTTGCCATTCATGGTGCTTTGGAGAATTATGAATTGAGATTTGAGGAAAAATTTGCGGCGGATCGATGGATGATTGATGGGGCGTACTATAGCGGAGCCACGGATATGTTGGAAGTGGACGGAACTTTACTGTTGAGAGATGATTTGTTCGCAAAGGACGCGATTGTTTTTAGGCAGCCTCCGTTCAGCCGGGTGAGTTTGTGCGAGAAGGGTGGTGAAAAATTGTTAGATTTTGTATGTCCGGAATGGGATGCTGTTGGATTTTGGACCAAACCGGGTGCTCCATTTTTCTGCATCGAACCTTGGTGGGGTTGGGCTGATAGTTGGGCCGATAATGGCAATCTAACAGATAAGTCGGGGATGCATTCGTTGATGCCCGGGGAGGTAGGATCACACCGTTACGGATTTGGTTTTATAGATTAATTTTCCGGATGATTTTGTTCTTCTGGATTAATTTTGCGGATCAATTTTCCGTTTTCAGAGACGGGAATTTCTGGAATCAACAGAATTTTCTTGGGTTGATGCAGTTTGGGGAGTTGGGCGAGGGTTTCTTTGATGCGCGTCATGTCCTCAATGGCATGAGAAGTGAATAGGGTGAGTTCTTCGCCTAGTATTGGATGGGGTTGACCGGCGATATAGAACGAAAGTAATGGCCAATTGAGTAGCGACGATATTTCTTTTTCTAGTGGTTCGATGGGGATTTTTACACCGCCCGAATTCACAACGAGGTTGGTTCTTTCCAGCCAAACAAAAGTGGTATCTGAAGTCTGATGTATTTTGTCGTGGAGTGTGATCCTGCGGCCGCCGGTTGCGGGGTTTGAGATTTGAATTTCCCCGGATTTATTGGTGTTGAGGAAGGAGCCGGCCGTAAGGGTGTATTCGGGTGTGTTGTGATTTAGTATACGGCCGGCAAAATGGGAAGCGGTTTCTGTGGAGCCAAAAGTATGAATCCACCTCGTATTTGGAAATTCTTCCAATATCTGTTGCTCAACTGTGAATCCATTGCCTGTCCGCCAATCAAAACGGTGTGCATTTGATTTAAGATTTCTCGGCCGGTTTGTGATTTTATTGTCAGTTGAAGCTGCATCGGAGTGATGCTTAAAACTGTGGGCTTGTATCGTTTCCAAAGTTCCGTATTGTAGGGAAATACTTCCCCGTCTAGTATGAGTGCGAGTTCAAGGTGATTTAAACTTTGATGGCTTTTTGATCCTTGTGCATCGAAAAACGGATTTCCACTGGCCGGGCCAATCCATATTGGTGCATTCCAAACAGCGCTTCGGATGAGTTGCATAAATCCACCGGCTTTATTCAGGGGTAGTATGCACAATTGGATGGGAGCAAGCGGAGTGTTTTCTTCCGTGTGGTCCGAATTTGTAAACCACATGTTAAGGGTGCTTTCTGCGCTCCATTGGAGGGCTTCCCGTGAGTGTTCTATCGCTGAGGGATCGCCCGTGCTGCCACTCGTGGTAAGCGTGAAATGGGTGTCGCCAAGCTCCCAACGACGTAGAATGTCGATCGCTTGATCAATAGTCTTCTGTAATTCCATGAAACTGCCTACTTTTTAATAATGTCTTCCGAATCAGATGGATAGAAATGCGATCACATCCAACCTTCTTCTTTCAAGAACATCTGGAGCACTTCAAAGAATCGATTGATGTCCTTTTTGTTGTTGTAATAATGGGTAGAAACGCGAACACAATGGATATTGTTTTCCGCTACATATCGCAATATTACATTGTTTTTTCTTGCAAAATCACAAAAGCGTTGAGAGGCTTGTGGGGTAGAGGTTCCGGGTACCAAGGACTGGGAAATTGCTGTGATTGCAATTGGCGCTCCTTCTTTCGTTACCTGAGCATTTGATGATGCAATTTTGCTAGGATGTTCATGAATTCTGAATCCCACTTGTGCACCCCTTGATGCATCTTCGGCAGGTGTAAGTACTTCAATCACAGGAAATTTCAAGCTAGGATTGTCGTTGATTTCCATCAGCCCATTCATCACCTCTTTGCTCAAATATTTCACTCGTTTTTCTATCAACGCAGGTCCGATTTTCTGGTAGAATTGCATCGCAGCCTTGGCGCCATCGTACATCGGTCCAGGGAAAGTTCCGTAGCTGTATCGTGCTGTTTTATTCACCAATTCCCCCATGCTTGGAGGTGTCGTGCTCATGTCGAACTTGTCCACGCTGTAAGCCGCCACATGGTGAATCGCCGAGCGCGACAAGATCTCTTCCGAAGCGTAGAAAAATCCCGTACCAATGGGACCTAACAACCACTTGTGGAAGCATCCGCTGTAATAATCGCAGCCCATTTCCTTCAGGTTCATATGCAACATTCCCAGCGGGTGAGCCCCATCGATGGCGCTAATAATTCCATTGGCTTTGGCCCATGCACAAATCTCATTTACTGGCAGTACTTGTCCGATTGTACACGGAATATGAGGCACCGCAATCACCTTCGTATTTTTGGTTTTTACCGACTTTATGTTGTTCAATGTTTCTTCAGCTGTTGCGCCCAAAGCCGCTAATTTTAAAACGATGCCTTCTGTTTTGGCCCGATACAGCCAAGCGGCACAACCACCCACGTGTTCGTGCAATGTGATAATCACTTCGTCGCCCTTCTTTAGGCTGATGGCTCTGCAGGCCAAATTCACGCCTTCACTCACATTTTTAGTGATCGCCAATTCGCTGCCTTTACATCCCAAAATCTGACCGAGATTCTCTTCGAAACTGCCATCGTGCATGGGGTAAGCGCCATTTTCAGCGATGTGATGAAAACTTTTATTGAGTGCTTCCAAAACCGGATAAGGCGTGATGCCCATCGTACCATTGTTCAGGAATGTTAAATCGGATTTCAGTGGAAATAGCGTTCTAATAAAATCCCAATACGGGCCATCCTGTTCGGGATGATTTACATCGCCCTCCGGCGAAATCGGAAAAGGTTTTTCGGGGTCGAATTTGTAGTCCGATATTTTCGTTTTGGCACCAGAAATATTCTCGCCGTTAAGGGCCGATTTTCCTATGAGTCCGCCAACTGTTAGGCCGGCGCCGAGGGTTAAAAAATGCTTTCGTTCCATGGTATTCGTAACTCTAAATTGCAGAGATACAAAAATTATCGGTGAAACCGCTGTAAATCGTTCCTATTTTTGCATCAGATTCTCAACAAAATTTAGAAATAAAAATGAAGGTATTAGGAATCATGAGTGGGACCAGCATGGATGGGGTTGATTTGGCCCTTTGTGATGTCGAAAAGACATCTAACGGCTGGCAATCGCAAATAATTCAAGGGGTTACAGTGCCCTACAATGAATCTTGGCGCGTTCGTTTGAGTCAGCTCCGTTATCAAAATGCCGAAGTATATGCTAAAACGGATGTTTTTTATGGTCGATATTTGGGTGAGTTGGCGACCGCTTTTTTCAACGAAACAGGTGAAACCGCTGATTTAATTGCATCGCACGGACATACAATTTTCCATACGCCTAAGAGTTGGATTACGGCTCAAATTGGTGATGGCGCCACATTAAATGCTTTTGCGAAGGTTCCTGTAGTTTCCAATTTTCGTCGGGCCGACGTAGGTTTGGGCGGTCAGGGCGCACCCTTGGTTGGCATGGGCGATCAAGCTTTATTTGGTGAGTATGATTTTTGTTTGAACTTGGGCGGATTTTGCAACATCTCTGCATCGCATCAAGGGAAACGCATAGCGTTTGATATCGCACCTTGTAACATCGTATTGAATCGTTTGGCTAGGGAGAGGGATTTGGAGTACGACGAAGATGGGGCGCTGGCTGAGGCGGGTGTGATCGACTATACTTTACTGAATGCGTTGAATGAAATTGAGTTCTACGGAATGGGATATCCCAAGAGTTTGGGGAGGGAGTGGATCAATAAGAATTTTTGGCATATTGTTCGTGAGTTTGATGATTTGAGTGTGGAAGATCGGATGAAGACTTTGGTGATGCATATTGCGGTTCAGGTGAGGAAGGCGGTGGAGTCCATCGCGGAAAAGCCGTTGCAAGATTGCTCGATATTGGTTACCGGAGGTGGCGCTTTTAATGCTTGTTTGGTGGATCATCTGCGTTCGGAAATGGACTGTAATGTGGTTGTGCCCGATGCCAATATGGTAAATTACAAGGAAGCGATGATTTTTGCTTTGTTGGGTGCGATGCGTGTCCACAATGTTTGCAATACTTTGAGCAGCGCTACGGGAGCATCAATGGATTGGGTTGCGGGATCGTTGGATGGCGATTTTGGCGGCTTGTTGACAGAGATTAATGGAAATGGAAATTTTGGGACTAATAATTAATAAATAAGATCGTGAAACTTGAAAAACTGATAGGAAAATTTGAAGTCAAACAACCTGAGATTGTATTTGCTTGGAAGGACAGTGAAACCGAAGCGGAAGGTTGGGTTGTAATTAATTCTTTGCGTGGCGGTGCTGCCGGTGGTGGAACGCGGATGCGCAAGGGACTTGATCAACGCGAAGTAGAGAGTTTGGCAAAGACGATGGAAGTGAAATTTACCATCGCCGGTCCGCCAATTGGTGGTGCCAAGAGCGGTATCAATTTTGATCCAGCAGATCCTCGCAAAAAAGGGGTGTTGGAGCGTTGGTACAAAGCGGTGCGTCCGTTGTTGAAGAACTATTATGGAACCGGGGGCGATCTAAACGTGGATGAGATTCACGAGGTGATTCCGATGACGGCCAATTTGGGTATTTTGCATCCTCAGGAAGGGGTTGTGAATGGACATTTGACATCGTACAGTGCGGAAGAGAAGTTGAAAGCGATTTCGCGTTTGCAGACGGGGGTTTTGTTGCCGATTACTGATGAGCGTTTGACGCCTGATTTGAGTAAAAATTATACCATTGCCGATATGATTACGGGTTGGGGTGTGGCTGAGGCTGTGCGACATTATTACGAGGTTTATGGCGGATTTATGGATGGCAAATTGGCGATCATTCAGGGATGGGGCAATGTGGCTGCGGCTGCGGCTTTCTATCTGACGAAATATGGGGTTCGCATTGGTGGAATTATTGACCGTGTGGGTGGCATTATCGAACCAAAGGGCTTGGGTCACGACGAGATTGTGGAGTTGTTTAATAACCGAAATGGAAATGCTTTGAATGCGCCGAATATGTTGTCGTTTGAAGAGGTAAACGAGCGCATTTGGGATATGCCGGCTGAGATTTTTATTCCGGGGGCTGCATCGAGATTGGTGACAGAGGACCAAGTTTTACGTATGGGAAGAGCGGGCATCGAAGTGGTGAGTTGTGGAGCGAATGTGCCTTTTGCCGATAAGGAGATCTTTATGGGACCGATCAGCACGTTGGCGGATTCTCAGTTTGCGGTGATTCCTGATTTTATGGCAAACTGCGGTATGGCGAGGGTGTTTGGTTATTTGATGAAAAAGGACGCGGAAGTAACGGATGTTGCCATTTTCAAGGACGTGAGCGCGATCATCAAATCGAGTGTGATGCGTTTGCATCAGTTTAATCCCAAGAGTACTGGCATGAGCGCAAAGGCTTTGGAAATGAGTTTGACCGATTTGGTATAATTTGCTTTGCCATCGTCCAGAGAAAAAACAAAGACTGCTTTTAGACATTTATCGAACAGAAACCATGAAAAACATTGAAGCTCGCTTTTGCGAATACGTTAAGATCGATACCCAGAGCGATCCGAATAGTCCAACCCAACCGAGTACTGAAAAGCAGAAGGATCTTTCGCGCGTTTTGGTGGCGGAATTGTTGGAGATGGGTTTAGTCGATGCTCATTTGGACGAGTACGGATATGTGTATGCGACGTTGCCATCGAATGTGGGCCATGAAGTACCGGTATTGTGTTTTTGTGCTCACGTTGATACTTCGCCGGATTGCACTGGGGAAGGGGTTAAGCCATTGGTTCACAGGAATTATCAGGGACAGGATTTGGTTTTGCCCGATGATACATCGCAGGTGATATCGCCCAAGGATCATCCGTATTTATTAGAGCGAATTGGGGATGATATTGTTACGGCGAGTGGAACTACTTTGTTGGGTGCTGACGATAAGGCGGGTGTGGCGGTGATAATGGATTTTGTGCAGCACATGTTGTTGAATCCGGAGTTGCCTCATGGTGCCATCAAAATTTTGTTTACTCCTGATGAGGAAATCGGTAGAGGCGTTGACAAGGTGAATATAGCAAAATTGGGTGCAACGATCGGATATACTTTAGATGCGGGTGAGAGGGGTTGTTATGAAGATGAGACGTTTAGCGCTGATGGGGCGAAGGTTCATTTTTACGGTGTGAGTGCGCATCCTGGCTATGCAAAGGATAAGTTGGTGAACGCGTTAAAGATCGCGGGTGATTTTATGTCGGCTCTGCCCAAGGGTGAATGGAGTCCGGAGACCACTGAAGATACCCAAGGTTTTGTCCATCCGGTTACGATGGGGGGTGTTGCGGAGCATGCATGGGTTCAGTTTATCGTCAGGGATTTCAAAACGGCCAATTTATTGGTACATCAAGCTCGTTTGGAAGGGATGATGAACGATGTTGTTTCTCGGTTTCCTGGGGCAACGGCCAAAATGGAGGTGACGGAGCAATATCGGAACATGAAAGAGGTGGTGGATTTGGATCCTAGAATTTCTTCGTTGGCGGTGAAGGCGATTGAGATGGCTGGAATTCCATGTCAGTTAACACGAGCGCGGGGTGGAACAGATGGAAGTCGTTTGAGCTTTATGGGCTTGCCTTGTCCGAACCTATTTACGGGGGAAATGGCCTTTCACGGCAAGCATGAATATGTGAGTGTGCAGGACATGGAAAAGAGCAGTGAGGTGCTAGTTCATTTGGTCGGACTTTGGTCGCAAGTGTAAATTTGACGTTAATTGCTTTTGTGGGGTAAGCAAAAATTGTGTGAGATACTGTCCCGATTAGTCTAGTTGGGTGTCTCGGGGTATTGTAAAATATTCTAGCAATGCCGAATAATGACAAAACGATGACATTTTTTTAGGAGAATTCATGCTATTTTGCGCGTTCGTTTTATGTAAAGTTCTCATAATGGTATGAGTTTATTACATATTATATCAAATCAGAAAGCAACAAATATGAAATATATTTTTACTAAAATTAACTTAGTAGCCAGTGTTTTTTGGCTATTCGGTTGGTTCAATCAAGCCGATGCTCAAATTTGTGCGGGCAATAATAGTTTAAATTGTACTGGAGATTACCTCTCTGGTATCACTTTCAAAAACAGCGGCGGTACCTCTTATTCTGTGTCTGGAATGAACTGTGTAAATACGGGTCCATCAAACAAATTGATGACCAACGGTGCCGTGATGGATATTACTCCGGGGGAAGTGATTTCAATGACAATTGAGAATACTTGTTCATTTTCAGAATATGTCGGTGTATGGATTGATTTGGATGGTAGCAATGATTATTCTGCAGCAGAATGTCTTTGTACAAGTTCCAATGGATTTGGTTCTATTCCGGTAAACACCACAAAAACGGTTTCGCTTACCATTCCTTGTATTGGTGCAAAGGCGGGTAAAGCCATTTTGCGAGTTCGTTGTATGTACAGTACGTTTACTGCCAACCAAGGCTGTGGTACTCAATCAAACTACGGTAACATCTTAGATTTTGAGGTCAACGTTAAGTCGGTTAGCCCACCAACTGCAGATTTTGCAGTTCCGGCGGGTCCTAATTTTATTAAGACTCCAATTACTTTTAACTCAACAGCTACAAATTCAGCTTATGCGCAGAATTGGACATTCCAAAGTGGAACTGCGGTGGTGTCGACTGGTGCAAAAGGTAAAGGTTCATGGACTAACATCGGATATTACAATGTAAAATTGGTTCAACAATTCTGTGGTATGAAAGATTCCATTGTAAAAGCTGTTAAAATTGAAAAGCCAACGGCTGCGCCTGTGGCGGATTTTATCGCAATGAGCAACCAGGTTGAAGTTTTTTATACTACACAACTTTCTGATTTGAGTACCAATGGGGCATATAAGTGGAATTGGACGGCAACTTCACCTTCAGGTGCGATTGTATACACTAGCACGGCTCAGAACCCAGTATTCTCTTTCGACGAATTGGGTTGGTGGGATGTTTGCCTTACATCTACCAATGATATTGGACCAAGTACCAAAGTGTGTAAGAGCAAATACATCCAAGCGGTTCCTCCTGGTGAATTTTATATGGGACCGAACAAGATCGCTTCTAACCAAGGTGGTATCTTATACGATAATGGTGGGAAAACGGGGAACTATGGTAACAACCGTAAAACATCGATCGACTATTTCCAGATTTTTCCATGTGGAGCAAAGGAAATTCGTTTCACATTTACACAGTTGAAATTGAGTTTGGGAGATGGTGGAGATCGTCTACGTATTTATGACGGTCAGGATGCTAGCGGAAAAGAAATCACCCCAGCGGGTGGAATTACGGGTGTTAACCAAAGTATGTTCCGCGGATCTACTTTAAAAGCATTCAGTGGGTCTATGTATGTTACTTTTGAATCGAATTCTGCAAACAACGACAGTGGATTTATTGCGAAGTGGGATTCTGAATTGTTGCCGGTAGCCAATCCGAAGTCGGGGTATGATGTAGCTTATACTACAACCGGAAACGGAACGAACATTGATTTTGTTGGCAATGTAAAAAATGCGCAAGGTCAGGTAGAATATGATTGGATGATCGACGGTACAAGTGGATACGGCGCAAAAGCAAAAGTATTCACTGCTGCTTTTTATACCGATGGAACTTATAACGTTTGTTTAATTGCTAAAATTTGTAATGGGGTGGATACTTTCTGTCAAAAAATCACAGTAAATACACCAACGGCCCCAGGTATTGTTGATTTTGTCGCTTCTAATCTTCGTCCGAAAGTTGGAGAAGCAATTTCTATTACTACAAAAACGGATTACGCTTCCAACTTTGAATGGAGTATTTACCCTGCTACTTATAGTTTGGTGGGTGGAACAACAATTAATTCAAGAAACCCTAAATTGGTATTCAATGCGGGTGGTGCTTATACATTCACCTTACGTGCTTGGAGCACACCGGGTGGAAGAACGGCTACTGAGAAAAAGATTATTAAAACCAAATATGTCATTGCGGTAAAATATTGTGTACCTGTAACAGATATGTTGTCGTCTGACGTGGCAATTTCTAAAGTTGAATTGTTCCAAGACAGTGTGAGTTTGTTGGACAATCCCACAGATGTTGGAATCACAGCTTACACCGATTACACAGACCAGTATAATGATGCGTTG
>Ga0114958_10003928_pt1 | contig 10481 bp, 9 predicted proteins | sample C_130208_EF_Meta_FD_89577 | JGI IMG/M metagenome (GOLD analysis project Ga0114958, IMG submission 89577) | Freshwater microbial communities from Lake Croche, Canada to study carbon cycling - C_130208_EF_MetaG | ecosystem: Environmental > Aquatic > Freshwater > Lake | place: Lake Croche, Canada... | reverse complement strand
TAAGGTAGCGGGCGTAAAAGAAGCCCTCGCCCAATGGGGTGCTTCCATCATCTATCTGCCTCCCTACTCCCAGGATCTCAACCCCATCGAGAACTTCTTCTCTCTAAACTCAAGGCCCTGCTCAGAAAAGCTGCAGAGCGCTCCTTCGACGCGCTTATCAAAGCCATCGCTTCAATACTCGGCGCCACTTCCCCTCAGGAGTGTTCTAACTACTTCGATGCCTCAGGTTATGTTTACACCTAATTCAAAAACGCTTTAGAGGACGTAATTTTCTGCAAGATTCTTCAATCGTACTTCTCGCACTCGGAAAAAGAGGCCGCAGTCGCGTCCTTTGAAGAAACAAGGGGGGAGATGCCGATCTCAAGAGGCCATTCGATGGCGAGCGTTGGGTCATCCCAGCGAAGAGAACGTTCAGCGACGGGAGCATAGGGAGCGGAAACCTTGTAGTGGAAGTCGGCAAGATCACTCGCTACGAGGAAGCCATGGGCACATCCCGGAGGCACCCAGAGTCGCTCATGTGCCTCGGAGGTCAGCATGTAGCCATCCCATACCCCATAGGTAGGTGAACTCTGCCGCAAGTCAACTAGGACATCAAAGACTGTACCGGAAGTCACCCAGACGAGCTTCCCCTGTGCTGCGACTCCAGCCTGGTAATGAAGTCCACGAAGAACATGTCGAGCGGAGCGGGAATGGTTATCCTGGACGAAGTCGAAATCGATTCCCAGATCCCGGAAGGTGTCTCTATTCCACGACTCAAGGAAGAAGCCTCGGGCGTCGCCGAAGACCTTCGGCTTCAGAAGGTAAGCGTCGTGGATTTTGGTTGGGAGTTTTTGCATCTATCGAACTAGTGACTAGATTTATCGTGCGGAGGCACAGAGACACCGAGAGAAAATGAAAGAAAGAGGCGCTATCTCTTACGGCGCTTGAGGACCTCTCGGAGGTAGGTGCCGTAGGTGGATTTGCCTAGTGGTTCCAGGGAGCGCTCGAAGGCTGCCTCATCAAGGAATCCAATCTGTAGTCCGATCTCTTCCAAACAGGCAATACGGAGGCCTTGGCGATTTTGGATGGCACGAACAAAGTCAGCAGCCTCCAGCAGAGACTCGTGGGTTCCCGTATCGAGCCACGCCGTGCCACGGCCGAGCTTTTGTACCTGAAGTCGACCTTCCTCAAGGTAGAGGCGATTAAGATCCGTGATCTCCAACTCACCCCTGGCAGAGGGCTTCAAGTTACGCGCCATCTCGACGACATCGGAGCTATAGAAGTAAAGCCCTGGGACAGCATAGTTACTCTTCGGCTCAGCAGGCTTCTCTTCAAGTGAGATGGCTTTGCCAGAGGCATCGAACTCCACGACACCATAGGCAGAGGGATCAGCCACCTCATAGCCAAAGACGGTCGCCTGATCCTTCTGTGCATCGGCTTCCGCTAAGGTGTCGGTGAAGTCATGTCCATAGAAGAGGTTGTCCCCCAGCACCAGTGCAGCAGGTGCACCAGCCAGAAACTCAGCCCCGATCAAGAAGGCCTGAGCCAAACCATCGGGACTGGGTTGCTCGGCATATTCAAATTTCACTCCATAGCGCGATCCGTCGCCCAACAAACGACGAAATGCCGGGAGATCATGTGGTGTCGAAATGATCAGGATCTCCCGAATGCCCGCAAGCATCAGTACCGAGATCGGGTAGTAGATCATCGGTTTGTCATAGACCGGCATGAGCTGCTTGCTCACAGCCATAGTGAGGGGGTGCAACCGGGAGCCGGAACCGCCTGCGAGAACGATACCTTTGCGTGATTTCATGAAAATTGCAGTTGAGATTTAGGAATTAGAAGATAAGAGGGATCTGAATCAGATGCTCCCGAAAATAGTTGGAATTTCACGAATCAGCGAGCGCAGGCTGTGGCCTTCGAAATGCAGTTGCCGATCAAGAAGCTGCTCGTCAAGGAGAGGCGACTCCAGGATACGCTCTACCAAAGCTCGCTTGCCAAGGAATCTTTCTGAGCAGGGGTGCTCAGGATTCAACCAGTGGGCCTCGTAACCAAGCAAGGCCATTTGCTCGCTCTCCGTGACCGGATTGACATCCATGCTGTTTTCAGAAAGAGGCAGCTCAAGATTGCGCTGTGCAACATGCCACAAGAGAGCCCCGGAACCCATCAGCACCATGCTTCCCGGCTCCGTGAGTTGACTCCCCCATTCTTTGAGCCAGCTTTCAATCTGACTTGGATTTTTTAATTTCCGTAGTGACATGGAGAGGCAGCGATTAGATATTAGCTTTTCAGCCTTTAGAAGGGTCGGAAGCGACTTGTCTTGTGTATTAGCTATGGCCTAAAAGCCTATAGTCTAAATTCCTAGGCCCCCTGGTACTGCTTGGTGACCCAGTCCTTGTAGGCGCCGGAAGTGATATTCTTCACCCATTCCTGATTATCCAGGTACCACTGGACGGTTTTACGGATGCCGGTTTCGAAGGACTCGGCGGGTTTCCATCCCAGATCACGGCTGATCTTCGTGGCGTCGATTGCGTAACGGCGGTCGTGACCAGGGCGATCCGTGACGTAGGTGACCTGCTCCGCGTAGCTCTTGCCATCAGCTCGGGGTGAAAGCTCGTCCAGGATCGCGCAGAGCGTGTGGACGACGTCGAGGTTAGGCTTCTCGTTCCAGCCGCCGATATTATAGGTCTCTCCGACCATACCCACCTCCAGCACTCGCCGGATCGCTGCGGCATGGTCCTTCACATAGAGCCAGTCACGGACCTGCTGACCATCGCCGTAGATTGGGAGCGGCTTGCCTGCCAGGGCATTGTGAATGACAAGAGGGATCAGCTTCTCGGGGAAGTGGTAGGGGCCGTAGTTGTTCGAGCAGTTGGTGGTCAGTACCGGCAGGCCATAGGTGTGATGATAGGCTCGGACGAGATGGTCCGAGGCGGCCTTGCTGGCCGAGTAAGGGCTATTCGGCTCGTACTGCTTGGTCTCGGTGAAAGCCGGATCAGTAGGTGACAGCGATCCATAGACCTCATCGGTGGAGACATGAAGAAAGCGAAACTGCTTCTTAGAATCCTCGTTCAGACCGGCCCAGTAAGCGCGAGTGGCCTCGAGAAGGATGAAGATTCCGACAATATTCGTCTCGATGAATTCAGCGGGGCCATGAATCGAGCGGTCGACATGCGACTCGGCGGCGAAGTTCACGATCGCCCGTGGCTGATGCTCTGCAAGGAGCTTGGCCACCAAATCCGTATCCCCGATATCTCCGCGGACGAAGATATGTCGGTGATCACCCTCCAGCAAAGCGAGATTCTGGAGATTCCCCGCATAGGTCAGCTTATCAAGGTTGACGATGGATTCGCGCTCAAGAGGCATCCAGTCGAGCACGAAATTAGAGCCGATGAAGCCGGCACCGCCAGTCACAAGGATTTTATTGCGCATAAAGTAAGGATTTTAAATGTTTGGAGCATGCTTCAGCATTTGGCTGCTCTGGAAACTACTGGAGATCCTGGGTGATTCAAAGCCCATCGAATCGTCGGGATTCGAGGTGGATATCATCCTTTGCGGGACAATATTGCATTCCACCATAAATTCGTGCCGAACTCCACACATCAAGCTAGGCATTCAGAATATCTCTCCTGAGCATCAGGCTGAGTTTTTACCAACCCACCATATTCTCCACTTGGCAGGAGCCCACTTGGAGGGAAGCAAGAGCATGGCGGCCAGCGCTATGATCCAGCTCAGTGCCCCAAGGGTTAGGCAGAGGGAGTACCAGGATGGAGCCTTGAACTGAAAGACGACCTCATGCGAACCAGCGGGTACATAAGTCGAGAGCAGGGCTGCTTCTGCACGATGTACATCGGCAGGTTTTCCATCCACATTGACAGTCCAGTCGGGATGGTAGGCCTCGGTTACAACAAGCCAGCCAGAGGCATCAAGAGGAAGCTGATAAGTCATGCGTTGATAGTCATCCATGCGGTTGCCGGTGAGAGGAACTCGGGTGAAAGACTGCCCGGCCTTGCCCTGATATTGTCCCAGAAGTTCGATCTGGTTAGAACCCTTGGCCATTCCGGCGAAGCCCGGCATGTTTTTATCAACACCAGCCATCTCCACTGTTATGAGGTTTTGAGGGGTTAGCTGAAGAACCGCGGGTGCCATCGCATAACTACGCGGAGGAAGAGCCACAAAATCATGTGCTAGAAAGGCCGGATAGAGAGTCCCTGGGTTCGTTAAGACTGCAAAGAATTGGTTCTCAGCCAGTACGGGAAGCATGCCCATCATGGCACGCTTCAAGTCCTGAGGGGTACTTGGATCCTGCTTGTCGAGGAAGATGTAACTGCATCCCATCAAGCTTAGGCCACTCCTGATGGCGTCCTGCGAACGCATGGCGGCATTCTGCAAAGAGAACCTCCATGAAAGGCCAAAATAGGCGTTGAACGCTTCCCTCTCGATCGGCTTCCCCGTCAGAGAAGGCAATTGTTGATAAAAATAACGGCCCGAGAGGGGATAAATAGAACCCTGCTGCGGGGCTTTTCTCAATGAGTCGGCAATCTCTCCGAAAGCCTGATAAGTTCCCTGCGGTAGTTCTCCCACCGCATAGCGCATCAGAGACGTCGAATAATCAACAAGTAAAAGAATTGGCAGAATAAGGAGCAAAAGCGCCGAAGCACCCTTTTCATTCCCTTTCCCATCGCCTTTAGCGCCCCTTCTCTTTTCGATGAGTATAGCCGCACCGATGCCGAAGAGCGAAGCTACGGCCAAGGATCCCCCCACCTGCCATACCGACCACGGCGCCCGTATGTCATGCGCGAAGGGCAGCAACTCGAACAACCGAAAGCCCGGCACCAGCAAGTAAACAAGGATGGCGGCAATCCGGGCATAATCCCTGTTCCGGTGCTCCGGCCAGATCAGCCAGAGGAGCACACACTGCCCCACAGACATGATCCAGAAGAGCGGGATCACGAGATCTGAAGCCCCCGCGGCGGACTTGAGAAATTCAAGAAGCCCCTGGGCTACAGATCTTGGCCCCTCACTCATCCAGGTCAGGAAAAGCAGCAAGCCAAAGACCACCTTCAACGCCCCGAGCAATCGTTTCATGGACTCATGATCGGGGGCTGCTGATGCTCTCCACCAGGCAAGCAACCCAACCAAGAGCGTCACGATTCCCACATAAAACCCCCCCTGATCCGCAGTGAATCCAACAGGCATTCCCTGCTGGAGAACATTCCCCCGATCCAACCAAGAGAGAACCGACTTCATGGAGAAGTTCTGCTGCCATTCTGCGAACGGATCGAACTGGAACATCGCAAGCCACTTCATTTCCCGAAGCGTGGGCAAGAGCACAACCACCGCCAGCGGAAGCATCAACAAGACCGAATATCCCAAAGCTTTCAGAAAAACAGATCCTTGAGTCGGACGCGAAACGTACAGATAGATGACGAAGAAAAGTGCCATCGGCGCAAAGACGACCGCAAGCTTCGTGAAAGCCAGAGACATTCCTGCACCGAGAAGGGCCAGCCCCAACGAGTTTTCCCAGGAGGGACGATCCACCAGACGGAGCAAGGCCCAAAGAATCCAGGGAGCGAATACCATCGAGAAGACCACGGGCAGATGCTCGTTTCCCCCTAGCCTGAGCGCCATCTGAGGACCAAGAATATAAGCCACCCCACCCAGCCAAGCGGCTGTTGTATCTCCAGTCCATCGACGCAAGAACTCAGCAACTCCCACTCCCCCCAGAAAAGCAGCACACAGCACGACCAACTTGGCCCCGACAATCGGACCAAAGAGTAGAATGAAGGGTTTAAGCACTAAGTAGAGAAGTGCCGTGGTCAGGCCGGGTGCTTGAGAGGCACCTCCGAGAAATACAGGACTCCACCATCCGCTCCAGGGATGGAAATCCATCGCCCGGGCTGTATTGGCTAACAGTTCCTGATCGGTCGGACCCTTGAAGAGCCAGACAAGGGCGATGGCCACTGTGACAAGGAGGCAGGGCAAGAGGGATTTTGGAAGTTTGTTCATGATATCAGAGGGAAGCAGGAAAGAAGTCCCAAAATATTGCTGAAAACCCGAATCCTACGCCAGACCATTTAACCCGAACTCCAAGGATGAAAGTGATGAAACCTGCGAAAGGGATGAGCAGGTTAGAGTGCCGAAGGCAGCCCGAGTGCAGCGAGTGGCGAGTCTCGTGGGAATGACCGAGTCAATTAGCGCAAGAAGCTGACCGATAGGAGTTGCGGAACCAAGTAGCTCGGAAGCGGCGCGGTAGACGAGCGAAGCGAGCCCCGGAGCAAGGGGGCACTGTCCACCGGGCGGCGGATGCCATCAAATGGAAGATAGAAGATGGAACCCAATCTGCTGCTCGCTTGCCTCTGGCGATCGAGCACATCATCCAAGACGGTGGAACCCCAAAGATCGCCACCCCATGCCCTTGGGAAAGGGCTGGTGAGCCTGCACGAAGTGCAGCGCCGAGGGCGAGACGAGCGGGAGCGAGCGAGGCAAGACTTCTTTGCGGTCAGGTGATTGCGTTAAATCGCTCTGCTCAACTTTGGAGTTCGGGTTTAATAAAGAAGCCGGCTTCATTCATCTCCAGACCAGGCGGGCTGATGCTGAGTTCCATCCCATGCATCAGTGCCTACATCCGCTCGGGGACACCAATTCCCAGCAGTGAAAGACCCGTCTTCAGCACCTCCGCCGTGACTTCGGCCAAGGCCAGTCTGGACGAGCGGACGCGATCTTCGGCCTTAAGGATAGGACAGGCCTCGTAGAAGCTGTGGAAGGAGTCGGCCAGTTCGTAGAGGTAGAGGCAGAGGAGGTTCGGGCGCTGGTCCTCGAGCACGGCGTGTAGTACCTCTCCGAACTTGAGGATCTGGAGAGCGAGGGCACGCTCGGCGGGAGCGGCGATGCTGATCGGGGATGAAGCATATGAAATTCCCTCGGAAAGTTCTGCTTCAGCCTTGCGGAAGATGGAACGGATGCGCACGTAGGCGTTCTGTAGGTAAGGAGCGGTGTTCCCCTGGAAGGAGAGCATCTTCTCCCAGGAGAAGAGGTAGTCGGTGAGCCGGTGCTGCATCAGGTCGGCATACTTCACGGCACCGAGGCCGATGACCCTGGCGACTTCGTGCTGCTCCGCGGCGGAGAGGTCGGGGTTCTTCTCCGTGACCACGGTCATCGCCTGCTCGATCGCCTCACCCAGCAGCCCTCCCAGCTCGACGTTCTCGCCGGAGCGGGTCTTCATCATCTTGCGGTCCTCGCCGAGGATGCTGCCGAAGGCGATGTGGAGAAGATCGGTGGTGATGCCAAGCTTGCGGGCCGAGGCAAAGACCTGCTCGAAGTGCAGCTGCTGGGGAGCTCCGGTCACGTACCAGACGGCGTCGGGATGCCAGCGCTGCTCGCGGTACTCAAGGGTTGCGAGGTCGGTCGTGGCGTAGAGGAAGCCACCGTCACTCTTGCGGATGAGGCACGGCTTCTCCTCAAGAGCCGGTGTCTCGGGGAAGAAAATGCAGACAGCTCCCTCGCTCTCCCTTGCGATCCCCTGTGCAAGCAGGCGATCCACGAGGGGCCCCAGGGCGTCGTTGTAGAAGCTCTCTCCGAGACGCTCGTCGAAGGTAATCTCGAGGAGTCCGTAAAGACGCTCGAACTCCTTCCAGGAGAGGGAGACGGCCTGCTTCCAGATCTCAAGGTTCTCGGCATCACCCTGCTGGAGCTTCACGAGCTCATGGCGGACAGTTTCTTTGAGAACAGGGTCATTCTCCTCCATAGCATTGACCTCGCGGTAGAGGCGGACGAGTTCGTCAATCGGAGTCTGCTCCAACGCCACGCGGTTGAGCAGATGCTTCCATCCGTAAATCACCTTCCCGAACTGCGTACCCCAGTCGCCGATGTGGTTGTCAGTAATGACGCGGTGGCCGAGATGACGGGCGATCCGGGAGAGGGAGTCCCCAAGGATCGTGCTGCGGATATGGCCGACATGCATCGGTTTGGCAACATTCGGGGAGCTGAAATCAATGAGGATGGTCTTGGCCTTCTGCACCGATTCCACACCGAGACGCCTATCGTTCCGGACTGCGTTGACGGCATCGGACAGGGCCGTGTCGAGCACCTTGAAATTAATGAATCCAGCTCCGGCTACCGTAGGCCGCTCGCAGAAATCCTCCACGTTCAGATGGGTAAGGATGGAGGCTGCAACTTCACGGGGATTCTTTTTCAGCGCCTTCGCCGCAACCATCGCGGCATTGGTTTGAAAATCCCCGAAGCGTGCGGCGGCGGCGGGAGCAACAGCGGCGAATCTCTCGTCGATCCCTGCGGTTCGCAAGGCATCGGCAACACGTTGTCGGAGATTGACCTGAAGAGACATAGAAGCCAAAGAATGCAGGATGAAGGGTATTTTATGAAAGCTGAAACAAGGTCATGGAATAACTGAGTTGTCGCCTTCGGTTTTTTACCTAAGGAACCGCTGATTAAATCCCATGATGGCCGCTGAAGAGCATTTGATTGTTTTTGAATGTCACCTTTCTCTCACAAGGCAGTGCCGTCCCTTTAGGATCATGCTTGCCGCATGCTTTTTCGCGTCCCTTCCCAGGGACTTGATTCAAGGCAACACGGAGCGTGGGAACGCTACGGGTAGATCCCGCGTAAGCGGGACCCGTCAAGGTGAGCCGAGAGGGAGCGAGCGAATCAATACCCTTGCGGTCTTGCCCAAGCGAGCAACGCAGAAAAACGGCCAAATACTCTCAGCCCACGCGGTTGCGTAGATAATAGAACCGGAGGCTGTGTTGGCTTCGCGCTTACAGCCCGCATGGGTATGCGCGCCAAAACATCTATTGGGACGGCTGGCTTGTGCGGCCCATGGCTTGCCCGGTCGTTGCTTCGCATCCGCTACGGCTTCCCGCAACGGCCTCAAGGCGATTTAATCAGCGCTTCCCTAAGGAGCTGATGTGCAAACCTGGTAGAAGCGAGCGAGTACAATATCATGGCGCGGCTTTGCTTGCCTCGCTTAAGCGAGGTCAGTCGAGGCGAAGGCGAATCAGTCCAACGCTCAGCAACCGCAATCGGCCAGAGATATTACTTCCGTTACTTCTTTTTCCACGAAGCCGCGATGCTCTCCAGCGACCGGCCCTTGGTTTCTGGCATGATGGTCAGGCCGAAAATGAGGGCGAGAATATCGATCGCAGTGAAAAGCCAGAATACGCCGGCCGAGGAGCCGATGGCTTTGGTCGATAAATCTACAAAAATAGGGAAGAGCTGGTTGCAACTGAAGATCACGATCCAGAGGAAGGTAGTCGTGATCGCGACCGCCTTGGCACGAACACGATTGGGGTAAAGCTCTGACATCATCAACCAGGGCAAGCCTCCGAGCGCGATGCCGTGCGGCACGGTGCAGAGCATAAGCACGAGCAGCACGAAAACGCCGTGAATGTGGAGGTGAAATACCAAACCCGTCACGAAAGTAATGATCGCCATAAGTACTGAGGCGAAGATCCATAGCGGCCGCCGTCCTACCTTATCGACAAGCCAGATGGATATGATCGTTGAGACCGTCATGGCCACGTAAACGAGAAAGAATTGCAGGATCGCCATACTATGATCGTTGGGATTGCTGGCATGCTGGCCGTTTACGCCCGACATCTCGATCAAGGTGGGAATGTAATTGCCCATGGCCGACCAGCCTGTCCAGTTGTTGAAGAATGCTAGAAGCAGGCCAATAAAGAGTGCGAATCGAATACTTGGCAGCCAAAGCTCGCGCCATCCGCCTTTCTCCTCATTTACTGATGCCTTGATCTCTTTAAGTTCAACTTCGGCCAACTCCGGGCCGTGAACCTTTCTCAACACGCCGAGCGCATCGTCGTAGCGACCCTCGTCAGCGAGCCAGCGGGGACTTGGCGGCAACATAAAGACGAAGATCATGAGTAGCAAAACCACGACCAACTGCGATGCGAACATCCATCGCCATGCCATATCGGGCGTGACCCAGAGGGATATCGGGTAAGAAATCAAAGGAGCTGCTGCCGATCCTATGACGATGGCGAGTTGGAAGGTCAGGCCCAGCTTGCCGCGAATCTTTGGCGGTGCCACTTCCGCGATGTACAAAGGCGCCGCAATTGAGCCCAGGCCAATACCGAGACCGCCGACAATCCGAAAAATGTTGAAAATCTCCATGGTTGATGCAATCGCAGTCATAAGCGCGCCGACGCCTAGCAGCGCAGCCGAAGCCAGAATCGTCTTTTCGCGGCCAATCTTATCGCACATCCAGCCGCCAAGAAAAGGCCCGGCAATGCAACCTATGGTACTGCTGGTCATCACCAATCCGACTCCGACTGGGTCGAGATTGAACTGGTGCTTCATGAAAAGAATCGTTCCGCCCAGGATTGAGCCATCGTAGCCAAACAGGAATCCGGCGATCGCCGCCGCTGCTGCTGTGGAGGCAATGTAGATATTGCGTGTTCTTTGCGCTTTCGCCTCGTTTTTGTTTTGCATAGCAGATTTTATGATTTTCTGGGCTAAATCTTATCTGT
>Ga0114958_10003927_pt1 | contig 10483 bp, 7 predicted proteins | sample C_130208_EF_Meta_FD_89577 | JGI IMG/M metagenome (GOLD analysis project Ga0114958, IMG submission 89577) | Freshwater microbial communities from Lake Croche, Canada to study carbon cycling - C_130208_EF_MetaG | ecosystem: Environmental > Aquatic > Freshwater > Lake | place: Lake Croche, Canada... | reverse complement strand
CTGAGATAAACGCTCAGCAACTAAACGTGAGCCATCATTATTAAAGCCCATTCGGTTTATAACGGCTTTCTGCGACGGATATCTAAAAAGACGAGGCTTTGCATTACCTGGCTGTTCTAAAGCCGTGACGGTTCCTATTTCGACATGACCAAAACCAAGTGCTGCTGCTGCAGGCCATGCTTTACCGTTTTTATCGAATCCTGCTGCCATACCAATCGCGTTAGGGAAATCGAGACCGAACGCTTTGATGGGTCTTAGGCGAGGCGCTTGAGAGTAAACCTCAAGCAGTCTGCACAGCGGTGAGATGCGACCTAATAAGGCGAGACTACTGACAGCAAATTCATGTGCTTCTTCTGGATCCATCCTGAAAAACAGGGGTCGGATCAACGATTCATAATAGGACTCCATACCCTAGACTTCAGGACGAAACAGGCTTCTTTGAAACAACAAACCAACCCAAAGCGCTTATTTTCGGTAAAAATGCATTTTTTTTCATTAATAGCGTGACAATAAACAACAGATTGTTAACGACTTAGAAATGTTAAGTTTCTTGCTTGTTTTTTAATAATCCCGTCTCACTCTTCGGCTCAAATTTGATTTTAAACTTCTGACACATGGCGAAGCCCACATTGACTCTAGATTGGTGCGTAGTACGGCTCGGCGAAGACCACAATTGGTGGGTAGCCGAAACAAGTGATCCTGTCCGTTGGGACGTAGATGGTTTAAGTATCATCGACCCACGCCAGCTCTCTCATTTAATTGAGTTAGTTGAGCCCCTACGCGACTACGGATTTGACCAAGACTTGTTTGAGGCTGCGTTTATTCTTTTCAGAATTGAAAAGGATCAGGGCAGTGGCAAGGTCCGTCTTAAGCGCGTAAAAGAATCTATATTTGATTCAGAAGAAAAACTCTTCGCTTTACCTGATACGTTAGACGAAGAAAATGGTCCCTATGCAGATCTCCTCGATCATTTAACACGTTCCCGTGTTAAACTGCTTAATGACCTCTTTGATTTTGAAGCTAAACTTTCAGTAGATGAAGTTGAAGATGAAATTCGTGAGGATCAAAATGCGAGCTTCATTGAAGGAAAAGCTATTCACACCTTCGAAGAATTAATTGCGGTACTAGACTATATGCCAGCTGGGCATGAGGTAGATGAGGAGGCACCAGCAAAGGATGCAGCTCATGAAGAGGATGATGAAGATCTACCTGAGCTAGATGAAGAAGAAGAAGAGAAACTTAAAAACGACGAATCCCTCAAATGGGATGAAGACGAAGAAAGTGAAGAGTCAGAGGACGATGAGAAGAAATCTTCGGACGATGAAGACGAGGATGAACCTAAATCTAAATCAAAGTCCTCCTCTAAAAAATCTAAAGGTAAGCGCTAAACGTTAGCACTATTTTTTAAAGAAAACCTGGTTTTTACAACCAGGTTTTTTTGTAGATAAAAAGATAGCTCTTTAAATTAGATTAGAGTTTCGGAGCTATTACTTTGGCAAAATACGTAAGAATCATATCTGCTCCAGCACGCTTAATTGAAACAAGCGATTCATGCGTTGTTTTATCGAGATCTAGCCATCCAAGACGCGCTGCAGCTTGAATCTGTGCATATTCACCAGACACTTGATACGCAGCTACGGGCTTGCGGGTTGCATCTCGCACCTCACGAATAATATCCAAATAAGGTCCAGCCGGCTTAACCATAAGTATATCTGCACCTTCTGCTTCATCTAGGTGAACTTCAATTAATGCCTCACGCCTATTAGCAGGATTTAATTGATAGGTAACTTTACTAAAAGACTCTTTCCCAGCCGCCTTAGCAGTTCCTACTGCATCTCTAAAAGGACCGTAGTAAGCAGAGGCAAACTTTGCAGAGTATGCCATGATAGCAGTATGATCTAAATCAGCCTCATTAAGTGCTTCGCGAATTGCTCCCACCCTTCCGTCCATCATATCGCTTGGGGCAACCATATCCACTCCCGACTTGGCATGCAGTATAGCCATTTCTACGAGGACAGAAACAGTGCGATCATTATCTACATCGTTTTGTTTCGCATTTAAGATACCATCATGACCATGCGTCGTGTAGGGATCTAAAGCAATATCTGTCATAATTGCCAAATCTGGGACTGCTTTCTTAATTGCTCTTACAGCTCGAAGAATAAGTGCGTCTTCATCCAAACTTGCAGATCCAAATTCATCTTTAAATTTTGCATCTAGTTTAGGAAACAAAGCTACCATGGGGATTCCCAATTTATAAAGAGCTTTACATTCTTTAACTAAGTCAGGGATAGAATAACGAAATATGCCTGGCATGGAGGCAATAGCTTTATGAGCTTCTTTCCCCTCTACTACGAACAGAGGAGCGATTAAATCTGCTGGTTTAACCACGGTCTCCTCAGTTAAGCGTCTTAAGCTAGGTGATAGCCGTAAGCGGCGAGGTCTATGCGTTAAATTGAGCTTATAGGAGTCAGCCATGGCAATTAAGGATAATTAAAGCTTAAAGTTATTATACTATCGTTTCTTTTCGCCATTTCACGCCAAATCACTCATATATAGTGATTTCATGGCAGTACGACTCTATGACTCTTTAACCCGTGAGGTGCGCGAATTAAAGCCCGCGCACAAAGACGGTGTATTTCGCTTCTATAACTGTGGTCCCACTGTGTATGCACCTGCACACATCGGTAACTTTAGAACTTTCACAGTAAATGATGTTTTAAGACGACTATTAGAGAGAGAATTTGGTGCTGCTCATGTAAAGCATGTCAGAAATATAACAGATGTAGATGATCGCACTATCGCTCAGGCTAAAAAAGAGGGAAAGCCGTTAGCTGAAATTACTCAATTCTGGACCAATAAATTTCATGCCGATTGCGATGCACTTAACTGTTTAAAACCAACCGTTGAACCCACGGCAACGGGTCATATTCTAGAACAAGTTGATATGATCGATGTGCTCATGCAGAAAGGAAACGCGTACCGCTCTGCAGATGGATCCGTATATTTTAAGATCACGTCTTTTGATGGTTATGGGAGCCTATCTAGAATAAAAGAAAGAGAATTAAAAATAACTAATTCTGCTTTTGATGCAGATCATAAAGATGACATTGGTGATTTCGCATTGTGGAAAGCTTACAAGCCGGAGGAGGATGGCTTAGTAAAATGGAGTGGCCCTCAGGGGGCCTCTGAAGGTAGACCTGGCTGGCACATTGAATGTAGTGCCATGATTAAAAAGCATCTTGGTGAAACAATCGACCTTCATACAGGAGGAGTTGATTTACTTTTTCCTCACCACGAAAATGAAATTGCACAGAGTCAATGCTGCAATGGGACAGCCTTTGCACTTCACTGGTTTCATAGTGAACACCTTTTAGCCGAGGGTACTACTATGAGTAAGAGTAAGGGTAATTATTATACACTAGATTCACTTTTAGCCAAAGGATACTCAGCTAATGCGGTTCGCTACGTCCTACTCGCTGGTCACCCTAGAAAACAACTCAACTTCACGCTCGATTCTTTACATGCAGCAGACAGCGCGCTTAAAACACTCCGCGAATTTAGAATTAAACTATCTGCATTAGTACCCGAGCCCTCTTTAGACAGAGGCCCTAGTCGTTTTGATGCAGCTATTAACGCACTCTGTGATGATCTTAATATTCCAGGAGCTCTCGGTAAGTTATTTACTGAAGTAAATAATCCCCTTCCTACGGATCGAGGTTTACTATCAGCAGACCTAAAAAGTTTTGATGAAGTCTTATATTTGATAGGACTAAAACTTGATGAAGTAAAAGTAGCAATTCCCACTGAAATAAGTGCACTAGCTCAAAACAGATGGGAAGCTAAAGCATCTAAGAATTTTGCCCTAGCAGATAGCCTAAGAACAGATCTAACGAAAGCAGGATGGGCAATGCTTGATCGTAAAGATGGCTATAGTCTAGAACCACTTAAACAGTAAGTAATACCTATTATGTCAATGACACCGCTTGAAGAGATCCGCCATTCGTCCTCCCACGTTTTAGCTTCCGCACTCCTGCGTATCTATCCAGACGTGAAATTAGATATTGGTCCTCCAACCGATACAGGTTTTTATTACGATATCGATTTAGCCCATACACTAACTCTTGAAGATCTCGCTAAGATCGAGGTTGAAATGAAAAAGATCATTGATGAGAATCAAGCCTTTATACGTAAGGAAGTCAGTCGAGAAGAAGCCGTAAAAATTATTACAGAGCGAGGTCAGGAACGCTACAAGCTTGGTCGTTTAGCAGATATTCCTGCAGATGAAAAAATATCATTCTATGAGAATGGTGAATTCATGGATCTCTGTGCAGGTAGCCATGTAAGATATACAAGCAAGATTAAGGCATTTAAACTTCTTTCCATTGCTGGAGCTTATCACCGAGGTGATGAGAAAAATAAACAGCTCCAGCGTATTTACGGTACCGCCTTCGCAAGTAAGGAAGAACTCGCACAACACCTAGAACGCTTAGAGCAAGCCAAACAACGCGATCACCGTAAATTAGGCCGAGATTTAAAATTATTTGTTGTCGATGATGAAGTAGGCCAAGGGCTTATTTTATGGACACCTGCGGGTTCAATTATTCGCCAAGAGTTGCAAAACTTTATCAGCGAAGAACTCCGTAAACAAGGCTACCAACACGTCTTCACACCCCATATTGGTAAACTAGCGCTCTATAAAACCTCGGGTCACTTCCCCTATTACAAAGAATCTCAATTTAGTCCGATTGTAGAAAATGAATCCCTAAGTCAGATTCTAAAAGAAGGGTGTTCCTGCGCTGAAATGACAAGCCGCCTAGACGCGGTGTCTGCTCATTTTAGAGATGAAATTAATACACGTACTGGAAAGGAAACAATTAGTGCTGACCGTGTAAAGAAAGACAACGAACTCTTAGACGGCTTCTTACTCAAGCCGATGAATTGTCCGCATCATATTAAGATTTTTGCCTCACAACCACACTCATACCGAGACCTACCCGTTCGTTTAGCAGAATTTGGAACGGTATACCGGTGGGAACAGTCGGGAGAATTAAACGGCATGACACGCGTAAGAGGTTTTACTCAAGACGATGCTCATTTATTTTGTACGGAGGAGCAAATAGCTGCAGAGCTCTTAGGCTGTTTATCCTTAGTTAAGACCGTTTTAACGACACTTGGCATGAGTGATTACAGAGTAAGAGTTGGGTTGCGTGATCCAGACTCAAATAAATATACAGGCGAGACAGCAAATTGGGATAAAGCAGAGGCAGCCTGCCGCGCAGCAGCTCAGACTTTAGATGTCCCATTTACAGAGGAGCCCGGTGAGGCAGCATTCTATGGCCCTAAAATAGATTTCGTTGTAAAAGACGTCATAGGCCGTGAATGGCAATTAGGTACCGTCCAAGTTGATTATAACTTACCTGTACGCTTTGACCTTACCTATATCGGAGCAGATAACCAATCCCATAGACCAGTCATGATCCATAGAGCCCCCTTTGGCTCTATGGAGCGCTTCTGCGGCGTACTGATAGAACATTTTGGTGGCGACTTTCCGGTTTGGTTATCTCCAGAACAGGTACGCTTAGTTCCTATAAGTGATAAAGTTTCTGACTATGGCCACAATCTACTCAATCAACTTAAGGCGGCGGGTATTCGTGCCTCTATTGATGAACATAGTGATAAATTAGGCGCTAAAATTAGGCGCTCTGAAATAGAAAAGATTCCTTACACGTTAGTGCTAGGCGCTAAAGAAGCAGAAGCTCTTGCCGTGAGTGTTCGTTCACGCGCAAAAGGCGATGAAGGTGTACTGCCTTTTGCTAGCTTCCTAGACCGTCTAACCCTTGAAGTGAAAGCCAAATCACTCCAAGTTAAAAAAACAGTTACTGCCTAATTAGTTATCTTAGGGTACTATAATTTTCGTATCTATCGTAAAACTATCCTAAATTTTACGATACATGCGACAAAGTATTCTCTCTACTAATCCTACACCTTTATTTTAAAAAACGTTTAAAATAAAGAACCTGAATCACTAGGTCCCATCATAGCCTTACGTACAAGGGGTATAGGTGGACCACCGTAGCTTAAGAATTGGTCATGAAAGGATTTCCATGCCGATCTACCGCCGCGCGTGCTAGTCCAATCAGCCCTTAATTTACGAATCATTAATTTACCTAGTGTATAATTAAGATAGGCAGGATCAAAAGCACCACGTCGTGCTTGTTGATCAGCATCTCCTTCGTCTTGGAAACCTTGGGTTAAGAAAAGGTGTTTGGATTGTTCGATAGTCATGCCTTTTGTATGCAGACCTATGGCAGAAATAAATCTTACATCGCGTAAAAGCGCTTCCTCTAATTGACCGATATGAAGCGCAGGACTTTGATTACCTAGACCCGCCTCCCACATCATTTCCTCAGAGTAGTGAGCCCACCCTTCAGCGAAAGCATAGCCTACAAATATTTGTCCGAATTTAGTTTCTGAACGATAAGCGTGTAAGAACTGAACAAAATGACCTGGATATACTTCATGGGAAGACGTGAAAAGGAGAACGCTAACACCGGGAATATAATCTAACTGTTTTTGTTTAGACCATGAAGGATCGGGAGGTGAGACATAGTAAACTGAAGGTAAACCAACTTCATAGGGGCCAGGTATTTCAATGTATGCAGAATTCCATGCTTTATATGCAGGAGCTGCATGGACTAGAGCCTGCTCCGTGCCAGGAATTGAAACGAGATCATGGTCAGTAATAAATTTACGTAATTCAACAAGCTGTTGTGTGGCATACTCTGTTACTGAGCCAGGTGGTTTAGTAGCAATAGCCTTTTTTGCAGCATCATATACACTAAGATCAGGGGCATACAGAGCACAGGCCTCACGTATTGCTTTTAGATTTCTTTCTAAATCCTTTTGACCAATAGCCTCGAGTTGATCCAAAGGAAGGTCTACCCCTTCGGTTTCACGTACCATAGCTCTAAATTTTTCTGCTCCTAATGCAAAATTATCTTCTTTAGTTTCAGCTTTCTTAGCAAAGAAAAGACCCGCCTGAGTTACCGCTTTAATGGCACTCGCATTGGCTACTTTAAATTCAGCTTGAAGTTCTGGATTATTAACAGCTGCAAATACTGCTGGAACGTCAGTTTTAAAGTAATCAGCTAATCCACCAATTGTTTGTTTACCAATTTCAGCATATGTTTTTGCAAGCGGTCTATCAAGATTAGCCTCAAGTTGAGCAATAGCTGCAGGTAAGCTATGCGTGTAAGCAATATATGCTCTAAGACGCGTCTCCAACGAGGCATACGGACGAGATACATACACGTCAGGATCTATGCTACCAGAATAGTACATAGGATTAGTATGAGGCTCATCAGCGGTTTCCAACCAAAAGAGTTCTTTCCTTATCTCCATTACAAGATAATCGCGCTCAAAACGTTGCTTCGAACTTAACTCATTTTGTGAAAAAGCATTTGCTTGAATACGCTCTTCTTTTAACCAAGTCGTATACTTATTTAGTCCTGACTCACTCCAATCAGGAAGTTTACCATCAAATTCATGTCTACCTTCTGCAACGGCAGAACTTGGCTCAAAAACAAAATAGTGTTCAAGAAATTCAGCGACAAAGCTATCCCAAGATATTGCAGCAGGTGCTGCTTTAAGAGAAGCTGTTATTAACAGCGAAACGGTCACACATACGTACAAACCATAACGTTTAAGCCAGGTAGATTTAAGCATGGAAGTAAGCCTAAAATAATTCACATACCAATCAATACGTTATAAATATTTTTTTGTTATTATCTATGAATAACAATCAAGAAAAATATTCAATCAAAGCACTACCTAGGCACACAGAAATGGCCGTAAATTGAGTATCAATCGATGTAGCCCTCTTCACCGTGCTCAATCATATCTAGACCTTGGCGCTCAACTTCTGGTGTTGGACGAAGACCCACTAGCGCTTTAACTATATAGGCAATGACTACTGTTGCGGTTACTGCCATAACAATAGTGATTCCCATCGCTTTTAGTTGCTCAAGCCACAAACCACCTTTCGTAACGAGATCGGCAAGTCCATTTTGCTTTGCTGCAAGATTTGCTGAAGTAAGGTTTGGGTTAACGGATGCACTAGCTAAAACACCCGTGAGGAAAGCTCCAATAGTTCCACCCACTGCATGAACTCCAAACGTATCCAAAGCATCATCATAACCAAACCGTGATTTAACAAAAGTGACAAAAAAGTAAGGAATAACCGCTGCTACGACTCCAATAAGGATTGCGCCATTAGCGGTCACAAATCCACAAGCGGGAGTGATCACCACTAATCCGCCTACCGCTCCCGAGCAAAAACCTAAGATAGAAGCATGGCCTCGCGTAAATTTTTCAATCATACCCCAAGTAAACGCTGCTACGGCAGTAGCCAATGTTGTAGTCATGAATGCATTTGCTGCGATAGAATCAGATGCTACGGCGCTTCCTGCATTAAACCCATACCAACCTACCCACAGCATTCCGGTACCTACCATACAAAGCACCATACTATGTGGTGCCATTTTATCTCGTCTAAAACCTATACGGGGACCAACAATTAAACATAAAATTAAAGCGGACCATCCTGAACTCATATGGACCACTGTACCGCCTGCAAAGTCGATAGCTGTAATTACAGCGTTACTATTAAAGACTCCGTTCATAAGACCGTTAATTCCCCAGATCATATGCGCCAAGGGGAAATAGACTAAGAACATCCATAGCGTAGTAAAAAGAAGTACAGCGCTAAATTTCATACGCTCTGCAATAGCGCCCACAATCAATGCTGGAGTAATGATTGCGAACATTAGCTGATACATCGCATATACATTATGAGAAACCCAATACGCGTAATCTGTATTTGGTGCCGATGTAACTCCGTTTAAAAATGCGAATTCTAGTCCTCCTATAATTCCACTATTAAAACTTTTACCAAATACTAAGCTGTAGCCTACGGCCCACCATAAAATAGAGACTAGACCTGCTATACCTAAACATTGGCCTAAGACAGAGAGAATATTTTTTCTGCGTACAAGGCCGCCGTAAAAAAGAGCGAGTCCCGGCAAAGTCATAAATAACACGAGTGCAGAACTCGTCATCATCCACGCATTATGACCTGGGCCAGGAACTCCCGTTAGGGTCTTCCCTGGATCCGCATTAGTCACATAGGCCTCAAGTGCTGCAAGACGTTCATCTGTCGTAGGAGCCGCATGGCCCACGGGTAGAAAAGAAAAAGCTACAGCAAGCGCTAAGTAGGCCGTGATCGCGCGTGAACGCAAACAGAACAGATATTTCATAGAAGTGTAGAGTGTACTTAACTAGTGGTTTGAATGGGTTGACTAGCTAAGCGGAGCATAAAATCTCAAGATATTCGTATCATATGACAATACCAACTTACAAAAAAACATAAAAAAAGCCGCTGATATTATCAGTGGCTTTTAGATTTAAATGATACTTAAAGCTTAAATTGCCGCATCACCCCGCTCATCGGTGCGAATACGTATAACTTCCTCGATTGGCATAACAAATACCTTACCATCGCCGATCTTACCTGTTTTCGCTGCCTTAACAATAGCATCCACTGCTTTGCCAGCCATATCATCAGATATGGCGATTTCGATTTTAACCTTAGGCAGAAAATCAACGGTGTATTCACTACCGCGGTAAATCTCAGTATGACCCTTTTGACGGCCAAAGCCTTTTACTTCAGTAACTGTCATGCCTTCAATTCCCGCCTCAGCGAGAGCTTCCTTAACTTCTTCTAACTTGAAGGGTTTAATAACTGCTATGATGAGTTTCATACGAAAAAAGAAAGTTAAAATTTATTGGGATAAAACTAAAGCGTTACCCCAAATTAAGCAAGCCTTGTGCCAGCACTAGGAGTATACCTTAGGTAGGAATTACCGTAGTGATATGCAGTTCTTTTAACTGTTTCTCGGTAACGGGAGTTGGACTTCCAGCCATTAAATCCTGACCCTTTTGAGTCTTAGGGAAAGCAATGACATCACGAATGCTGGTCGTGCCACAGAGTAAAGCAACCAGACGATCGAGTCCAAATGCTATACCTCCATGGGGAGGTGCTCCGTAAGTGAACGCTTTGAGCATATAACCAAAACGATTTTCAACCACATCTGCTGGAATCTTAAGTACATCTTCAAAAACTTTCTTCTGGACCTCTGGGTTGTGAATACGAATGGATCCGCCACCTAGTTCCATACCGTTTAAGACAACATCATAATGCTGACCACGTACTTTGTGCGGCGCTGAATCAAGAAGCGCTGCGTCTTCGGGAACAGGAGACGTAAACGGGTGATGCGTTGCAACAAAGCGTTTCGCTTCTTCGTCGAGAGTCATGAGCGGAAAATCTACAACCCACAAAAACTTCCAGTCTTCATGGCGTATCGTTAACTTGCCGCGTTTTTGAAGTAATGCTGCTGCCTCTAAGCGAATACGGCCTAGGATT
>Ga0114958_10003926_pt1 | contig 10485 bp, 6 predicted proteins | sample C_130208_EF_Meta_FD_89577 | JGI IMG/M metagenome (GOLD analysis project Ga0114958, IMG submission 89577) | Freshwater microbial communities from Lake Croche, Canada to study carbon cycling - C_130208_EF_MetaG | ecosystem: Environmental > Aquatic > Freshwater > Lake | place: Lake Croche, Canada... | reverse complement strand
GGCGGACTCGCTCCGCTCCGGCTGTGGAAGGGCCTGCGCTCCACGAGCCCGCCGGCTCCCGAGGAGGTGCGCGATGACAAAGTAAAGCGACGCGGGTTGACAAACCCCTACATAGCTAAAACCGCCTGGCGAGCGCAGCCGGGTGTTCGGGCGGAGGGTTCTCCGATCGCACGGATGCGGAGAGGGGCATTGCTCAACGATCATGGTCATGCCTTCGGCTGCGTTTTTGCCACGGCGAATCCCCTGGCAAACTGTAGAGATCCGGGGTCTGGCAGTTCAAGGCGCGTTGAGCGGCCGGCACTTGTGAAAAGCCCGATCAGGCCAGGCTCGCCGGGGGCGGAGCCGAACGGCCCGTTACGATCCCGAAGCAAAAGGTTACGTTTTCCCTTTGTTGGTTGACGCGGGACCAGTTGGGCGTTTCACTGTCTAAATAAAGGCAATCGAACTCAGCGACCGGTTTTCAAAGGGGGACTCACATGAAAACGACCCATGCATTTCTAAAGGTTTCGGCTGTCGCGCTCCGTGTCGGCTTGGTTGTTCTTGCCGCGCTTTCGTTCCGCGACTCAGGCAACGTGTATGGTGCACTTATCTATGAGGACACCTTCAGTGCCGACCCCGGGCCATTGAACGGTCGCACCACTGCTTCCGGTTTTGGCAACTGGACGAACACTGACGGCGCGTTTCAGGTCGGCAGCGGTCAAATTACGATCAACTCAAACACACCTGTCGACTACCACGCAGCGACGTTTGCGCTTCCCACATTGACGGTTTCCGACACCCTCTCGCTTACCATCACGGTTCGCCCCTCCGGACCAAATTTCACCGGATTCGGTTTCACTCCAAATTCAAACCAATACGTGATCAATTCCGGATATGGCTGGGTCTATTACGAGGGGCTTGGCGCGACCAGCCCAAACATTCAGGTTTTCAGCGGCGCAGGGGCCACAGGAGCAATTTACTCCGCAGCACTGACAAACCCCGCGCTCGATTTTGACGCATCTCTGCCGACAACATTTCAATACACGTACTCCGCTTCCGCCCAAACGCTCTCGATCAACGCCACGAATGGAACCAAGTCGTCCACACTCCTGAACAATGCCGACGTGAGCTCAATTCCGCTGAGTGGCTTCAGCAACTTCGCCTTGCAGTTTCAAGGGCAGACTTTGGGCACGGACCCGTTCCCTGCCTATGTTAACTATGTAAAGGTCGAGGTTGTCCCTGAGCCCACGACGTATGTGATGCTGCTTTGCGGGCTTGGGGCGATGACGGCGTTGCGCCGCCGTCGCTAGACCCCAAGACTGGGCAATACCGTTTGCGACTGCGGCATTGTGCTGCAACGATTCCCATTCTTCGCATTGAGGCGGAGAGTCGTCAAAACACCAGCGTCGCCCTACCGGTCCACGGATTTTCAGGGCCGCTTGCGTTCGTGACCGGACGTGGAGCTTGGTGGAGATGCTCCGCAGGTGGGAGCGGACGGTGGGCACGCTGATGGCAAAGGTGTCGGCGATCTCCCGGTTGCTGTAGCAGCTGGAGAGATGCTCGAGGATCTGCTGCTCCGTGAGCCGCATGAACGCGATCAGCCGAACATCGCCGCCACACCCCGAGCACTGCATTCGAAACTCCTCCCCCACCCGCCCCAGCAGTCTCGCCCAGGCAATCCGCGAGGTGTCGTGGGAGCGGGGCTTGAGCCAAGGGGTTCACTTTTCACTCTTCGGGCACTGCGACGCGTACGTCGCTGGCCGTGCGGATCACGCCGAACACGAAACACCCAAACCAATCAGCCACATGAACCCCGTCCTCACGTTCCTCACCGTATTGCTGCTCGCGCCGCTCGCCGCGCTGCAGGCCGCGGAAAAAACGGGCGTTTCCTTCCGAACGACCGACGCGGATTGGCAACGGCTCTACGATGCCGCAGAGTCGAAGGTGGCGGAGAACATCGTCCAGTTCACGCCGACGATGAAGGTGTTGGTCGAGGGGGGCGGCTATTCGAATGCGTGGCTGGAAACACAGCCGATGGGTGGCGAGATGTATGCCAAGCGCGATCTCGAACTGGCTCTCAACAACCAGAAGCTCTTCATGCAGGCGCAACGCGCCGACGGACGTCTGCCGGGCATGGTCATCTCCGGGGAGACCGCGCGGAGGAGCGGGTTTGACCGGCAACCGCCGGAAGGCATGATCTGGATGCCGGAGCAGGACGTTCTCGCGGACTTCGAGATGTTTCAGGGCTACTGCTTCCCCGAACCGGCATGGCGGATGTATTTCTGGGCGGGGAAGGACCGCGATTACCTCACGCGACTCTACGACGCGCTGGAAAGACACGACGCCTATCTCTGGCGGACGCGTGACTCGAACGGCGACGGCATTCTGGAAACGTGGTGCGTATGGGACACAGGCGAGGACGGCAGCACGCGGTTGCTCACACGCCACGCTCCGTCCCGCTGGCCCTTCGAATATCCACCCACGGGCGACAAGTTGCCGGACCCGCAGAAACCGGAAAACTTTTCCAACTACTGGCTTGAGCATCATTTGGGCAAGCTGACGCCTCCCACCCGCGAGCAGGTGATGGTGCCATTCGCCTCGATGGACGTGATGGCCTACAGCTACCAGGGCCGGGCCGTCCTGGCGAAGATCGCGCGTGAACTGGACAACGGTCGCGAGGCTCATTGGCAGAAGCAGGCCGAGGACGTCCGGCAGCGGCTCGTCAAAGGCTTGTGGGATCCGGCACGCTCTGCCTGCTTCGACCGCGATCGCAACGGCAAGCGCCTGGAAGAACTGGTGCACAACAATCTCCGCTGCATGTGGTATGGCGTCTTCACGCAGGAAATGGCCGATGTGTTCATCCGGCGGCATCTGCTCAATCCGGCGGAGTTCTGGACACCGGTGCCGCTGGTCTCCATCGCCGCGAACGATCCGCTGTTTCACAGCGTGGGGGGCAACGACTGGAGCGGCCAACCGCAGGGGCTCACCTTTCAGCGGGCCATTCGGGCACTCGAAAACTACGGGCACTACGCCGAGGTGTCCCTCGTCGGCCAAAAGCTCCTCCCGGTGCTCATACGCAACGGTTGCACGTTCCCACAGCAACTCGATGCCATCACGGGTGCACCGTCCGGCCCGAAACCTGACGGCTACGGCCCGATGAGCCTCGCCGCGTTGGAGTACATCTCCCGGATGCACGGCGTCCACCTCGACGTGGAGGCTGATCGCGTCTGGTGGTCGGCCTTGCGTGGTAGCGGGGGCGACTTCAGCTACACGCAACGCTGGGGTGAGCAGACCTTCGCGCTCGACTGTAAGGACGGACAAATGCGTGCCCGGCTCAATGAGAGCGAGCTGTTTTCTTGCTCTCCCGGAGCACGCGTCGTGACCGACCTCAAAGGCACGATCATCGAAGTCGTCGGCATTCAGCCCGAGATCCAAAATCCTGATACCGTCATCACCCGGGGCTCACAAACATGGACGCTCTCCCTCATGCCAAATCAGGTGATCTCGCTCGCAAATGAGACGCCGAAGACTCAGCGAACCGTTCCCTTCGACTACCCCTAAACACCGCCCCGCGTCATCAGCGGCAAACCCTCCGAGGCCGCCGCGGTTCTGACCTGCCGGTGATCGACGGCCGCACGGCCTTCTGTGCTGCGAAGGGCCCGGGACTGCACCCATCGACTCGTCATCGGTCGCGATTGTGGAAGTGCCGTTGACCGTCCTCGCCGTGTTCGACGCTCATGCTGCCGAATCTGAGCCCAAAACGGTATCGCCGTGTCCTGCGAAGGTGACGGTCGGTCCCCGTGCAGGCTTGTGGCTTGTCAATATCCACCGCGCACCGGACGGCAACCTGTTGGGAGTCGTACACGTTGAACTCCATTCGGGTGAACCGGCTGCGAACCACGGTGAGGAGTACGCGCTCGGGCTTGTGTTTTCCCAAGATGGTGGAGAACGCTGGGTCTATTGCGGTGAGATCGTTCGTTCTCAAGATGCCCACGGCAACGTGGGAGGTGCGCCCTTGCTGGTGGTGGGCGACTACTTCCACGTCTCCTTCAATGATCAAGGCCCCTCCGGGCGGCGCGCGGCGGTCGCCCGTGCGCCGGTTGCCGACGTGCTGCAGGCAGCCCGCCGCGGCTTGGTGACCCCGTGGCGGAAGTTCAGTGACGGTGATTGGACACAGGACGGTTTGACTGGGTACGGGGCCGCCGTACTCGCGCAACCGGATTTAGGCGAGGGACATCCGATCGATCTGCATGCCGATGCGGCCTGGAACCGGGCGCTGGCCAAGTACATGGTGACCAGTTGGTGTGCCGGTGGCGGCGTGGGGAGGCTGTATCTGCACTTGGCGGACGACGCGATCCACTTCGAGCCGCCCATCCTGGTCGACGAGGAGCCCGGACAATGGATGCCCTATTCCACGTTTCTGACTGACGAACGAGATCACGAAACCGATGACATGAATGGTCCCGATTTTTTTCTGGGCGAGCGCTGCAAGGAGTCGCTCGAGGAGCGGGCTGGCGTTCATGAGGAAAGTCGTACCATCCGCGGGCCAGTCGCCATCTGCCTGGCAGCGGTACATGGTCCGCACTCCTTCGCAGAGAAGTGCCGCACCCACGGAGGCAGGGTTTCGCTCGGCTTCCTTTGGGCTTCACTGTTCCAAGGGGAGGCCCGCAGGATCGCATCCGGCCTTCCCGGCCTCACCCCGCGATGATCCCCTGCACCACGTGACCGTGCACGTCCGCTGCACGCACGACCACGGCATCGTGCCGTGTCGTGCTTGGCGGGCCTCCGCCCGCAGGATCGCAACCGGCCTTCCCGGCCTCACCCCGCGATGATCCCCTGCACCACGTGACCGTGCACGTCCGTAAGCCGGAACTGGCGGCCCTGGTAGCGGAAGGTGAGCTTCGTGTGGTCGATGCCCACGAGGTGCATGATCGTGGCCTGCATGTCGTGAACGTGCACCGGATCGGCGGTGATGTTCCAGGCATAGTCGTCGGTCGAGCCGTGCACGTGGCCCGCCTTCGTGCCGCCGCCGGCCAGGAGCCAGGAAAATGCCCTGCCGAAGTGGTCGCGGCCCTGGGGGTTGGCAGGGTCGCCCTGGCCGAACGGCGTGCGGCCGAACTCGCCCCCCCAGACGACGAGCGTGTCTTCGAGCAGGCCGCGGTCCTTGAGATCCTGGATCAGCGCCGCCGACGGGGCGTCGGTGTCCTTGCACTGCTCCGCGAGCTGCGTGAACAGGTTGCCGTGCTGGTCCCAGCCGGCATGCATGAGCTGCACGAACCGCGTGCCGCGCTCGAGCAGCCGCCGTGCGATCAGGCAGTTGTTGGCGAACGAGCCCTTCGTCTTCACGTCGGGACCGTAGCGGTCGAGCACGTGCTGCGGCTCGTCGGAAAAGTCGACGAGTGCGGGAACGCTCGCCTGCATCCGGTAGGCCATCTCGTACTGCGCGATCCGCGTGTCGATCTCCGGGTCGCCGTAGTCGGCGAGATGCTTGGCATTCATCGCGGCGAGGTCGTCGAGCAGCGCCCGGCGGGCCTCGCGGCTCATGCCGGCCGGATTCTGCAGATAGGGCACCGGCTCGCCCGTGTTGCGGAACTTCACCCCCTGGAACCGCGACGGCAGGAAACCGCTGCCCCAGTAGTAGTCGAAGAACAGCTGCCCGCAGGTCTTGCCCTTGTCGGAGGAGGTCATCACGACGAACGCCGGCAGGTCTTCCGTCTCGCAGCCGAGGCCGTAGCTCATCCACGCGCCCATGCTCGGCCGTCCCGGCACCTGGGCGCCGGTCAGGAAGAACGTCACGCCGGGGGCGTGGTTGACCGCCTCGGTGTGCATGCTGCGCACGACGCAGAGATCATCGGCCAGCGAGCCGAGCCGCGGCACGAGCTCGCTCATCTCGATGCCGCACCGGCCGTACTTAGCAAAGGGCTTGATCGGCGAGACGATCGGCCACTTTGCATAGCCGCTCGACATCGTCGAGAGCCGCGTCTGGCCGCGGACGGTCTCGGGGATGTCTTGGCCGCCGCGGGCGATGAGCTCGGGCTTGGGGTCGAAGAGATCGACGTGCGATGGGCCGCCCCCCTGCCAGAGCATCACCACCCGCTTCGCTTTCGGCTCGTGGTGCGGAAGGTCGGGCAGCCCGGGCACGCCCCGCGGGGCCGGGGGCGTCGCCGACCCACCCCGCGCGTCCCGCCGGAGCAGCGCGGCGAGCGCCACCGATCCGATGCCCATGCCGGCCGAGCCAAAGAGCCGGCGGCGAGTGACGCGGGCGACGTTGTCGAGGTGTAAGTCGTGCATGAGCTACTCCCGCGTCAACGCTTCATCGAGATTGAAGATCGCCAAGCACACGCTCGCGAGCGCCGCATGCTCGCCCGGGTCGAGCGCTTGGTCGCGCGGGCTCTCGCCCACGCCCAGGAGTTGCCTGGCCGAGTCGGCATCGGCCGCGTAGATCGCCAACTGCCGGCCGTGCATCCGCACGAGGGCTTCGAGATCGTAGTCGGTGGGCCTGCGGCCGAGGACGCGGCGGAAGGCGTGCGTGAGCCGGCCGGCGGGGTCGGCGGCCACGTGCATGCTCTTCTCGGCCAGCACCCGCGCGGCCTCGACCCACGTGGGGTCGTTCAAGGTCGTGAGGGCGTGCAGCGGCGTGCTCGTGCGGCTCGCGCGGACGGTGCAGGTCTGCCGGTTGGCCGTGTCGAACATGTTCGCCGGGCTCACGGTGCGCCGCCAGAACGTGTACAGGCTGCGCCGGTAGAGGTCGGGGCCGTGCGAGGCGGGATAGGTGAAATCCCGTTCGTGGGTGATCGCGAGGGCTTCCCAGATCTGGTCGGGCTGGTAGGGATAGACCGGCTGCCCGCCGCCGCGCGGGTCGAGCAGGCCGCTCGCGGCGAGGGCCACGTCGCGGAGCACCGACGACGGCATCCGGAACCGCGCCGCCCGGGCGTGGAGCCGGTTCTCCGGGTCCTTGGCCGCGTGGTCGGCCGAGACCTTGCTCGACTGCCGGTAGGTCGCGCTCGTCACGAGCAAGCGGTGCATCCGCTTCTGGCTCCAGCCCTGCTCGCGAAACTCGACCGCCAGCCAGTCGAGCAGGTCCATGTGCTGCGGATACTCGCTCTGCACCCCCATGTCCTCGGTCGTCTTCACGAGGCCCGTGCCGAAGAACTGCTGCCACATGCGATTCACCTGCACCCGCGCGGTGAGCGGATGCTCGGGCAGGAAGAGCCACTGCGCGAGGCCGAGCCGGTTGCGCGGCAGGCCCTCGGGCAGCGGCGGCAGGAACGCCGGCGGGAGGAACGTGAGCTTCTCCCCGACGGGCGCGAGATAGTCGCCGCGGTCGAGGATCTTCGTCTCCCGCGGCGCGCTGTCGCTCATCACCATCACCCGCGGAATCTCGCCGCCGTGGTACGCGCGGTAGGCGGCCGTGGCGGCTTCATGGGCCACGAACTGCGGAAGATCCTTCGTGAGCCCGGGCTTGATGGCCTGGTCGAAATGCGTCTTCAGCAGGCTCTCGATCGTCTGCTTCTCCTGCTCGGTGCGTTCCGCCTCCGGCTTCGCGAGCAGAGGCGTCACGGCACTCGTCAGGTGCCTGCTGTCGGCCGCCTGGCCGTCGGAAAAGAGCCCTTCCTTCCAGGCCGCGTACAGGGCGTCGAGCACGGGTTTCGCGGCGGCCTCGCCGGCCTTCATCGCGGCCTCGAGTTCGGCGAGCCGGCGGGTGTTTTCCTCGCTGGGCAACTCGACGATCGGCGGAGCCACGCGGATCCGCGCGGAAAAGAAGGTTGGAGCGCCCGTTTCGGGAACGCGGTTGAAGGCGTCGAGCAGGCCGTAGTAGTCGGTCCGCGTCAGCGGGTCGTACTTGTGGTCGTGGCACTGGGCGCAGGCCATCGTCAGCCCCAGCCACGTCGTGCTCGTCGTGTCGACGCGGTCGAAGAGGTTGTTGAACCGTTGCTCCTCGGGGATCGCGCCCCCCTCGCCGTTCAAGATGTGGTTGCGGTTGAACGCGCTGGCGATCTTCTGCTCCCGCGTGGCCTCGGGCAGGAGATCACCGGCGAGCTGCTCGATCGTGAACCGGTCGAACGGCATGTCGGCGTTGAGAGCATTCACCACCCAGTCGCGCCAGATCCACTGCCAGGTGTCGCCGTCCTGCTGAAAGCCGTTGGAATCGGCGTAGCGGGCGGCATCGAGCCACGGCAGGGCCATCCGCTCGCCGTAATGCGGCGAGGCGAGCAGCCGGTCCACCAGCAACTCGTATGCGTCCGGCCGCTCGTCGGCCACGAAGGCATCGACCTCCTCGGGCGTCGGCGGGAGGCCGGTGAGGTCGGCATGGAGCCGGCGGATGAGCGTGGCCCGGTCGGCCTCCGGCGCCGGCGCGAGGCCCGCCGCCTCGATCTTCGCGAGCACGAAGCGGTCGATCTCGGTGCGCGGCCAGTCGGCCCGCCGCACCGGCGGCGCCGGCCGACGCGCGGGCGTGGCGAAGGCCCAGTGCGGCTCGTACCGGGCCCCCGCGGCGATCCAGCGTTCGAGGGTCTGCTTCTGCGCCGCGGAAAGCCGCCGGTTGGAATCGGGGGGCGGCATGAGCACGTCGGCATCGGTCGAATGCACGCGCTCGAGCAGCGTGCTCGCGCCCGGTTCGCCCGGCACGATCGCTCCCGCGGCGACCGCGTCGTCGCGCACGTCGAGCCGGATGTCGGCCTGCCGCTTGTTGGGATCCTGCCCGTGGCAGTAGAAGCAGTTTTCGGAGAGGATCGGCCGGATGTCCCGGTTGAAGTCGGGCGGCGCGGACGGCTCATCCGCGCGGGCCGGAAGCGCGGCGACCACCGCCAGCGCGGCGACCACGGCTGCCGCCAGCATGGCTGGCAGCCCCGCACGGCGAACGGAGTTCGAGCAACCCATGGAACCGTTTCCAGAAGGGGTCACCCGCGTCGCCGACCCGGGCCGGCCATCCGGGCCTCGGGTCGCGGACCGATGAGGTCGATCGGCGGGAGCTTCAGATCATCCCTCAAAAGGCTACCATGCCCCGCCACCCCCCACAAACACCCGTCCGCTACCGGGCGGGGAGTTCGTGGCGGTCGTCGGCGACCCGCCCGCCTTCAACGAGGCCACATTCGGAGCGAGGATCCGGGCGTGGTGGAGATCGCCTTTACGGGCGAGCATGGCTACAAGAAGGATCTCCCAGTTGCTACGGCGATGACGTTGATTGCGTCGGGGACTGGAGCTCGTCACGCCTGGGGCCGTTCAGGGGCGTCCACCCGAGCCGCCGCCGAGCCGGTAGAGAGCCGTGTCGGTGCGGAGGTAGAGCGCGTCGCCCACGGCCGCGGGTGTGGCGAAGATCCGGCCGTCGAGATGGTTGGTGGCGATGACCGCCGGCTCGGGCTTGGCTGCCGGATCGATCACGAACGTGTCGCCGTCGCGGTTGCCCACGTAGATCCGGCCATCGGCGAACAAGGGTGACGATGAAACGTTGCCGCCGAGCCGAAGCGTGGCGATCGGTGCGCCCGTGCAGGCGTCGAGAAACGTGGCGACCCCCTTGTCGCTCACCATGAAGAGCTGCTCGCCGACGACGAGCGGTGAGGGCATGTTCGGAGCGCCCTTCTTTTCCTGCCAGACGATCTCGGCACCACGGCCGTCGTCGGCCAGCTTCACGGCCAGGAGCCGCGCCTGGTTGAAGCTCGTGCTCATGTAGACGAGGCCATGGCCGGTCACCGGCCGAGGCACCACCGAAAACCCAAGTTCGCCGTAGCTCATCCGCCAGAGTTCCGCGCCCGTCTTCGGATCGTAGCCATAGAGCCAGTCAGCGCCAGGCGAGATCAGAACGTCACGGTCGGCATGTCGCACCACGAGAGGCGTGGCATAGGCCTTCTTGACGTCTGGGTCGTCGCCGAGTTTCCCGCTCCGCGAGGTCTTCCAGGCAACTCGGCCGGTGGCTGCATCGAGCGCCGCGACAAACTGCACGTCGATGCCGTCGCAGTTCACGATCAGCAGGTCATTCCAGACGATCGGTGTACTCCCCGGGCCGTTCATGTGGTCGAGCCGCAGGTCCCGGTTCGCCCACAGCACCTTCCCCGTCGCCGTCTCGACACAGGCGGTGCCGAAGTCGCCGAAGTGGCAATACAGCCGCCCCTCGGCGAGCACGGGCGACGGTGACGCGTAGGAGTTGAGGGCGTGGATCGGCTGAGGCTCGCCGATCACGAAGAGTTCGACGTCGTGGACGAGACGCCCCAATTCGCGATCGACGGCGAGCGCCCGCAGGCTCAGTGACGTCGCCACGTTTCGGGCCTGGCCGCCCGAGGGCTCCACGGCCCGCCGCGCCTTCTCTTCCGGCGTGGCCTCCCGCTCGACCGCGGTCGTCATCCACACGAACCGCTCGTCGAGCACGGGCGACGACCAGCCGCGACCCGGCAGCGGCGTCTTCCAGACGACGTTTTCCGTCTCGCTCCAGGTGACGGGCAGATCGTGGGCCGCGGGGGCGTGGCCCTGTCCGTCGGGACCGCGCCACTGCGGCCAGGGCACGTCGGCCAT
>Ga0114958_10003922_pt1 | contig 10492 bp, 6 predicted proteins | sample C_130208_EF_Meta_FD_89577 | JGI IMG/M metagenome (GOLD analysis project Ga0114958, IMG submission 89577) | Freshwater microbial communities from Lake Croche, Canada to study carbon cycling - C_130208_EF_MetaG | ecosystem: Environmental > Aquatic > Freshwater > Lake | place: Lake Croche, Canada... | reverse complement strand
GAAACTTTTTTAGTTGTTATGGCATCGGCTAAATCTTGGCCAGTACTCATAACATATAATAATCTCTCATTAATATCGTCTACGGAAAGTTCGGTTTCGTGATTAATCGAAATTTGTGTTTCTTTAATAGCGTCTTTATTTTTTTTCCAGACTTCATATCCAGCATCAATAACACAATAAAAACTGATGCAGAGAATAATAATATTCAATAATAATTTAAATTTTATATTTTTCATAACTATAATATTAGCGTGATAACTTTATTTTTGATTTAAAAATTGGCCTTTAAGCCCAAACTATAAAAATAGAATATGGGCGACTTTTCCATAGAGATAATCCCAGAATCATCAACATTTTGAATAGGTGCGGGCGTAGATAAGCCCCAGCCTATATATGGCGTTATTAAGCCCATCTTATAACCAACATCCATATTTAAACCGCCAACATTTGAGTAACCACTAATGTAACTGGCATTTACTGACCAATTATCGTGCAAATAACCTAAGCCCGTTACAAGACCTATCGAACTTACACTTACATTTTGTGCAGTAACAATACCTGACAACTGACTATTGGCGTAATAAGGCCCTATAGACATTGCTACGCCCCATTCAGGTAAGATAAAAACAGCAGATACATAATTAAAGGATTGAATGGTTATACCCGTTAATACAGTTCCATTCATGGTGCCCGCAGATAAAGCAAAATATTTATATAAAGGGTAGGTATAAGACAAGTTTAGGTAAGTTGCAGCTCCAGCATTTGAGCCACTAAGCAAGAGGTTTTGAACGGAAAGTTCAGCATTCCAGTTACCCATGTCTGCACTGAATGACGGAGTATAATAACTACCAAAGTCATAAGCATTACGCTCCAAACTAAACTGATAATTCTCCTTATTTTCAATATTGGGTATTATATTCGCGATTTTAGCAGGCTTATGCCCACGTCCCTTGGCTACTGATAACATAGGCACTAACAACAAAATACAACATAGAGATTTTTTCATTTTTTCACAATGATTTCAGAAGAACCATAGTAGGTTAATATCTAGGTTTTTTTGCATTAAATAGCTTTCTAAAAAGGCGTTGAGTTAAGCTCTCCTTCTCTATATTTAGATATTTTTCTATTTCAATTGGATTTTCTAAAACCTTTATATTAGTACGTATATCCTGTATTTGTGTAAACGGCGATTTCTGTTGAGCTATTATTCGATATAATTTATCTTTTTCTTGCTTTAAATCAGCGTTAGATTTTCGTAGTAAATCATTAATTTGATATAAGCGTTCCTTATCTTTTTTTAAATGAGTGGTTAAATTATGCAAAAACTCATTTTCTCGACGATAATCATCAGAGCTTTTAAGTGCTCCATATAATTGAATCAAATCTTGAGTATTAATTTTTTCATGGCTCGCAGAAAGCTTGCCCTCTTGAATATGTTGATATAGGGTCGGAATCGACTTTCCTGTCAATTCCGCAGCTTCAGCGATAGAAACAAATGTCATATCTTAATTCCTACCAAATAATCTTTTCACTATTAAGAGCATTATAAAAAGCTCATACACTCGACCAGCCTTAAAACAACGAATACCAATGGTGCTCATTAATTTCAATCTGGCTATTCGCTTTTAACTTAATGTCATAGCTTTCTTGAAAAGGCATAGCAATTAATTTTTTCCATTGGCTACCAGGTTGCGTTAACAAAAAGTATAAGCCTACCGAACCCTGAGTCGGTTGACTGACTTTACATTCTTGCTTGCTGCCTGGAACGATGGAAAAAACACCTAAGCTATCCGGATCGTCTGGTTCAGAAAAAGCCTTACTAGCAACATCAGCATAGGTTTGCAGCATAAATTGCTTTTCATTAGCTTTACGCACGACGAAATAAAACAAGCCGCCATTATTGGCTTGAATATCTGGATTAACATTAAAAACCAATGACGGCGGCGGCGTTGGCGCACTAGAGCACGCGCTTAGCAAAACAACAGCAACGAACACAACCATTTTCCAAAATAAATGAGATCGCATCATTTAACTCCCAGCAAGATTGGTAAATACAGCCATGGGATTACCTTGAAGAAAGAATTCAAGATTTAAAGGTTGCTGTGGAAAGTTAGGATGAGCCAACGACCATTGATAACGTTGTGTTTCGCCGACATGGCCACGTTGCAGCAACTTAAACAAATTCCAATTAGAATCATCAACAACCATGTCGGTATAGACTCGAGTTGGATTGGCGTCCTTACGAAATTCCATACCTACTTCTGCAGGCTGAGCTAGCCACCATTGCAGTGGGAATTTTTGCCATTCAGTCTGCTGATTAAAACTCAACACCGACGCATTGCCCTGACGCAAATATGCCAACGAAACAAGAGGTGCTCGCGGAATCTGTTTGCTATCAAACGTCGGTAACAAGCTAGGCTTAACTGATAATTCCAAAGGTTTAGGATTACCCTGACTATCCCATAGTTTATTGGTTAGTTGCTGTGCTGCATTAAGTCGAGCTAGGTAATTAGCAGGCAACACCAAGTTATCAGATAATTCATGCCGTCTAACCCATACACCATTACTAAATCTAGATAAAGGTGCTAAATATTGTTGAAAGGAATCCCAAAATAGACCCTGCTTAGGATGAAATATTTTAATGAGCTCATCGACAGCCAATTCACTATCGGGTGCGGCATGCTCATTAAACGGAAATTTAACTAATAGTGGTGCTACATTAGAATCCCAAATATCTGCCCAAATGCCAGAAATATTGCGATTAATTTCAGCCGTACCAAATTCTTTTACTTTTTGTACCGGAGCCAAAAATGGCTGCTGCCAATCATTATCAATACCAACATTTTGTAACCAACTTTTAGTCAACTTCAAATACGAGCCATCTTCATTCAACTGCATAGCCCATGCAACCCTACCAAGCGGAGACAAAGCCCCCTTTAAGGCTTCAGCTTCAGCGCCCTCCTCTACCGACTTCTTAGCTTCATAAGCTTCATGGTTATTCATCTCTTGTTGCATTTGTGCCATCATCAATTGGTACTTTTGAAATTCCGGATAAACTCCATTTTTTTCTTCCATTAAAAGTTGCACAAAACGAAATACCGACAATTTTTGTGCAAATTTTTGGAAACTAGGCGCCGCAGATAAATCCAATGCCGTATTATTTTTGATCTGCACCAAGGTGTCTAATAACTCGGAATTAGGTTGCTGTAAATTATTAATGACATAATTCAATGCCCAAATAGAATCAATATTTATCTGAAATTGTTTAAAATAATTTAAATATGAACTTACATAATGATCGGAATAGGTATCCAAATTTTTCAGTACAAAGTCATTAAAATGTTTTTTCTCACTAGCATCAATCGGTAAATTACCGACAACATCTGTTACGTTCATAATGGCCGGCTTAACACTTTGTTCAAATGCGTCACGCGTTAAGCGACCATCAATTCTAGCCTTGCCGGCAAATAGCAATCCTCCATTATTAGAAGAATTCATTTCCACATCGATGTAGATAGACGGTGAATTGAAAAATATCCAACCATCATTACTTCTGTGGGCATACATTAGATTACGAAGCATCATCGTTACGCGACTACGTGTAATTAAATCGTTCCACTGCTTAGGCGTAAACGAAAAATATTCACCATCTAATTTAATCGCTATATCAGAAGATAGAGTTTCTGCTTTAGTATTCGCTGCTGCTTGTACCAATGTCAAACACTCGCTCAAAGATAACGTGACACGGCAATTATCAATAGTGCTCAGCTTTAGATGACTGACCAATGTTAATAATTGACTAATGCTTTTTTGGCGCAATTCTGATTGATTATTAAAATCAAGTCGCAAGCTAGTATGCTGTACCAACCATTGGTTAAGCTCATCTTGATTATTGTAATAATCCAAGCGATCAATAATACGTAAAAATGGCACCAATTGTGCTTTTAGTGATTCAAATTCGGCTTCTTGAATAAATGGCTTTTGAAGTATTTGTTGAAAAATTCGTAACAACGCTATCCAAGGCGCCCTATCCTCAACGATGACTTGAGGCTTAGTATAAGTGATTGCATTGAGCAGATGATCTAATTCATCAGTATGGGTATTGTAGATAAGATAATCATTCACTAACTGCCCGTACTTAGCCATATCAATCGGATTTTTTTCAGTATTTTTGGCCAGAATATTACCGATTTCATTAGTCGATGTGGCATATAACATGCCAATAAATCGAATAGTTTTGAATGAAGCATCTGGTTCATCCTGTAATTGCTTTAATAAAGGTAATAAATAATACTTACGAATTTCGGCTATCAATAAATAATTATTGTACTGTTCAACTTCAATGAAAAAATTGGGCATAAAGCTCAATAGGGCATTTTTATTTAAATTGGTACTAAAATCTAGAAATAGTGGGCTAATCTTTTCTGGATAATATTGAATCGGTGTGGAGGCGATAGTTTTAATATTGGTGCGTACTTCGGCTACCATGTTTTGCAGATAAATATAGCTACCAATGAAATAAACCAAGCCTGCCAAGGCTAAACCGAGTGCAGATTTTGCATGATTATTTAATTGTAATCGCGACCGCTGCTCTATTCCGGCAGGTAACGCAAAAGGCTGACAACTAAAACTATGAACGTGTTCCGACAATAAACAAAGTCTGACGACAGAGGGTGCGTCTACACCTTGTTCCAGCCCAGATATGCGTAAGACATCAATTAAAACACGAAACAATCGAGGCGCTTCATTAAGAAACGTAACTATTTTAAGATAATCTTGAGCAGGACGGCTTACCAGTGCTCGGTTCAGATGCTGCTGAAAATCATTCAAACAGGATTCTATTTGATTGATGCCATCTCCAGCAGGAAAATCCAGTTGTAAAGGTATGCCAGCCTCGTCTAAAAACACACAAAACTCGACGAAACCCTGAACTTTTTCCATATGGCTTAAGGCCAGAATCAGCGGCAGGGGTTTGCCTTCCAACTCGCCAAATACTTTGAGCTTACCAAATAAGGCGTGCCCTGATTGACGCAGTAATTCAGTTTGCGGTGACAGCAAAGTGGTCGCATCAAAGACCATAACCACTTGAGGTTTTGGAGGCAATCGCCGCCATAATTTTTTTAAGGCATGATAAGCCGCTGAACTATTGTCATAAAGTAGCGATGAGCTAAACTCTAATACTAATGATTTAGCGCCCAAATAAATTTGCAGCAAACTATCATCAATAGCGCTGGGGTGAAATCGAAAATCTTGCCCTTGCCAATCAGCATAGCGATCGATAATACTGGTCTTACCAGACCCTGCATCACCAATTACTAAAGAAAAGGGTGCGCTCAATGCTTTAGGCCGTAAGTGCAATGGAATTGCCAATACAAAGGAACTCCATACTTTTACTAAACTATTATTGGGCAATAACAGCTTAATGGGAACCGTGAGTTCAGGAATTTGTAATTTATCAGCATCTTTACCGTATGTACGTTGCCATATTAAAAAACTTAGCACGCATAGCAACACAAACACTATGGCTAAACCTAACCAAGCCCACTCACTCAATGTGGAAACTATGGTCGTAAACGTATCCCATGCAGACCCTGAATCCATTTAATCCTCCTCTGTGTCAGAGGATATTTCACTATTACCTGTATTGATGACGTCATCAATACAGGTAAATACTAATTCTCCTTCGCTGACGCTAATGGCAACTCGCTGGCCATCACAAAGCTCTCCGTTAAGTAACAACTCGGCTAGTGGATCTTGAAGTTTATTTTGAATGACTCTTTTTAAAGGCCTCGCACCATATAAGGGATTGTAGCCCCATTGCGCTAAGCTATTACTGGCGTCCTCATCAACCTCTAATTGAATATCACGATCTTGCAAACACTTAGCCAAGCGCTTTAATTGAATATCAGCAATAGGGCGCATAGTTTCTAAAGTCAATTGGCGAAAAATCAACACATCATCGAGTCGATTAAGAAATTCGGGGCGAAAATGGCCACGCACTTTTTCCATAATCAAGGATTGCATGTTTTGCTGCTCTTCTTCAGTTTCTACTGGCTCTATATATTCAGAACCTAGATTAGACGTCATTAAAATGAGCGCATTAGTGAAGTTTACTAACTGACCTTGGCTATCAGTCAAGCGACCCTCATCCAAGACTTGCAAGAACAAATTAAATACATCTGGATGGGCTTTTTCTACTTCATCGAATAAAATCACGCTGTATGGTTTGCTACGAACTTGATTAGTCAACAAACCGCCTTCTTCATAACCTACATACCCTGGAGGCGCACCGGTCAGCCTAGCCGCAGAATGTTTCTCCATAAACTCACTCATATCGATACGCACCATAGCCGCATCATCATTGAACAAAAATTGAGCCAAGGTTTTTGCCAACTCGGTTTTCCCTACGCCCGTTGGCCCCAGCATCAAGAAAGACCCTAGTGGGCGATTAGCATCTTGAATATTAGTGCGGGCTCGTCGTATGGCTTTAGATACTGCAGAAACAGCCTCTTCTTGACCGACCACACGCTCCCGCAAATGACTCTCCAATTGCAACAAGCGTTGTTGTTCAGAATCCAGCATCTTGGCAACCGGAATACCTGTCAATCTAGCCACAGTCGCTGCTATATCTTGTTCATCAATAAAGTTTTTCTGAGCACTGATCTCAGTCGTATCAATGTCAGCATATTCAGCTAAAATTCTTTCTGCTTGTGGAATCACCTTATGCTGTAATTCGGCAACCCGAACAAAATCTTCTTCTCGAATTTTCTGTTCCATTTCCAAACGTGAGTCTTCCAATAATTTACGCGTGCTTTGCACTTCTGTCATGGCGCGCTTTTCACGCTCCCAACGTTCATTCATAGCTATACTTTTTTCACGTAATTCAACCAGCTCGTTATTAACCTGCTGTTTACGAATTTCGGATAACTCATTGGTTAAGGAATAACTTTCTATTTCTAGGGCCACTAAGCGTCGATCTAAAGCCTCTAATTCAGCGGGTTTTGCAGACAGCGCTATACGCACGGTTGCAGCGGTTTGATCAATAAGGTCAATGGCTTTATCAGGCAAAAATCGGTCGGCGATATAACGCCTAGAAAAACGTACGGCGGCCAATAATCCTGCTTCAGTAATGCGTATACCATGATGCATTTCATATTTTTCTTTGATGCCACGCAAAATCATTAAGGTGGTTTCATCATCTGGCTCATCAACACGTACCACTTGAAAGCGACGAATAAGAGCGGTGTCTTTTTCGAAATGTTTACGGTACTCTTCAAGGGTCGTCGCTCCTATACAACGAATTTCTCCCCGTGCCAAGGCCGGCTTAAGTAAGTTCGCCGCATCCATAGAGCCTTCTGCTTTACCTGCACCCACCACATTATGAATTTCATCAATAAAGGCAATGACATTGCCAGCATCAACAATTTCTTGTAATAGGCGTTTAAAGCGTTCCTCAAATTCACCCCGGAATTTAGCACCCGCGATCAACAAGCCCATATCGACTGCCAGCACCGAACAACCGATTAAATCTTTAGGCACATCACCAGCGACTATACGATGCGCCAAGCCTTCAACGATGGCGGTTTTACCTACACCCGGTTCACCAATAATAATGGGATTATTTTTAATGCGTCTACAAAGCACTTGAATAGCTAAATCAATTTCATCCACGCGACCTATGACGGGATCTAAAGCACCCTCCCTAGCTAGTTCCGTTAAATCACGCGCATATTTAGCCAAATACTCAAACTCACCAGAACTTTCTCTGCTTTTATAGCCCGTCTTCGGTAACGCGGCTTGTGCTTTAATAAAGGCGTCTTTAGTGCCACCAGCCGCTGTCAAGGCAACCGTTAACTCCTCTATCTCCCACATGGCAAACAAAAGATGGTTGATACCCATATATTTATCACCCAGTCGCACCGAGGCTTGCTCAGCGTATATAAATAAACGCTCTAACTCACGATTAATGGGGGTATGTTGCGTATTTTTAAAAGCCTTCGGCAATATAATAAGCTGGCCATCCATAGCAAAACCCAATCGTGTCAAATCTATATCGGCCTGCTCTAAATAACTTCTACCTATATCGCTAGTGCCTAAAAGTATGGCCAAAAGATGCCAAGGCGTCACCACACCATGATCTTTTTCAACCGCCAAACGACAGGCACGCTCAATACATTCTTGTGCTTTCAGATTAAATTTTTCAATGATCATGATTATGGTTTTCTTCTGTTATTTTGTTAAGGGTACAGTTGATAGCGGGCAAGCAACACTTTAATAAATCAACGGGGGGATACAAAAACAATCTTATTTAATTTTATTTTTCAATAGTCATAACAATATTCTGGTTTTTTTAGCACAATTATAAATATCTATTTCATTATACGAGTAGGTTAGGGTAAAACAACGCGCACCCCAAAAAATCACGTAGTGCGTTGGGGTTCGTTATCACTTACCCCAACATTTGCACATAAATTTGTTGGGTTTAGAAAAACATACAATACAATGCAACCTACTTCGGATTACGCCCTTCTTCATGGTACTTTGTTTTTGCTAACTGCAACCAACCATCTTCATCTTGCGAAAGATAATAAGCAAAATCTTCGGGCATCAAATGTGCTGAGTCTTTATTAATAAAATGCCGGGAACCTTCCGGAAATATGAGTTGGTAGCAAAGAACAACCGCTTGTACACAAGTGATTTTTTTAATAATATAATTTTTGTCTTTATTTTCATTTTCTTCATATCGGTTTCGATAAATTCTTAACTTGCTTCTCGCCTTAAGGCCAAATTCCTCTTCACCAACATAAATACGACACGCTCTATAAACCCCATAGATTGCTTCTTTGTTAATTCGACTTGCTACTTCTTTGAGTTTAGTCTGCATGTCATTATTGCTTATTTCTTTTTTTAGTAATCCAGGGTTGTCAGCGGGTGGTTTACGTCTGAAATGCCAATACTCATCATTATACAAAGGTAAAAAAGAATCATGAGCTCCAAACGTCTCTGAATCATCTGCGTAGAAAAATCCTCCATACCCCGGACTATTTTTCCCGTGAATAAAAGCCTTCTCTCCTTTTACATCGAAGCACATAGCAGCATGACCGGGATTAAAAAAAGTTTTGTAGGGAAATATTATAATATCGCCTGTTTCTAAAGCCATCATAGCCCTCCAAAAAAACAATAGATTCAGAGAATCAATTGATCTTACAGTTATTAAATTTAAAACAGTTTGAACAAGCCTAGTTAATACCGAACTCAAAAAAAAATATCCCTTTTGAGGCTAAGCCACTATTTGTTCTACTTCATATTTATGCTAAATGGCTATATCTAAGCCTTTTTAAATATTCAACCTAAAATCAACTGCTTTAACTCCGACAAACAACGATAAATATCGCTACGTTGCCGTCGATAAAGCTCTCCAGTTGAATAATGAAACTGACACCACTCTTGATCAGCTCCGCCTTGCTCATTTCGTTGCGGTAACAACGGCAACCATTCAATACGGTCAGGCATAAATTCATGACCTAACTCCTTTTCAATGCAAACTTGTAAAGCTGCAGTATCAACATCGGGGCCAAAAGCCAATAACATCTGCCGTGAATCAGCATCGCCGCCATGTACGGAGGCTTCAACCAAGGCCAGATATTCAACTTTATCAGCCAATAATTCCAAAAGCTCTTGCTTAGGATAAGTACGTCCCGCTCGTCCTCGGGGATACTGGCCTAAATAATTCCAGACCTTTAAATTGGCGGTGACTATATAAGGTGTATCTGTCCAATTGACCTCGTCTTCTTCTTTTTTACCTAAAGCCAGTCGTCCCCAACCATCAACGCAGGGTAAATAAGGTGCATCAATAATACCCAATTGCCAACACAAACCCGCAGCAGGAAAGACGATATGATGCGATTGTCCTCGTCGTTTGGGTGAAAACAAAATAGCCCCACCTCTTGCGGCATTACATAACACGTTACCGGAATAGCAATTTTGTAATTGCAAATCCTCAATAAAATCTTGCCATAAAGTAAAATCAGCTGATTCGGCTGGATGACGAAACCAATAGCGCCATGATTTTTCAGTCGCCAATGGTTTATCCATCAGTAAATCTCGTAAACTTCGACTGACACCTAAGACATCAATGGGCTGCTCCAGCAATCGTTCTGGTGCTTTTTTTAAATCCGAAAAGTTAATATGTACCCAAGCACCACCACACAATAAAACCGCTAAGATCAACGACGGCTGACTTTCCAAACCATGCCAACCCGGCGCAGCGCAAACCTGTCCTGGCTGAATACCTAAAGCAAAAACTCCATCTCTAATAGCATTTAAATATAGACTATCTGCATCCACTGGGCAGGCTATATCGGGACTAGCACTGATAGGATCGAAACACTGGACGACAACCGTTTTGCCTGGATACTCATATGAACGCCGTGTCGGCAAGGTAGAGGACAAGGTGTTAGGCAATACTTTTTCATACCAAATGGCATCAATT
>Ga0114958_10003920_pt1 | contig 10496 bp, 10 predicted proteins | sample C_130208_EF_Meta_FD_89577 | JGI IMG/M metagenome (GOLD analysis project Ga0114958, IMG submission 89577) | Freshwater microbial communities from Lake Croche, Canada to study carbon cycling - C_130208_EF_MetaG | ecosystem: Environmental > Aquatic > Freshwater > Lake | place: Lake Croche, Canada... | reverse complement strand
TCGCCTTTCACAATTAATCCGATTGGTGGAACGGCTAACTCATCAACTCGAAGTGGCCAATTGCTGTCAGCAGGAATGAGAAATGTTCCACCATGCTTTTCAATTGATTGAAATGACTCGACTGAATCGAATTTCCTCACTTTTTCAATCAACTGGCCATATTTAACTGTGTCATATTTGCCATCAAGAATTCGATCAAAGACCTGGCCGGCTCCTCTCTCGAGAATTTCACTAGTCCAGAAAGTGGTGCCGGCTTCAATCGCAGAAAAAAGTGCCAACCTTTTTGCACGTTCTTTCATAGCTCTGACCCTTCACGTAGTGAGTGTGCACGTTGTACATCTTCAAGTGTGGGCGTAGGTCGGCTTGCTAAATCGGCAAGAGTCCAAGAAAGTCTTATCACTTTATGCAATCCTCGAGCAGTCAGTCGTTCGTGGTCGAGTTCATCATGGAGAAAATTCATAGCATCACGTTCGGGGCGATATGTTGTTCGCAATTCTCGCGCTGGAATATGTGCGTTAAGTGCCCAGGATTTATCTGCAAATCGCTTGTGAGCTGCAGCTCTCGCTGAAAGAACTCGTTGACGAATTACAGCGCTACTTTCACTCAGTTCTATCTGCGCCATTTCTACACGACTTACCGGGTCAACTTGAACGCGCATATCAATGCGATCCATCAAAGGTCCTGACAATTTTCCTAAGTAGCGACGTACGGAAAGAGATGAACATTGGCAGCCGCGACCTTTGCCAGAATATTTTCCGCACGGGCAAGGGTTGGCAGCCAGTACTAGAAGAAATTCAGCAGGAAAAGTTATATTGCCAACGCTTCGGGTAATCGTGATTGTGCCTGATTCAAGTGGTTGGCGCAGCGAATCGAGAACTCCGACTGCGCACTCGGGAGCCTCGTCGATAAAGAGAACTCCGTGGTGCGCCAAACTGCAAGCACCTGGCTTTATAACATGTGAACCCCCACCAACAATGGAGACTCTGGATGCAGTGTGATGTGGAGAAACTATCGGTGCAATCAGTGACATGGGCGAACGCGAACCTAGAGCGCCTGAAATGGAATGAACTGCAGTGACTTCAAGTGCTTGATCAACAGTCAGAGCTGGCATGATTGAAGGAATACGTGTTGCAATCATCGTCTTTCCTGCACCAGGTGGACCTACCAGAAGTAGATGATGTCCTCCAGATGCGGCAACTTCTGCGGCAAAGCGGGCTTTATGTTGACCTGCAACATCTGCAAAATCTAAATATGAATCGGGTTCAGAAATCTCTAGATCTAGTTTGCTCGCTGCACTCTTAACGCCTGTGCGCATCCACAGCAGAACTTCTCTCAGGTTTTCAAATGTAAGTATCTCCATCTGCGGCATCAACTGTGCTTCTGCCATATTGCTTTGAGGGATGATTGCCCGAGTAATTCCTGATTGAAAGGCTGCAATGAGTGCAGGTAATACTCCGCGAACGGAACGGATCTTTCCATCGAGTGCCAATTCACCTAAAACTACGGCGGAGGCGAGTGGTTCCTGAGGAATGACTCGGTTGGCAATCAAGATTCCAAGTGCGATAGATAAATCAAAACTTGAGCCACTCTTTGGTAGCCAAGCTGGTGAAAGAGAGACTGTCACCTTTCGATTGGGCCACACTTCATTGCAATTAGTAATTGCAGCGCGGACACGATCACGTGATTCTTGAAGTGCAGCATCTGGCAGCCCGAGCAGTGAGTACATAGGAATTCCGTCAGAGATATCAACTTCGATTTCGACGAGACTGCCACTGATTCCAAGGAGCGCCACGCTCTGAGTGAGACCGATACTCACAGAATATTGCCTCGGTATTCAAGGGTATGTGATCCATCTGCAGCGATAAGAATTGCAACTACATCGATAGCGAATTCGCATCCCAGGCAACCATGTGTCGCAAGCCAAGCAAGTGCCAGTCGTTGCATTCGATGTGCTTTCTCGCGGTTTATCGCTTCAAAGGGATGCCCAAATGCAAGAGAACTTCGAGTTTTCACTTCAACAAAATGGAAGATTCCATCGGGCGCCAGAGATACGAGGTCAATCTCTCCTTCACGTATGCGCCAGTTGCGATCGAGAATTTCATGGTGCTGCAGAGTTAAGAATTCTGCAGTCTTTGACTCTCCAAAAGCGCCAGTGCGTTGTTTTGGACCCGGTCTCTTAATCTTTGCAGGCATGTGCGCAGGCTAGAAGGCACATCGTAATTTACTGAGGTGAATTACTAGTGCTGTGTAAAACTATTGAAGAAGAGCTGCGATATTAGAAAAAGATGTACGGTGCTCAGGAGATGGACCATGTTCTTTCAGGGCCGCCGTATGAGCTGCCGTGATGTATCCCTTATGTTGAGCAAAACCATATTGTGGGTATTTCTTATCTAGCTCAATCATTTCTCGGTCTCTGGTTACCTTTGCAATGATGGATGCAGCGCTGATAGCAGTCACTACTTGATCACCTTTCCACACAGCTACGTTAGGCACAGCTAAGCCCTCAATTGCATATCCATCTGTTAATACATATGCAGGTTCGATAGACAGGCCTTTGACTGCTCTGCGCATACCATCGAGATTTGCTGCGTGAACTCCACGTTCATCGATATCTGATACCGAAACGCGAATAATGCTGACGCTTTCTGCAATCGACATGATGAGTTCAAAGAGTTCTTCGCGCTTCTTTTCATTGACTTCTTTGGAATCTCGCACCTCGGATAACTCTGGTGCAAATGGATTTTTAAGAATGACAGCTGCAACAAGTAAAGGACCCGCACATGGCCCACGGCCTGCTTCATCAACGCCTGCAATGGGAGAAATACCTGCGTTACGAAGAAGTTCTTCGATCGCTTTCATGGAGTGAATTTACTTGATTGGGTTGTGGCTTGGAACTAGCGCAAAATGCTTCAGTGGCCAGATGATTGCATAGACACGTCCTGTAACTTTAGAGACCGGAACGAAGCCATGATTGACATCTTCTTGGTGATAACGCGAATCGGCTGAAGACCCACGGTGGTCACCCATTACCCAAATCTTTCCTTCAGGGACAGTGACGTTAAATTCCATTTCACTTGGTTTATTTCCAGCGAAAATATATGGCTCATCGGTGCTCTTGCCATTAATGGTGAGCTTTCCATCTTTGGCACAGCACACAACATGATCGCCAGCTACGCCAATGACGCGCTTTACAAGATATTGCTTTGCAGGATTAGGAAGTACGCCAACAGTTTCAAGACCTGTTCTAATCTTTGCCATCACCTTATTTTCACCAGCTGTAAATGGTTCAGGTAACCAATTGGCAGGATCACGGAATACGACAACATCTCCGCGAGAGATATTTCTTGAGATAAATGGGATCTTATTTACTGCAACACGGTCTTGAATTTGAAGAGTATTCTCCATCGATCCAGATGGAATAAAGAAAAATTGAACAACGAAAGTCTTGATAACAAGTGAGACTGCGAGCGCGACGATTACAAGAATCGGGAACTCACGAAGGACTGAGCCCTTACGTGGCATCTGGTGCGAGCTATTTACTCAGCAGAATTTTCTTCAGCGGGAGTGTCCGAAGAGACATCAGAGCTTGCTGCGTCCGAGGTTCCAGCTTCGCTTGTTACTTCAGCAATCTGTTCTGCGACCGCTTCCGCTACTGGCGCTTCAACAACCGCTTCCGCTACTGGAGCTTCAACGACTGCCTCTTCAACGACAGGTGCAATAACAACTTCCTTCTCAGGTGTAGAAAGAATTCCATCACCGTAACCTTCGACGCCATCGCGCTTTTCGCGAATCTTTGCAGCCTTACCGCGAAGATCACGTAGGTAGTAAAGCTTGGCGCGACGTACATCGCCCTTCTTTACAAGTTCAATCTTTTCAATAACTGGTGTGTGAACTGGGAATGTGCGCTCTACGCCAACGCCGTAAGAAACCTTACGGATTGTGAAAGTTTCGCGGACTCCGTCACCTTGGCGACCGATAACAATTCCTTGGAAGACCTGAAGGCGAGACTTGCTACCTTCGATAACGCGAACGTGGATCTTGAGCTCGTCGCCGGCACGGAACTGTGGAATGTCCTTGCGGAGTGAGGCAGCATCTACAACGTCGAGAATGTTCATCATTGGTCCTGTTCATTACTTAACTCATTAAAACTTTATGAGGCACTGCGAGGTAACGCTGTGCAGACTGCGTATCTTGCCACAGAAGGGGCCTTGAGCGTAAATCGGGGATTTGGCTCAGGAAATTACGCGGTAAATCCCAGCAAATCTGCGATGCGCGAATGCAGCTCTGGGCCGGCAGCCATCGTGGTTCTGGTGGGCTCTTGGCCGTATTGAGCAAAGATTGCACCTGCTTCGGTGGCGATTAATCCACCTGCAGCCCAATCCCATTCCTTCAACCCTGATTCGTAATATGCATCAAGTGCGCCCATTGCCACATGACAGAGATCAACAGCTGCTGCGCCATTGCGCCTTACATCGCGGGCAATTGGAACAAGCTTTACAAGGTCTTCTAATTGAATGGCGCGATGTGCGACATCGTATTGAAAGCCAGTAGCAATGAGTGCGCGATCTAATTCGATTGGATTATTACAGTGAATTTTAGCTCCATTAAAGAAAGCACCGCCGCCGCGAGTTGCCCACCACATTGAGTTAATAGTTGGCGCTGTGACAACTCCAACAAATGCGCCGTCCTTATCTTTTGCAGCAATCGAGACATTCCATCCTGGTAATCCATAAAAGTAATTCACCGTTCCATCAAGTGGATCGATAACCCATGTAATTCCTGATTTACTTTCTACAGATGCGCCTTCTTCTCCGATAATTCCATCGTCAGGTCGGACGGCAAGAATAGAGTTGACAATGAATGCCTCTGCTTTTTTATCCATCTGGGTCGCTATATCTATCGCGGTGGATTTCGATTCGATTTCAAATGCTGGTGGGCGGTCCATGAGAAGCGCCCCTGCTTCTGCTCCGATTTTCTGGGCAAGCTTTAGCAATTCCTCATACATAGTCGAAGTCTAGAGGGTCTATCTCATCAAAATCTGACCACCTATCGGTTATTCTCACCCCTATGACTGAACTTCGCCTGACGGGCAAATCACAGGACGGAAACCATCTCGCCCTTGTTGACACCGACGGTGCAGAATTTTCACTACGCATTAGCGACACACTTCGCGCCACTGTGAATCAGCCAAGACTTACCTCTGTTCCTGCAACAGATGCAGCAGAATCAATTTCCGTCAAAGAGATTCAACGTCGCCTACGTGCCGGTGAAAGCTTTGAACATATCGCTCGCGATGGCCAAACTACAGTCGATAAAATCGAACGATTCTCTGGTCCCATCATGCAGGAGCGTGAATACATCCTCGATCGCGCCCGTGAACTTGTGATGCGTAAAGATATTCATCGCATCGATCTCACATTCCGCGATGTAGTCCTTGCAAAACTTTCTCCCCGAGGTGTCGACACTGAGGCTGTTTCATGGAATACCTGGCGCCTGGCAGATGGCACCTGGCATATTGAACTTCACTATCCAAATCGCGATGGCAACGGTGTTGCAACATGGAACTTTGATATGTCTCGTCGCGCACTCGATGCACTTGATGACAATGGCGCTTGGCTTATCGATGAAGAAGCACCAGCTCGCGCGCCAGAACCTGGAATTATTTACTCTGAACCAACACATCCATCACGTTTAGATGAGATTATTCCGGCAATTGTTGAAGAGAAAATTGAAACACCTCGTCTTGCAGTAATTCGTGAGACACCAACTCCTGCAGATTCACAAGATGGCATCACTGCTCGTGCAAAAGTTCCATCATGGGATGAAATCATGTTTGGACGTAAATCTGAGGAATCTCCAGAAGGTAATTAATTAGCTGTAGAACTCAAGAGCGGAACTGAGCTTTCAATATCTGAATCTCCACCATGATGTCCCACCATGTCGCCCTCTTTATCTGCACGTTCTGGATCAAGCAGGACTAGTTCTCCTTGTGCAATAGCGATGACATCACCTGCACGTTCTGCTGCATCGAGTGAAACTTCAGAACCAAAAAGTCCTGTAGCAATAGCGCTCTTTCGTGAATGCATCACGACTTTATCCCCCAGTGTTTGACTCCAGCGCGCCATCACTTCTGCGACTGCGTTCTCAGAATCAGCGCCGCTTGCAAGATAAAGATGGCGGGCACGTGGTTCACCAGCAATGACAGCGATATCTGTGAGCAAATCATTGTCACGTCCTAGAACAACTTTTTCACCAACATTAATCATTCCGTGATCAGCGGTCACCCAGATTCTTGTTCCGCGGGGAACTTTATTAATCAGAGCGGCAACAAGTTGGTCGACGCCCAGAAGTGCTGCCAACCATTTATCTGAACCAACCCCATCTGAATGGCCTGCTGCATCGAGATCATTGATATAGAGATAGACAAAGGAAGGTGAATCTTTCAGTGCTTGAATAGTTTCAGAGAGTAAATCTGCTGTGATATTTGCACCCTTGTAATGGGCGCCACGAAATACTGCTCGAGTAAAACCCGAGTTTTCATATCTCTTTGCAGCAACATGAGTAGTGCTAATTCCAGCAGCTGTTGCACGTTCAAATAAGGTTGGAACTGGCTGCCAAATTGCAGGATCAACTCTTTCATCCCATTTTAAAGAATTAAGAACTCGTCCCCCGCTTCGTGGAACTTGCACTGTATATCCGAGCATTCCATGAGCACCTGGCATCTGGCCTGTTGTCAGAGTTGCAAGACTTGTTGCAGTCGTTGATGGAAAGGATGTCTGCACCTTTCCGTGATTGATAAGTGATGAAAGTGTGGGAATTGCATCGGCATATGTGGTTAAGACATCTGCGCCTAATCCATCGACGAGAAAGAGAAGCTCTCGGCCACTGGGAGTTGCACCACATCCGATGGAATCGTCTGCTGTCTCTAAACCTAACGATGAAAATATCGAGGGCATGATTTGAGACAAGTGCACGGCGTTATCTTCTCATGAGTGGCAATTGATGGCGTCTGCGGGCGTGTAGGTACCGAGATTTAGCGCAATGCCTTGGCAGAATACGCGCCATGGCAACGAAGAAGACAGCGGCACCAAAGAAGTCGGCAAAGGTCGTAGGACCAAAGCCTGGTGAATATCCAGGCAAGATCGTCGATATCGATGTCTCTTCAGAAATGTCTGAATCATTTCTTGAATATGCATACTCTGTTATTTATTCACGAGCACTTCCCGATGCACGCGATGGTTTAAAACCTGTACACCGTCGCATCCTTCACCAGATGGCCGATATGGGACTTCGCCCCGAACGCGGACATGTAAAGAGTGCCCGTGTAGTTGGTGAAGTAATGGGTAAGTTGCACCCTCACGGAGACACAGCAATTTACGATGCACTTGTTCGCATGGCGCAATCATTTTCAATGCAATTGCCGCTCATCGATGGCCACGGAAACTTTGGCTCACTCGATGCAGGTCCTGCTGCAATGCGTTACACCGAAGCACGTCTTGCACCTACTGCAATGGCGATGGTTGCAGAAGCAGATGAGAACACTGTTGATTTTGGCCCTAACTACGACGGACAACTTGCTGAGCCACTAGTACTGCCTGCCGCATTTCCAAACTTGCTAGTTAATGGTGGTTCAGGAATCGCAGTAGGTATGGCTACAAATATGGCGCCACATAATCTTGGTGAAGTAATTGCTGCGACAAAATTCCTTATTGATAACCCAAAGGCAACTTTGAATCAACTGATGAAGCACATTCCCGCGCCAGATTTCCCAACGGGCGGTGAGATAGTCGGCCTCGAAGGTGTTCGCGAGGCTTATGCAACAGGTAAAGGCTCATTTAAAGTTCGAGCGAGCACAGAGATTTCCAAGGTCTCTTCCCGCAAAATGGGAATCGTTATCAAAGAACTTCCCTTCAACATCGGACCTGAGAAAGTTGTTGAACGAATTGCTGATCTTGCAAAGGCAAAGAAGATTCAGGGAATATCAGACATCATCGACCTTACCGATGGCCAGACTGGCACAAATGTTGTCATCGAATTAAAGAATGGTTTTGAGCCAGAAGATGTACTTGAAAAGCTATTTAAACTTACTCCAATGGAGGATGCATTCTCTATTAACGCTGTTGCACTTGTTAAAGGAAAGCCTCAGACTCTGGGATTGAAGGAACTTCTTCAGGTCTTTATCGATCACCGCATTGAAGTTGTTCGTCGCCGATCTGAATATCGCAAAGCGAAGGCTCAGGACAGACTTTCGCTGGTCGATGGATTACTCAAAGCGATTATCGATATTGATAAGGTCATTAAAATTATCCGCGGCAGCGATGATGCGGCTGCAGCAAAAGATAAGTTAATTAAGGATTTCAAACTCAATGAAGAGCAAGCCACCTACATCCTAGATATGCCACTTCGTCGCTTGACCAAGATGAGCAAACTTGAACTCGAGACAGAATCAAAGGAACTCAAGGCAATCATTGCTGCACTCGTGACTCTTCTCAAGAGCGAAGATGCGATTCGTAAACAAGTTTCGGATGAACTAACTGAGGTAAGTAAATCCTTCGCAACTCCTCGCCGCACAAAAATCGGTAAAGAGTAATTTAACGAGGGGTAATTAGCGCAGTTCCCTTTTCGTGCGGTAAAAATTCTAAAGTGTGGGTTGGCAGGGCTTCAGCGAACTTTTCAGCCATTGCCCGCTCTCCGACTCGAGCAGCATCATCAATCACAACGACAGCCTTTGCACTGAGTTTCTTGGCGCATTCAACAACTGCTGGCATTCTGGCTTGATCATTTTTAGATCCTGGTGGGCCATCGATAAAGAGCAGATCAATCTCAGAGATATCACTTAAAACGCTGGTGTCATACCAGTCAACTCCCGAGTGATGGGCAGTCAATGGCGCAACTCGAACCTCCACATTTGTAATGTTATGTGCCGCTAATAGCTTTCGAGTTTTTTCAGCATATTCTTCAGAGTTATCGACGCTGATGATTTTTGCTTGAGGTGCAGATTTTGCCAGCACCAAGGTCGACATTCCAGAACCCAAGTCGAGTACAACGCGAGGTGCAGTGCGCTGAGCAATATCAAAGAGAGTGAGCAGAACGTCGGGAGATGCAGCCCAACTGCGCGTTGACGGAATCGGAGCGCTCAATTTCAGAAAGTGGATCAACTGCGAATAGAACTCACCTTGTCGATAATGTTGCCACGCTTCTTCTCTTTGGTTCTTGGCGATACGTCGAATATCCCTTTCAGGAGAGGTTAACTTCGATAACTTTCCATTCATTACTCTTGAAATTCGAATCAGATACATCACAGAGAATAAAAGTAAGAGCAAAAGTCCCACTAACGAGGCGTTTAACATCTGACGAGTCTAATCTGCGTGCAACCTTGAGGTAAATACTGTGGGAAGATACGCCAAATGATTGCTACAACTGCCCTTGAATTACGCGCAGGTGCGCGCCTTTTAGTCTCGGGTGTCACTGTGCGAATCAACCATGGCGATCGCATTGGATTTGTAGGCCGCAATGGCGCCGGTAAATCAACTCTTGCAAAAGTTCTAGCGGGTGAGACTCTGCCCGCAGGTGGTGGAATTCAGCGCACCGGAAAAATTGGATATCTGCCTCAAGATCCTCGTACTGGTGAAGATCAAGGTACTGCCCTCGATCGAATTTTATCTGCGCGCGATCTTGATCAAATTGCAGCACGCATGACACAAGTAGAACACGAGATGGCAACAGCAGAAGGTGCTGAACTCGAAAAAGCTTTGGAACGTTACACCCGCGTTGATGCTGAGTTCACTGCAGCTGGCGGATATGCAGCAACGTCTGAAGCAGAGGCGATTGCAACCTCACTCGGAGTATCTGAGGCGGTATTTAGCAACCAACTCGAGACACTTTCTGGCGGTCAACGCCGACGTATAGAACTTGCGCGAATCCTCTTTTCTGGCGCCGAGACGTTACTGCTCGATGAGCCTACAAACCACTTAGATGCCGACTCGATTGTCTGGCTCCGTAATTACCTCACCAACTATTCCGGTGGTTTAGTCATCATCTCTCACGATGTGAACCTCATTGAAACGGTCGTAAACAAGGTTTTCTATATCGACGGAAATCGAAATGTCATCGATGTCTACAACATGGGTTGGAAGCAGTACCTCCTACAGCGCGAACAAGATGAACACCGCCGTAAAAAAGAACGCGCCAATGCCGAGAAGAAAGCTGAAATTCTCCAGAAGCAAGGCGAGAAGATGCGCGCTAAAGCTTCTAAGGCAACTGCGGCCCAAGGAATGCTCCGTCGCGCCGAGAAACTGCGCTCATCACTTGATGATGTTCGCGTTAAAGATAAAGTTGCAAAGCTTCGTTTTCCAACTCCTGCGCCATGCGGAAAGACTCCCCTATCCGGAGAAGAACTCTCGAAGAATTATGGATCTCTTGAAATCTTTACCGATGTTTCGTGTGTTATCGATAAGGGGTCCCGTGTTGTAATCCTTGGACTTAACGGTGCAGGC
>Ga0114958_10003916_pt1 | contig 10498 bp, 10 predicted proteins | sample C_130208_EF_Meta_FD_89577 | JGI IMG/M metagenome (GOLD analysis project Ga0114958, IMG submission 89577) | Freshwater microbial communities from Lake Croche, Canada to study carbon cycling - C_130208_EF_MetaG | ecosystem: Environmental > Aquatic > Freshwater > Lake | place: Lake Croche, Canada... | reverse complement strand
GTGCCGCGTAGTTTACGCTTTTGCTTGGTGGTCTTCTTAGTCAGGATATGACGAAGGTGCGAATGGGTACGCTTTACCTTGCCATTACCTAAGAACTTAAAGCGCTTTTTAGCGCCGCTCTTGGTCTTCATTTTTGGCATTTTTTTCTCCTAAAGGAACATTAAAAAGAGCGTTCGGGCATGCCTTTGGCCGCGACGCTACAGCTTAGTACTACTTCTTTTAAACTCACTTACGTGCGCTTGTATTATTTAACAACCTTAAATCAGCTAAAACTATTTAGCCTTTTTAACCGGTGATAACACCATCACCATTTGGCGGCCTTCCATCTTAGGGAACTGCTCCACCACTGCATATTCTTTTAAATCTGCTTCCACACGCTTTAACAAGGCCAAGCCAAGTTCTTGATGCGTAATTTCACGTCCTCTAAAACGCAAAGTAATCTTTGCTTTATCACCGTCTTGAATAAACTTAATAATGTTCCGCACTTTGATGTTGTAATCGCCATCATCGGTACCTGGCCGGAACTTAATTTCTTTAACCTGAACCTGCTTTTGCTTAAGACGAGCTTCGTGCTGACGTTTGCTTTCGGCGTACTTAAACTTACCGTAATCCATCAAACGACACACTGGCGGGCTTGCTTGCGGCGCGATTTCTACCAAGTCGATATCAATCTCTTCAGCCTTAGCCAGAGCTTCACTTAGTGTAACAATACCAAGTGGCTCATTATCCACACCCACCAAACGAATCTCTTGTGCTGTTATATCACCGTTGATTCTTACTTCTTTGTCTTGAGCTATCGCAAATTCTCCAAAATTTTCGCGCTCTATTGAGCGTCTTTATAAAATACTAAGCCGCGCTACCTTTAGCTTTAACCTCGCCAAGCAAGCGTTCTATAAACGCTTGCACTGGCATAGAACCCAGGTCTTCGCCTTTTCTGGTACGCACGGCCACTTGTACGCTTTGCATTTCTCGCTCACCTGCCACTAGCAAATAAGGCAATTTCTGCAAGCTATGTTCACGTATTTTATAGGTAATCTTCTCATTTCTCAAGTCCGACGCAACTCTTAAGCCATTTTTCTTCAATTCCGCAACAACTTGCGTCACATAATCAGCCTGCGCATCAGAAATATTGAGTACCATTGCTTGCACTGGCGCGAGCCAAACTGGCATTGCACCGGCATAGTTTTCAATCAAGATACCAATGAAACGTTCCATAGAGCCAACAATGGCGCGGTGTAACATGACAGGGTGTTTACGTGAGTTATCTTCAGCCACATATTCAGCACCCAAACGCACTGGTAAGTTGAAATCTAATTGAATCGTGCCGACCTGCCATAAACGGCCCAGGCTATCTTTTAAAGTAAATTCTATTTTCGGGCCGTAAAAAGCACCCTCCCCTGGCTGCAAATCAAAAGCCAAGTTATTTTGCGTCAATGCTGAAGCCAAGGCTTGTTCCGCTTGTTCCCAAGTCTCATCAGAACCTACCCGCTTTTCAGGACGAGTGGATAATTTTACCAATACATCGCTAAAGCCAAAATCGCCATAGACCTTATAGAGCATTTGAATAAAGGTCGCGACCTCTATTTCAATTTGACTTTCCATACAGAAAATATGCGCATCATCTTGCGTAAAGCCGCGCACACGCATCAAGCCGTGCAAGGAGCCAGATGGCTCGTTACGGTGACATGAGCCAAACTCAGCCAAACGCAAAGGCAAATCACGGTAGCTATGCAGGCCGCTATTAAAGATTTGCACGTGCCCAGGGCAATTCATTGGCTTCACTGCGTAATCACGGTTTTCAGAATGCGTCGTAAACATATTGTCACGGTAATTTTCCCAGTGACCTGACTTCTCCCACAGGGATCTGTCCATAATCGTTGGCGTACGCACTTCTTGGTAGTCATACTCCACAAATTTAGCGCGCATATACTGCTCAATCTCTTGCCAAAGCGACCAACCGCGAGGATGCCAAAACACCATGCCAGGACCATCTTCTTGCATGTGGAAATAATCGAGTTGCTTACCTAGTTTGCGATGATCGCGTTTTTCTGCCTCTTCCAGTTGGAATAAGTAAGCATCCAAATCTTCTTTTTTCGCCCAAGCGGTGGCGTAAATGCGTTGCAACATTTCATTGTTTGAATCACCGCGCCAATAAGCGCCAGCAAGCTTCATCAATTTAAATGCTTTTAATTTGCCTGTTGAGGGCACATGTGGGCCGCGGCAAAGGTCGGTGAAACCGCCTTCAGTATAGAGTGAAACGTCCTGATCAGCCGGAATCGATTCAATAATCTCGGCTTTATATTGCTCATTAATGGATTTGAAATACGCCACTGCTTCATCTCGCGGTAAGACTTTACGTATCACTGGCTCGTCTTTTTTAGCGAGCTCAGCCATTTTCTTTTCAATGGCAATTAAGTCTTCTGGGGTGAAGGATCTTTTATAAGAAAAGTCATAATAAAAGCCATTATCAATCACAGGGCCAATCGTGACTTGCGCATCAGGAAACAACTCTTTTACTGCATAAGCCAATAAGTGTGCTGCCGAGTGACGGATGATATCGACGCCCTCAATATCCTTCTCAGTGATAATGGCCAAATCTGCGTTTTCTTCGATCACATATGAGGTATCAACTAAGATACCGTTCACCTTGCCTGCCAAAGCAGCGCGAGCTAAGCCAGCGCCAATACTTGCAGCAATGTCAGCAACCGTCACGGCACTTTCAAAACTTCGCTCTGAGCCATCAGGTAATCGAATAATAGGCATATTTGCTCACTTAATAAAAACTGAAAAAGCCGTGAAACGGCTTTATAAAAAAGAGAGGCATTCTGTCACATAAGCCATAACAGGGCAAGCTAGCGAGATGAGTCGGCGGGAGATGTCGAACGCCACCTTCTTGAAACTTATCTCCAACTTAAATCAGTATGCGATCCTAATGTAGAACCTTACTAATTTCCTGATCAAGCATCGGGTGCTCAATATGCTCTGTTTTCAATAGTTGGAAAGCCTTTGGCCAGGACAACTTAGGCCATTTAGCGATATCAAACAATTGATGCAAGCCTTTCATAAACTGATTAAGCTGATTGTCCTGCATTGCTATTCTGGCCACGCCCATCGCACCCCAATGAAAAGTGAGAAAGTAACCTTTATCATGTAAAGCAAAATCAACTGATCTGATCACGCCCTCATCTATTGCCCCAAACGCTGATAATGGTTTTTGTGGCGTTGACTCAGCATTTTGCTTAATTTCTTTAGGCGATCCTTCTTTAGCAGGCCCTTCACTCTGAGACTTTAACTTCTCTTGCAAATCATCCAGTGTTGGCGTTAGTAGATCGACAAGTTGATTAGCAACACGAAATGTAAGCCAAAGCGAAATGATCCGATCTTGGGCATCAGCCATATTAATTTGCACTCGATCCTGGCTAATCACATAGCGCTGTGTCATTCGACGAATAATAAACATTTAGATCCTTTTTAACAGCAAAAGCAATTTAATCGAGTTGGATTAAGGTAATAGGTTCACTATAAACGCCTACCACATTGAGTGACTATCATACAGCCTATCCCTAAATGTCAATTGGCTAGCAATAAACGCAGGATTGACCTGAACAGGCTGGTTGTAGACTAAGGGGCTTTGATCCTTATTAAGCAGCGCACCTCCTGCCTCCGTCAGAATAATATCAGCCGCCGCAGTATCCCATTCATGGGTAGGCGAAAATCTTGGGTAAAAAGCAGCTTCCCCCAATGCAACCAAGCAAATTTTTAATGAACTTCCCATGCCTAATATTTCAAAATCAGGGAAGCTCTCTAAAAACTGCTGTGTTTGTTGATCAAGATGATGGCCGCTCACCAAAATCAGTTTTTTAGCTTGAGTCGCGCTGACTGGATCAATTTTTTTTAATTGGCCATTCGATCTTTCGAAAGCGCCTAGGCCCTCTGCCGCAAAAAACATGCGATTCAATGCAGGCGCGAATACGACGCCCAATACAGGACGGTTTTCATATATCAAGGCAACATTAATGGTAAATTCGCCCGTTTTTGCAATGAAATCCTTCGTCCCATCTAGCGGATCAATTAACCAAAATGCTTTTAACTTTTGCCTGATGGAGTAAGGCAAGCGCTCAGACTCTTCAGAGATCACCGGCAGACCAAGATCGAGCTGATCAATGGCGTTAAGCAGCATCTTATTAACTAACAAATCAGCCTCGGTGATGGGGGAACTGTCGGCTTTTAGAGCATATGTGCTCTGTCCCTGATTGTATAATGCCATCACACAATCACCAGCGGCGGTAACTTTCTTTTCAAGCACCCCTAACAAATCCTCAAAAATTAAACCAGCCTTCAATAAATCAGCGCTAGCTACCATAAGTGATTAAAAATTAAAGTGGCGGCCTCTAACGCGGAAGTGTCTTTCGTCAAAATCATCACTTCTGGATTCGTTGGTTCCTCGTAAGGGCTATCTATTCCAGTAAAATTGACAATTTCTCCATTTTTAACCTTCGCATAAAGCCCCTTGGGGTCACGGTGTTGGCATACTGCCATTGAGGTATTAACATAAACTTCAATAAATTCAGTCGGCGCAAATAAAGAGCGTGCAAAATCCCTATCTCTTTTTGTCGGACTAATCAACGCGCATATGACAACCAGCCCTGCGTCATTCATCAGCTTCGCAACATGGGCTGTCCGCCTAATATTCTCAGACCTATCGTCAATAGAAAATGTCAAATCTGCGTTAAGACCATGCCTTAAATTATCTCCGTCCAGGATGTAACTATGTATATCATTTGCAAATAGCATCTCCTCCAAATGACTAGCAATTGTTGACTTCCCTGACCCAGACAGTCCGGTTAGCCATACGCACTTAGTCAAATGACCTTTCATTTTGTGACGATCGACTTTTGTAATTTTATGCTCTTGAGTCGTGATATTTTTTTTTATTCTATCCATACGACGTATCCATAATGAAGTTGAAAATTAACATACTATTTTTTGAAAAGCAGGTGAATATCTTTTCTCAATATTTTTCCTTGACTATTTCTAGGGATATGTGGAACAAAAATAATTTTTTTCGGAGACTTTAAACCCAGAAATTTTTTCGCCCAAGAAACCAACTCTTGTGGCGTTAATTTTGTATCAGAATTTAATTCGACTACAGCAACAGGAATATTTCCATGAATGCGAGACTCAATTCCAATAGCTGCCGCATAAAGAACGTCCGGATGCAGCTCAAGAATATCTTCAATTTCTTTTGGGAAAATATTTAATCCATTCATAATGATAGTATCGTCACCACGTCCCAAAACCACCAAACAACCATCATTCCGAATAAAACCAATATCTCCTGGATAGAACCACCCATCAATGAATCGTTCCGAGGTCTGCGCAGCGTTGTTCAAGTATCCCTTTACCATGCCAGGCACCACTAACCCAATCTGACCAGGCTCACAATTAGACACTTGCTCCCCTTTTGAATTAATAATTTTCACCTGAACCCCTTTTAAAGGTTTTCCAGAGCAAGCATCCTCATCATGTTCTCCAGGGACTGCCATTGAAATAGCACCAGTCTCACTTGTTGCATAACGAATATATAAGTTCTCAGAAACGGATTTTTCAAATGCCTTTCTAATAGAGAAAGGGACGGATGATCCACCCGTTCTAACTTTGACAGACTTCAATTTTTCTCTATCATTTGAGTTTAGTAAGGAATCAAGGTGCATCCTAGAAACATCCAAGCAGGTTACGTTTTGTTTTTGAATAAAGTCCAAAAGATTAGGGTCTTTATTTTTGTCAAAGAAAGCATTCGTTCCACCTTGATAAACGCAATACAATCGATGTCTAATGGAATTATTATGCTCAATCGATGCTAACCTCAGTAAAACTTCATTTCCATATTCTGGATGTCTTTCAGATTGCAAACCCAACTGCTGTTGATTAAAATCAAGAATATTAGGCTTGCCTGTTGTCCCTGATGTACGTAAAAAAATATGCCCCATATCTGAAGGTTCAACCTGATTGATCATATTGGCTTGAGCATTTGGGCGCCATAATAAAGAAGGAATGTGCGTTTCAGAACAAACTTCATCTAACGTCAAAATTTGGTTAACACCTGACCTGATACAAAGATCTGTATGCATTTTGGAGGACTCGTAACTTGCAAGTGTTATTTTTTTTGCACTGAGTAATAAAAGACTTAATGAAGCAACCAGATGCTCAACCTCGTCTCTGACGGTCATACCGACTATAGAATTTGAAGTAACTCCATGTTGAGACAAGTATTCTGCGCCGAGTAAAACTCTTTCTTTAAGATCGCGATAAGTCAATTGTAAATCACTAGTAAGAATCGCCATCTTGCTAGTTTTACTAAAGTGATCTACTCTTCTGTAAAATGTATTCATCCAAAGAATTCCAACAACAATGTTTTCTGACTGCACAATAAGAGCCGACTACTTAAGGAAAATTATTAAGTATGAAAATGAGTTATCCCCAAATGAGTTTTTGAGTTTGCTCAATGATAACAATTCGAATATACCAGATATCGGGAGGGACCAATTAAACAAAACGGTAAAAATGATATATCTGACTGACAAAAAAATTCATTCTTTTTCAAGAAAAAAACTTTCCTCTAACGTGAACTTTTACCAGTCAACCGAAGCAGTCAATCCAGATAAAAACTTATTAATTTGTTTTTGCGGTCACGTAAACAGGCTTTTTCTTCCCATCCCAGTATTTCTTCAGTCCATCCCTGAACATGATTTTGATGTTTTAATTTATTCAGATCCAAGTGGATATGCTTATTTAACCGGGGTGCCAGAATTTAGTCATGGACTCAATACATTGTTTGAAGATACTCAGAAATTCATCGACTTTAAAAGCTATACGAGACTAATAACTCTTGGAACTAGTGGTGGTGGAAGTGCTGCACTATATTTTGGTGTAAAAATAAAAGCGGAAAAAGCAATTTCTGTTTGTGGTAAACATCGAGCCCTATCAAAAAAACTAGCTCAAAAAAACACGTCAGGCATGCTTGATGTCTTCCAATTTGATAAGATAGATCAGCAGGAAATGGCCTCGACAAGTACTCAGCTTAAGTTAGTGTTTGGAGAAAAGAATCATGAAGATACAGTGGGGGCGCTCTCGTTGAGAAAACACATGAAAAAAGCCCAACTGCTCTCAATTAAAGACTTATCCGAACACAATGCTTTTATGTTTTTTTTAATTAAAGGTAAACTTAGTGAGTTTATTCACCACCTTTTAGAGACTTAAGTGTGACCTCTACCAAATATAAAAAGATCGCGCTAACAGCCCTTAAATCCATACCTGGGTGCTTTGTGCCTGACGTAAAGGAGTGCACCGCTCTCCGAGATGACTTTGATATTTTATTCGATGATTTAGGAATGGACTCGCTTGCTAAAATGGAGCTTAGTATCTGGCTTGAAATCGAATATGGCATCGAACTTAACGAAGATGAATTAGAAAATCTAAAATCTTTGAATGGCCTTACAGATTATCTCATTAGAAATGTAAAAGACTAATTCGATCGTTCCAGACCTTGGGAAGACAAGTTGATACTCGACTTATCTTTGCATCTAAAATCGCCTTTTTTAGAAAATAGCTTAACTACTTCGGCTTATCCTCTTTTTTACTCGCAAGCGCTGCTTCCCATAAGCATTGCAAGCCCAATAAACTAGACTGCAACATTTAAACAAAAGAGGTATTGATCATTGAGTAATGCAAAAAGTCAAAGTGTTACGGCGATTATTTTATCTTTTAAAAGACCACAAAATCTTGAGAGAATATGCACAAATTTGCGCAAGAGTGGCATTGTTTCTGAAATCATCATCTGGAATAACAATCCAGATCTAACAATTAAATCCAAGCGGGATGTTGTAATCAACTCATCCAAGAACTTCAAGCCATTCACAAGATACGCAGCTGTCATGTTAGCAAGTAACGACACCATTATCTTTCAAGATGACGACTTATTATGTTCTCCCAAAGATGTCGTAGCCTTGCATTCTGAATTCACTAGAAACGAAAACAGAATTTACGGTTTTTTTGGGAGAAACTTGGAAAATAGCAAGTTGATTCCAAATGTCGACTTTTATGGAGAAGTTGATATTGTGCTAGGAAGATTCACGCTGTTTTCTAAAAATCTGCTCTCAAAAGTTTACGGGGATTATTTGAAGTTAGGCCCGATTGAGCGGGGGGATGATATTGCTTTTTCATTACTAACAGGTCAAAAGCACTTTTGTATGAAAACAACAGTATTGGAGCTAGACCCACAACATAAGGTTGGGCTCGCTTCAGAACCTGATCATATCAAAAAACGTCAAGAGATGATCGATAGAATATTGTTACTTAGGGCACATAAAAATACATCTTAGGATGATTTTTGTGCAACATCGCCAGATGAAAATAAGCATCAGTCAAAGTTAGGTTGACTATAAATATATTACATTTACAATTTCATCTAAATAAATAGATTCAAATAAAAAACGTTACACCATTTATAAAAATCACACTGGATAAAAAATGCAAAAAGATTTTCTAATGAACTTGCTGAGTAACAATTCCCATAACGATGGTATTGCCTTAATTTCCTCAAAAAGAAATCTAACCTACAAAAATTTATTGGATTTGGTTGATGTAGAAGTTAATGAGCTAAAAAAATTAGGCATTAAGCATGGCGACATCGTTGGGCTAACTTTAATGCAATCTCCAAGACACTTGATTATCATTCTAGCCCTTTTAAAAATTGGCGCAATTTCGGTGCCACTTGCTGGAATAAAATCCATCCAAGAAAGAGCTGAAATCGCAAAAAAATATCACGTTAAATTCCTGATCACTTTTAATGATAACTTCAGTTTGCCAGGTACAAGTCTAATCAACATCAACAACATAAACACGCTTGCACCTCAAGAAAAAAAACCGACCCAAGGTGAAGTCACGCATGTCGATGGCCAAACCCCATTAAGACTAGTTTTATCATCTGGAACCACTGGGAAAATTAAGGGCGTGATGCTCACCCAAGATGACATCCTAAATCGGATCAATCAATCCCTAATCACTTTTACAAATAAAACCCGATTACTGTCCTTTGATTTAAATTATGCCATGGGATTAATTTTCAACTTGAGCGCGCTCAAAGAAGGTGGGACCATTATTTTCCCAGGCAACGATATTAAAAATGCCGTGAACGTATTTGGCGTGACAGATTTAATATTGTCGCCGGTACAAGCTTCCGAACTAATCAAACAATCACAGGGGGAAAATAGCTTCTCAAGTATCAACAGGACCATCGTTGTAGGTGAATATTGTCCGGTGGGCTTGATTCACGCGCTGCAGGATAAAATTACAAACAATATTTATAATACTTATGGATTGTCAGAAATAGGTGGGGTTTCCGTTACCACCCCTGAGATACTTCCAACGCAAGATGAGAATCTTGCAAAAGGGATAATTAACAAAGCATTTACTGTTGAGATTGTGAACACTAAAGGTAAGACCTTACCAGCTTTGGAATCAGGAAGGGTAAGGATAAAGTCATCAACAATGCCGAAAGGTTACTACCTTGACCCAGAACTATCTGCTGAGAGCTTTAAGAATGGATACTATTACTCTGGCGATAGAGGATTCATCACAAAAGAAGGTTACTTATGCATTGAGGGAAGGTACGATGATTTAATCAACATCGGTGGAGAGGTGATTGACCCCATCAAAGTCGAAAAAATTGTCAATCAACATCAAGATGTTGTGGAGTCAATTGCCTTCGCAGTTAAAAGCCTTTTGGGTGTTAACGAACTTGCACTTGCAATCAAAGGCACAGATGAAACAGCCAGAAAAGAGCTTGAAGCATTCTGCGCTAAAAACATCAAACCTTATCCGAAACATTTTTTCTACTTAGACGATTTCCCAAAAAACAGCAATGGCAAGGTGTTGAGAAATCAAATACCCAAGCTATTCGAAAATCAAGGCAAGAGCACTGTAAATGCATAGCAATATCCCTTCAGCCGTGAGGGCAAGCGCTGTAAAGCATAATAAAAAAACAGCAATGATTTTTGAAGATGGCGCTTTTACTTATACAGACTTAATAAATCTTGAATCTCAAGCGTTTGATTTATTTCATTCAGAAAATATTGGATGCAATGATGTGGTGGGCTTGGTCATCAAGAACCCGCCGGCATTTTGCATCGCAATGCTGGCACTTGGACGCTTAGGGGCAATTGTAATTCCAATAAACCCCAAATACTCTAAAGAGCTGTTTAATAGGCTTCTATCTAGATTCCAAGTAAACCATCTCATTACCGATCTCGAACTTGAAGTTGATTTACCCGTGAACATCACTCCGATTCATATGAATGAATTAATGATGATTGAAGTCGATCAGACTAAATCTATTGAGCAAATAGAAATGGCTGCAGACAAGCCTTATGTCTTAGCACTTCCCCTCCTGTCTTCGCTCAACCAAGAGCAACAAAATCATCCAAGAGCCATTTTATAT
>Ga0114958_10003914_pt1 | contig 10498 bp, 10 predicted proteins | sample C_130208_EF_Meta_FD_89577 | JGI IMG/M metagenome (GOLD analysis project Ga0114958, IMG submission 89577) | Freshwater microbial communities from Lake Croche, Canada to study carbon cycling - C_130208_EF_MetaG | ecosystem: Environmental > Aquatic > Freshwater > Lake | place: Lake Croche, Canada... | reverse complement strand
GCCGCCCGCTGCGATGATGCCGGCCGCAAAACCGGGCGAGTAACCGCGCCTGCGCATTTCCGGAATACCCGCAGAGCCAATAGCCGAACACGTGGCGGGGCTGGAGCCGGCCATGGCCGCAAACAGCGCGCAGGCAAATACATTGGCGATGCCCAAGCCGCCCGGCACTTTGTGCAGCCAGGCGTGGATAGCCGAATACAAATCCTGCCCCGCACGCGACTTGCCAATGGCCGCGCCCTTCAATATAAATAGCGGGATGGACAAGAGGGTGATAGAGGCCATCTCTTCATAGACGTTTTGTGCCACCGTCTCCAGCGAAGAGGCGGGCATCAAAAAATACATAAAGGACACGGCCACGCTGCCCAGTGCAAAGGCAATAGGCATGCCCGAGAACATCACCAGCAGTGTCACGCCGCCATAGGCCAAGCCCAGTTGCAAGGCACTCATGCGGCACCGCCCTGAACTCGCTCGCCACCCAAAATGCGTACGGCCGATTGCAAAAACAGCTGCAAGACCAGCAAGCCCATACCCGCTGTCATCAGGCCATAGGGAATCCACAGGGGTGGCGCAAAGCTGCTGGAAGTGGTTTGGCCCTCGACCCAAGCCTCATGCAACAGCGACCACGACTTCCAGGTAAAAAACGCACAAAACAGCATGGACGCCACGTCAACTAGCAGCATACGCAGCCGATTAAGCCCGTCGGGCAACAGCCCGGCCAGCGCCTCAATGCCCACGTGGCCGCGCAGCGATTGCACGTAAGCGCAGCACATGAACACCGAGCCCACCAGTAAAAAAACCGCCACCTCGTCCTGCCAGTCGGTGGACCAGTGCAGAAAATAGCGCGTCGCTACCGAAGAAGTAAGCACTGCCGCGCCCAGCAAAAGCGCGATCATGGACAGCGTCAGCACACCCCGGTTAATAGCCAGCAAAATCTGGTTCAGGATGGCTAAGAGCCGGTTGCGGGGCACGAGCACACCCACCGGCGCGCCCGGGTCCAATTCGAAACCGTGACTCACAGAGTTTGTTCCGCCAGCTTGAGCAGGTGCGCACTGCCGGCGTTTTTCGCGGCGTAGTGCTTCCAGGCGGTCTCACGGGCCAAGTCTTGCCACTTCTTAATGGCAGACGGTGTGAGGTCTACCACCAAGTCGCCGTCTTTTTTGTAGACCTTGCCCACTTCGATATCGTCTTTTTTAGCCTCTTCCAGGGCGAAGGCTTCCATCTCGGCGCCCACTTGCATCAGCAGGTCGCGCTGGGCCTGGGGCAAGGCGTCAAACACCTGCTTGGACATCATGAGTGGCTCAAACATGAACCAGTACGCGCCGGTGCGCCCGGTGGTCAGGGACTTGGCCACCTCTTCGAGGCGGAAGGAAATGAGCGAGGTGGACGAGGTCATGGCCGCGTCCATGGCGCCGGTTTGCATGCCGGCGTAAATTTCATTAGACGGCAGCGTCACCACCGAGGCGCCGGCCTCTTTGAGAATCATGTCCATCTCGGCTGAGCCACCGCGCACTTTGAGGCCCTTGGCGTCTTCGGGATTGATGATGGGTTTGTTGCGCGAAGCCACGCCACCGGCCTGCCAGATCCAGGTGATGAGCACAATGCCTTTTTCCTGCAAGAGGCGGGTCAGTTCCTGCCCGACGGGCTTGTTTTTCCAACCGTAGCCTTGCGCGTAAGAGGTAACCAGGCCGGGCATTAGGCCGATATTGACCTCGGGGATTTCGCCCCCCGCGTAGGACAGGGGCACCAGCGCCATGTCGAGCGCGCCTTTGCGCATGGAGGAGAACTGGGCCAGCGTCTTCATCAGCGAAGAGCCAGGGTAAATATCAAACTTGAGCGCGCCTTTGCTCCGCTTTTCCACTTCGGCGGCAAAAACACGCACCAAACGGTCGCGGAAATCACCCTCTTTGATGGTTCCGCCGGGAAACTGGTGAGAAATTTTCAGGGTGGTGGACTGCGCCTGCGCAGGCGCAAAAGGCAAAGCACCCAAGCCCAGGGCGGCAGCAGTTTGCAATACATCACGTCGCTTCATGGTGTCTCCTCTTATAAATAGATATGCCTTCGACTTTATACAAGTCAGAGGGCTTTGACATTAGCACATGTACCTAGAGCATTGATTTAAAGGGGGTTTAAGCAAAATTAGGCGGATTTAGCCGAAAACCCCGTGCAAATACCACTGCGGCTGCGGCGCTTGGGCGCCGGCTAAGCGTTCACAGTAGACCCACAGCAGGCCATGCGCTTGGCTGTGGGCGATGTAGTAGTCGCGCTGCACGCCAGGCCCGGTGTCCCAGGCTTGCTGCTCCAGGCGCTGGGGGCCGGCCAGTAGCGCTAAGGGGCCATGCCAGAGGGGCGCGCCGTCCGGGGTCAGCCCCAGGCCTTGGGGGGCGGCCAACAGCCAGCTGGGGTAGAGCGCGGCGGCGGCAGGTGGCGCATCACGGGTGGGTATGGGCCGCTGTGCGCTGGCAGGGCTGTGCCAGTGCTGCATGCACTCGGGGCGGTGGTCCGACTGCAACTGCGCAAGCAGCACGCTGGCCGGGCCCAGGCGCGCCGCCACCCGCTCGAGCAACTGCTGCAGGCTGTCGCCGGTGTGCAGCGTCTCAGGCAGCAGGCTCTGGCTTTGCCCTGGCAAAGCGCAGGTCTGCAGCGAACGCAGCGCCAGCACCAGCACCGGCGCGGGCAGGCTGACATGGGCCAGGCGCTCGGCCAGCAGGCGCTCGAGGTGACGCGGGTCTGGGGTGGCCTGGGCGGTGCGAATTTCCAGGCGGCCGATGCCGGTGCCGCTATGGTGGGCATCGTGGTGCTGGGCGTTGGCGCGGCGCGCATCGAGCTGCCAGCGCAGCTCCAGGGCCTGCACGCCGTGCTGGCGCGCGCGCAGCCAGACCTGCAACTGCGCCAGCAAACGGCGCGCGCCAAAGAGCAGCGCCGGGGCCGACTCCACCTGGGCGGCCAGCTCCAGGGAGGCCTCAAACACCTCGGGCAGGCGCAGCCAGGCGTAGGTCTCGGGCGCGGTGCCGTACGCCTGGTCTAAAGCGCCCAACATGCCAGCGCCAAAGCGCCGGGCCACGCCGCCACGGGGCAAAGCGCGCAGCTGCCCCCAGGTGCGGCAACCCAAGCGCTCTAACGTGGCCAGATGCGCCTGCGCTGCAGCCAGGGTGTGCACCGGCAGATCGTCAGGCGCGAGCACCGGCGCCGCCAGCGCTTGGGGCGTGCAAAGCGGCGCGATGCGCAGGCGGGCCAGCGCTAACAAAGCAGTGGCGCCATGGGCGAAGTGGGCCACCAAAGGCGCATGCACCGGATCCAAAAGTGCCTGTACTAAGGCCTGTCGACCGCCAAAGAGGCGCTCGCTGGCCGAGATTTCGAGTACCAGCGCGTCCTCGATCTGCGCCACCCAGGGCGTAAATTGCAAGGACCACCACCCCAGCGCCAGCAAAGGTGCGGCCAGGCCGCCCTCTCCTGCCCTGCCAGCCGCAGCTGCGCTGGCGGGCACGCCCAGCGCAAGCCAGTACGGGTTCATGCAGCAAAGCGCCGGACGGGCGGCGCAGCAGGCCCGGTGTGGTGTTGCCTTACAGGCTGCAAGGCCGGCACTGGCGACAGCGCCTGCAGGGGCGCATGGGCTGCGAGCAAGCGCAGCAAAACCGCCGGGCGGGCGGCCAGGCGCAGTGGTGTCTGCAGCGCCGGCCCCCTGCGCTTAACGATGTGCACGCGCAGCGCCGCATCGGCATCGGGCCCAATATGCAGGCGCAATACGGCGGGCGAGGCCTGCGCCTGGGCCCGCGCGTCGCGCACTACAAACAAAAGCTTGTGGTGCTCGGCTGCGGCGCTGTGCAGGCGGCGCAGTTGCTCGGGGCGCGCCTGGGGCAGCCAGGCGAGCACAGCGTCTATGGCGGCGCAGCGCAAAGCTTGCTCGCTGGCCCACAGGGCATCGGCCGCGCTGGCGTTGGCGGCGCACAGCCACAGCAGACGCTGCGCATCCAGGCCCTGGGCCTGCAGCGCCGGAGCAAAGGGCCGGTGCGGCGCCGCCACCAGCGCCACCGGGCCTGTGCCGCACTGCGCCAGCGCAGGCAAAAGCAGGCGCCACTCGGCATGCACGCCAGGGTCTTGCAAAAGCTCGGTCAAAGCCCCGCGCGGCCAACCGCCACCGGGCAGCTGGGCGTCTAGCAGCGCCTCGCCCGTGGGCACCGTCTCGGCACACGCCGGGGCCAAGCTGGCGGCGCGCCAGACGTCGGCGCGCAGGCTATCCAGGGGCGCGGCAGCGAGGTCTGACAGGTGGGGCAAGGCGGACATAGAGGCGCAATATACTGTATTTATGTACAGTATATTGCGCCTGCGACCGCGTCTGGACGGGCGCTTGGCTGGCCGTTAGAAGGCGCGCCTAGGTCTTGAGAATCTCGTTGCCGATGGCGGGCCAGCGCCGGCGCATATACATCCAGGCGGCTAAGCCGATGGCCATCATGCAAATCGAAGCCACCGCCAGGGCGACGGCCGAGTGCATCACCAAGGGCGAGATCGCACCGGCCACGATGCCGTTGGCCACCGAGCCAATAAAGCTTTGCAAGGACGAGGCCATGCCCCGGCGCTCGGGGTACAAGTCCAGCACCAGCAAAGTCACCACCGGCACCATCATGGCCCAGCCGAACGCAAAAATGCCCAGCGGGAACAGCGCCCAACTAACGTGGGCCGTGAACAGCACATTGGCCGCCAGATTGAGCACGCCGATGCACAGCATGATGACAAAGCCATTGCGAATTTGCCGCTTGGGCGTGATGCGCCCGGCTACGCGCCCGCTCACCCACGCTCCGGCCATGATGCCGCCTATGGTGAACAGAAAAAACCAGAAAAACTGCTGCGGCTGCAAATGCAGCACTTCGCCCAGAAACACCGGCGCGCTCAGCACATACAAAAACATGCCATTGAACGGAATGCCGCTGGCCAGCGAGAGCAGCAAAAAGCGCGGGTCGGCACCCAATTGCCAGTAACCGGCCAAAAGGTGGCGCACCTGAAAGGGCTGGCGCTGGCTGATGTGCAGCGTCTCGGGCAGCAGGCGGTAATTGGCCAACCACAGGAGCACGCCAATGCCGGTTAAAAACCAAAAGATCAGGTGCCAACTGCCCAAAAGCAGCAGCTGCCCGCCCATCAAGGGCGCGACCGCGGGCGCAACACCAAAGTAAATCGTGATCTGGCTCATCACTTTTTGCGCTTGCGAGGGCGGGTACATATCGCGCACCACCGCGCGGGCCACCACGATGCCCGCGCCTGTGGAAAAACCTTGCATGGCGCGGAAAAATATCAGCTGCCCAATGCTTTGCGACAGCGCGCAGCCTATCGAGGCCAGCGTAAAAACCGCCAGGCCCCACAAGACCACCGGCCGGCGTCCAAAACTGTCCGAAATAGCGCCGTGGAACAAAGACATGAAGGCAAACCCGAAGAGGTAGGCCGATAACGTCTGCTGCATATGCACCGGCGTGGTCTGCAAAGAGGCCGAAATATCGGCAAATGCGGGCAAGTAGGTGTCAATGGAGAAGGGCCCGAGCATGCCCAAAAGGGCCAAGAGCACCGCAAAAGCCCACTGGGGAAGGCGCCACAAGGATTGGGCATCAGGATTCATGGATGGCTCAGAGTGAAGATGAACCCGCTATTGGAACATGCGCGTCTGCACGCGCCTGACGCGCTCAAGACTGACCCGGCAAGTCGCTTGGCCGTTTGCGCGCAAACAAAGGCGCACCCAAGACATTGAGCAGCAAGCCGGCCATGAGCAATGCGCCGCCAGCAAAGTGCACCGCTTGCAAGGCTTCGCCAAACACCAGCCAGCCGCTGCTCAAACCCACCAGCGGCACCAACAGACTAAAAGGGGCGACGCGGTTCGCTGGGTAACGCGAGAGCATGCGCGTCCACACGCCGTAGCCAAACAAGGTGGCGGCCCAGGCCAGATAAGCGAGTGCCGCCAAGGATGGCCAATGAAAATTGCGCAAAGCCGCCTCCATAGCCAGCGGCCCTTCGATGGCGTAAGACAGGGCCAAAAACGGCAGGGGCGGTACCAGGCAGGCCCAAACCACGAAGGCCTGCTGGTCCATCGGACCAAAGCGGCCCAGGGCCCGGGTCACGATATTGCCGGCGGCCCACATGCTGGCAGCAGCTACCGTCAGCGCAAAACCGATCAGCGGCATCTGCACGCCATGGGCGCTGCCAATCAGCGCCAGGCCGCAGGCGGCCAAAACCAAACCGGCCAGTTGGTGCAGCTGCCAGCGCTCTTGCAGCCAGAGCGCAGCAAACAACATGGTGAAGAATGCTTGCGATTGCAAGACCAGCGAAGCCAGACCCGAAGGCATGCCGACATGGATAGCGCTGAACAAAAACGCAAACTGCCCTACCGAAATCGTCATGCCATAGAGCAGAAACCAGCGCAGCGGAACCGCAGGTCGGCGAAAGAAGAACACCGCCGGAAAGGCTGCCAGTGCAAAACGCAATGCCCCCAGCAAGAGCGGCGGCATGCCGGCGACGCCCACTTTGATGGCGGCAAAGTTCAGGCCCCAAACGACCACGACCACCAAAAGCATCGCCATGTCGGCAAGCGCCATCGCGGGCGCTGCATCGCCAGCAGGCGAGAGATCAGAAGCCATCAAGAACGCACAATGTCAGTGCAGTGGTAGGCCCCAGCCACGCCAGGCATCCCAGGCCATGGAGGCGGCTAAGACCAGCATCAAGGCGCTGGAGAGATAAGGCGCCCGCCCAGCCCAATGGCCCCATCCAGACCAACGCGCTTGCACCTGCCGCACGCTCCAGGCGGCCAGCACGCCCGAGGCCACCATGGTCAGCGCCAAGCCCACGCTAAAGCCCAGCACCAGGGTCGCGCCCAAGGCTACTTGCTTGAGTTGCAGGCATAAAAGCAAAACGGTGATGGACGCTGGGCACGGAATGAGCCCGCCAGTCAGGCCAAAAACCACAATTTGGCCGGTACTGGCCTTTCCGTCACTAAAGCGCTCCTGAATTTCTTGGGCATGGGCGCGGGCATGGTCGTCCATGGGCGTGCCGTCATCGTGGTGATGATGGTGATGGTCGTGGTGGGCATGATCGTGACCAGGGTCGTGCTTGTGGTCGTGCCCAGGAGGATGGTGATGCGCGTGGGACTGGTGCCAGGTGCGCTGCGCCATCCACAGCGCGGTGGCAGCAATCAAGACGGCAGAAATTAGCTGCAGCCAGGACCCACTTTGCGCCAAATCCCACTGATCGCCGAAATACAAACCGCCCATGGCCACCACCCAAACGACGGCGGTGTGGGACAAGGTGGCCGACAAACCCAGCAGCACGGCCTGCCCGACGGTACCCCGCACGGCGATGATGAAGGCCGCCATCATGGTCTTGGAGTGGCCCGGCTCCAGCCCGTGCAAAGCACCCAGTGCAATGGCGCTGGGCAGAAACCACCAGGCATTTGTGTTGCCTTCTTGCAACATTTGCGCGAATTCAGTCATAGATAGACTATACGCGCTTAGTGTGGCGAGGGCGTAAAGGCGGCACCCATTAGCACTCTCGTCCGTTGAGTGCTAATATTGCGCCATCGGACCCAAGGAGTTCCACCATGTCACTTGCAATCGCTTCGAATACCGCCCTGGCCCCGGCCAATCCCTGGTCTTTGGTGCCCCCGCTTGGCAACCTGGACGCCTACATCTCGGCAGCCAATCGCCTGCCCATGCTCAGCCTGGAAGAAGAGCAACTGTTTGCCCGCCAGTACAAAAATGACAATGACTTAGAGGCCGCTGGAAAGCTCGTTCTCTCGCACCTGCGCCTGGTGGTGTCGGTGGCGCGTCAGTACCTGGGCTATGGCCTGCCCCACGGCGACTTGATCCAAGAAGGCAATGTCGGCCTGATGAAGGCCGTCAAACGCTTTGACCCGGACCAAGGCGTGCGCCTGGTGAGCTACGCGCTGCACTGGATCAAGGCCGAGATCCACGAATACATTCTCAAAAACTGGCGCATGGTCAAGGTCGCAACCACCAAGGCCCAGCGTAAGCTGTTTTTCAACCTGCGCTCCATGAAACAGCGCTTTAAATCGGAAGACGCTGCTGCTGAAATGGCCACCCACCGCGACACGCTTAGCCCGGCGCAAGCACGCGCCATGGCCGATGCGCTGCATGTGGACGTGCACGACGTGCTGGAAATGGAAACCCGGCTCTCAGGTGGTGACGTCATGCTCGACCCCATGGCCTCGGACGACGGCGAAGAGGCGTACGGCCCGATTTCCTATCTGACGGACAGCAATCACGAACCGCTGGCCATGATCGAAGCGCACCGGCGCGATGTGCTGGCCTCGGACGGCATTGCAAGCGCGCTTGAGGTGCTGGACCCCCGCAGCCGGCGCATCGTCGAAGAGCGCTGGCTCAAGGTCAATGACGACAACAGCGGCGGCATGACGCTGCATGATTTGGCTGCCGAATACGGCGTGAGCGCCGAGCGCATCCGCCAAATCGAAGTCGCGGCCATGAAAAAAATGAAAACCGCACTGGCCCAATACGCCTAAACCACCAGGCCCTGTCGCGTGGAAGGTTCCGGTGTGCGCTAGCGCATGAGCTGCGCGAAATCGGTGGCCAGCACCGCCGCACCGCTGCCATAGCGGGTAAACAAACGCAAATGTCCTTGCGTATCAAAAACATAGCTGCCTGCCGAATGGTCTAGCGTGTAATTGTTGGCGCCTGCGCCGGGCACTTTTTTGAAATAAATTTTGAACTCTTTGGCCAAGGCCGGTAGTTGTTCGGGCGTGGGCCGCAAGGCAACAAACATGGGATCAAAATTTGTCATGTAGGCCTTGAGCAACTCGGGCGTGTCTCGCTCGGGATCCAGAGTGACGAACAGGGCTTGCAGCCGCTCGCCGTCCGCACCCAGCAGTTTTTTGACCTCGACCAACTCGAGCATGGTGCTGGGGCAGACGTCGGGGCATTGCGTATAGCCAAAAAACATCACCACCACCTTGCCAGCAAAATCACCCAGCGTGCGTTGCTGACCGTTGTGGTCTGTCAGTGCGAACCCTTTGCCGTAATCAGCGCCGGTGATGTCTACCGAATTGAAATGCGCCTTGTTCTGCCCGCAAGCGGCCAAGAACATGGCACCGGCAAGGCCCAAACCCTGCAAGACGCGGCGCCGCGTGAGTGGGGCGTCTTCGGCGTGGACGGGATGCATGCTCATAAAAGGTAATGGTCTAAGAGCAAAGCGGCAAACAAAGCGCTCAGGTGAATCAGCGAAAACCGAAAGGTGGCCCGCGCCAACGTGTCCGAGTAATTGCGCAGCAAGCGCCAGGCATACGCACAAAACCAGATGCTCAGCACCGTGGCCACCAGCAAATAAAGCCAGGAGCTCATGCCGTACACAAAAGGCAGCAGGCAAGCGGCAAACAGCACGCCGGTATAGAGCAGGATTTGCAGGCGGGTAAATTCACTGCCGTGGGTGACGGGCAGCATGGGCAGACCCGACTTGCGGTAGTCCTCGACGCGGTACAGCGCCAAAGCCCAGAAATGCGGCGGCGTCCACAGAAAAATAATTAAGAACAAAATCAAGGCCTCGGGCCCGACATCGCCCGTCATAGCCGCCCAGCCGAGCACCGGCGGCATGGCGCCGGAAGCGCCACCGATCACGATGTTTTGGGGCGTCAGCGGCTTGAGGATCACGGTGTAAATCACGGCATAGCCAACAAAGGTGGCAAAGGTGAGCCACATAGTCAAAGGGTTCACCCAGACGTACAAGATGGCCGAGCCGGCCGCGCACAAAAGGGCAGAGAACACCAGCGTCTGCAAATTGCTCAGCTGTCCGCGGGCCGTGGGACGCCAGGCGGTGCGCTTCATCTTGGCGTCGATGTGTTGCTCCACAATGCAATTAAAGGCCGCTGCTGCCGCCGAAACCAGCCAGATGCCCAGACAAGCAATCGCAGCGAGCCCGACCTGCGCCAGGCTGGGCATGCCCGGCACCGCCAGGACCATGCCGATCAGTGCGCAAAAAACGATGAGCTGGATGACGCGCGGTTTGGTCAGCGCATGGAACTGGCGCACCACCGACATCGTGGGCAGCAGGGAGGCGGTACTGGCGTCTTGGTTCACGTCACTTCTCTCAGGTTGGGGTGCGCGGGCATAGTCAAAGGGGTGTAGGCCTGGCTCTGCACCAGCATCCAAACCAGGGTGGCAACCAAGGCTCCGGCCCCACCGGTATGCAACACGGCGCCGGCCAGTGGCCAGCCCAGCACCACCTTGGACAGGCCTGTGGCCAATTGCAAAAGCAGCAAGAGCACCAGGGTACGCCGTCCAGTCCGCAGCCCACTGACCTGGCGCACTTGCCACACCACGACCAACAAGGCCACGGTCAGCAAACCGGCACCCCAGCGGTGCACCATATGGATCGCCGTCAGCGCTGCAAAACTAATGGCGCTGCCGTCGGCGTGGAGGCCCAAAGGGCGCCACAGTGAAAAACCGCCCGCAAAATCCATCTCCGGCCAATACGCGCCCTGGCAGCTCGGGAATTCCAT
>Ga0114958_10003912_pt1 | contig 10502 bp, 6 predicted proteins | sample C_130208_EF_Meta_FD_89577 | JGI IMG/M metagenome (GOLD analysis project Ga0114958, IMG submission 89577) | Freshwater microbial communities from Lake Croche, Canada to study carbon cycling - C_130208_EF_MetaG | ecosystem: Environmental > Aquatic > Freshwater > Lake | place: Lake Croche, Canada... | reverse complement strand
CGTGCATTTCGTGCAATTGGTTTCCAATTCGTGCAAGGCTCGAACGGCTTTTCATTTATTGCTTCGCACATTGGTCAGTGTTGGGCTGATCGCTGTTAAGGTTTACCCCTAAGGTACAGAGGACGTAAGAAATGGCCGTGCAAAATGTAGGCAGCGAAGTTTCAGTCTGGGTCGCCAAGCGGATGTACGCGCTATTGTTTGGTTTGGTGATTGCCCTGTGTGCCTTAGGTTGGGCTATTCACGGAAGTGCTCCTGTCATTTGGGTGGCGATGGGTGTGCTCGTATTCTTGGTGGCCGTGGGCGCAGTCATGTATTCGAGTCAATCTAAGCTTCGCGGCTTTTCGAAAGAGATGCACGCCCGCATGCACGGCATCGTCTCGCTGAGTCAAGACATTGTTGCTGGTAAGTCTGTGGTGTTACCAGCCGATTCGCCTAAAGACCTAATCACCCACGTGACAGAGTCCATCCACGCGCTTTTAGTCGAACAGCAAGGAAAAATCGGTAAGCTTCGTATTACTGACCATGTGTTTACCACTGCAGGTGAGGCGATCTTAGTGAGCGACATCGACGGTAAGATCGTTGATGTGAACCCGCAGTTGCTCAAGATCACTGGCTATACCAGAGAGCAACTGATCGGCCGACCAGCCGGTATGCTTTACAGAAACAACGCTGCCCAGAATAGCTCAATACAGATCCGTGATGGGTTGATTGATTTAGGTCATTGGCGCGGCGAAACCGTGTTTGTTGATCGAAGTGATCGCGCGATCCCAGTGCTGTTGTCGGTATCTAAGATCCTCGACGAGCAAGGAGTACGTCAAGGCTACGTGTCAATCTTCGCGGATATTCGGCATACAAAAGAAGTTGAAGCGAAGTTGCGGCAGTTGACTACGACTGATCGACTCACTGAGTTGCCCACTTATGCGGTATTTAGTCAGGCGTTACAAGAGCGCATCGCAAATCCCGAGCTCAACAAAAAACAGTTTCTCTTTCTTTTTTTAAATATTGACCGTCTGCGAACGATCAACGACAGGCACGGACCCGAGAACGGCGACAAACTGATTGCTCAAGTTTCGGCTTATCTTGAAATGGTATTGCCCAATGGCTCAATCTTATGTCGCCGTTCGGGCGATGAGTTCATCGCCGTGGTTGAGGTTGAACAAGTGCAATTTCTAGATCAACTGAAGGCAGCTTTGTCGCATATCGTGGTCAGTGTTCCGACCACGGTAGAAGGTCAGTCTTATGCGCTGAGCTTAAGTGCGGGTGGTACGGTTTATCCCGATCAGGCGCAAACGATTAATGAACTATTGCTTGCGGCCGACGCTGCGCTTCAGCTCTCTAAAGAACAGGGTCGGGCGCGGCTAACTTGGTTTACCGAGGCACTCGGCGATCTGGTGTCGCGCAGGCGATTTCTTGAAGAAAAGCTGTCGCTGGCGATCACCAGTGATTTGGTCAGGCCCTTTTATCAGCCCGAGGTCGACATGCGCACCGGGGTCATTATTGGGTTCGAGGCGCTGGCACGTTGGGATGACGATGTGGTTGGCGTGGTATCGCCCGCTGAGTTTATTTTGATTGCAGAAGAAGGGCGCTTGATTGAACGCTTGAGCGGTTCGTTACTGTCGCAAGTATTAAGTGATCTGCCGACAATTATTAAGAAATTTCCTGGCACAAAGGTAGCCTTTAATGCCTCACCACATCTATTTCGTGATCGAACACTACTGGGCTTGTTGACGAAAGACTTGCACGATAGACCCGAAATTTTAGAAGGTCTTGAAATCGAAGTCACCGAGAGCCATGCTGCAGATTCTGCAGCAGAGATCTTTGGGCAGCTGAAATCGATTCGAACCTTAGGGGTTGAGGTGGCGATCGATGACTTTGGTACCGGCTACTCGTCATTTGCACGTCTTGCGAATATGCCTATTAATCGCTTGAAGATCGATTCTGGTTTTATTTCTGAGCTGCATGACACGACGCAAAAGAAGATCATCATTGCGATTATTAATTTGGCAAAGACGCTCGATCTTGAGGTGACGGCAGAGGGTGTTGAAAATGTTGAGCAACAGCAGGCTTTGATTGCGGCTGGCTGCCACCGCGCGCAAGGCTGGCTGTATTCAAAAGCGCTGCCTTTAGCTGACGTGCTGAAACTTGCACCTGTCCTTCAGGCGTAAAAAGCTTGAGTTATTTTGGCGACTTTATAAAGACAGGACAGGCACGTTTCTACCAATTTAAATTGCGTAGTGATTCAAGACGAGTATTGATTTGGGTCATGGTGCTGGCAGCGGGTGGCTTTATTACAGCAAGCGCATTATTCAATGCGACGAATCGACACGCAACCGCTCTTCAGTTCTGGTCCAAACAAATATCGCACCTAACGTTGGTGCTAGCCGAGCAAGCAAATCAGTCGCTGTTTTCAGCCGAAGTTGTATTAGACACGCTTTCCGATGACATGATCGAGCAGGCGGTACAAGCAGATCAAAATAAAAACGTAGTCGAGAGTGATCAGATTCTGCGTAAGCTCTTGCAGGAGAAGGTGCAGGTCAATCGCCTGATTGAGGGGATTAGCGTGGTGTTGCCAGGCGGACGTGTCGTCAGCTCGTCAGACGGTCAGATAGCGCCTTTTGAGGTTGAGCTCCACAAACGAGACTTTGTCCAGATTTCGCCAAGATTTTCGAGCGCAGTTTTTCTGGGCACCCCGAGGTTTGATGGCCAAACTAGAAAATGGCTGTTTGATTTATTGCGCGAAGTTAAGAACCGAGATGGCTCAACCTTCGCTTGGTTGCGTGTCGAAGTCTCTTTGCAATCGTTCTTTGAGCTTTACGAAAAGGTCGTTAAAGACTTGGGTCGAGGCGCTTCGGTGAGTTTGTACCGTAGCGATTACACGCTGATGGCGCGCTGGCCTTCTGTCGAGGCGTTAATTGGTGTGCAAAATCTAAACAGCGCGACCCAAAATCTCATTGGTGTACAAAAGCTGACACAGGGTGTTTTGGTGACAGATTCTGAGCGGCTGACCGAAGCACAGAGTAAGGATTTGCGCATGGTTGCGGTGCGGCGCGTCGATCAGTTTCCCTTGATCGTGACAAGTGTCATTACGCGTGATCTGTTTTTAAAAGAGTGGGATGACGTAGTGCGTAAAATTGTCTGGCGCTCGAGCTTGGCGCTACTGCTGCTTGGGCTGGGCGCCTGGTGGCTGTTACGCTCTGACACGCGGTTGCAGCTTGAATTAAGAGATCGGTTAGCGACGCAAGAGGCGTTGCGCAAGGCTCACGAAGAGCTTGAGTCGCGGGTGTTAGAGCGCACCAGAGCGCTGCGCTTAGAGGTCGCCGAGAGGCGACGCGTCGAGCGCGAGTTGGTGAGCGCAAACGCCTTGACTTACGCGATTTCACATCGTGCCGGTATGGCTGAGGTTGCGAATAGTGTCTTGCACAACGTTGGTAATGTTTTAAATAGTGCTAACGTGTCGGCGTTAATTTTGTACGAACAACACAAAACGACTTCGCTGAAGGATTTTCCGTTGGCGATCAGTTTGATGACTGCACACCAAAACGACTTGGCGCAATATTTGCTTCAAGATCCTCAGGGCCGCCAAATCCCAGATTACCTGAAGCTTTTGGCTGAGGTTTGGGAGGCCGAATACGCCAATGCAATTAAAGAACTTGAGCAACTGATGTTAAGTATGCAGCACATCAAAGAGATCGTTGCGCGCCAGCAGTCGCTCAGTGGACAAGGCGGCCTAAAAGTACGCATGAATTTGAAAGACGAATTGCGGGATGCCATATCATTTTTGGCGGTGCAATTAAAAGAATCTGAAATTGAGGTGGCCTTGCAGGTCGGCGATGCGGTATGGTGGACGGGCGATCGTATCAAGCTGACCCAAATTATTTTAAATATTGTGATGAATGGACAGCAGGCGATCATGGCCTCGGTTGAAAAAAATATACGTAAACTGCAAATTCAGGTCAGCCAAAGTCATGACCACACCTTGCGCATTGATTTCACAGATAATGGCATTGGTATGACTGAGGCGACCTTGAACGGGCTGTTCTCTTACGGGTTTACAACAAAAGAGAATGGTCACGGCCTTGGTCTGCACGCAAGTGCTGTAGCAGCCCACGAGATGGGCGGAACGCTAACCGCACACAGTGATGGAATGTATTTGGGTTCGACCTTTAGTTTGACCCTTCCGATTGATCGAACTGCAGTCCAACCAGAACAGGTTGATGTGTCATGACGTTGCAAGAAAACCTACCGATGTTGCAAGAAAATTTACCAAGACGGATTTTAGTCATTGATGACAACACCGCGATTGGCGAAGACTTTTTAAAAGTTCTGGCTGTGCGCTCTGTTAAGAGTCTTCAACTGAAAGATATGGCGGCTGGTTTGTTTGGCCGTGAAGCACCCGTTAAGTTTCATGAAATTGAATATCGCATCGATGTCGCAACACGCGGGCAAGAAGGGCTCGAATGTGTGCGTCAGGCCCAAGAGCAAAATGATCCTTACAGCTTGGTATTCGTCGATATGCGGATGCCCAACGGCTGGAATGGAATCGAAACCACACAGCGTATGTGGCAACTCGACCCGCAGTTGCACGTCGTGTTGTGTACGGCCTTCTCAGATTTTTCTTGGGGCGAAATCCGCGAACAACTTGAAAATAGTGATCGGTTTTTGATTCTAAAAAAACCCTTTGACAATATAGAAGTGCAGCAAATCGCTGACTCGCTCACCAGTAAAGCGCTGTCCGAGCGATCGCTGCGCGAGGCAGATCGCGAATTGCGTGAGCGTATTGAGCAATTACGGTTACTTGAGGCGACGGTGACGTATGTCAACGATGGCGTGTGGGTGACAGATGTCGATCTGGCCAACGGGCCGAACGTTATTTTTGCCAACGATGCGTTGACCAAGATGTCGGGTGTCGACCGTGGGCAACTGCTGGGTCAGCGTCCGCCGCTGCTCAAGCCTGGTCAGCTCAACCCCTCAGAGCTGGCGGTCGTGACGGCGGCCTTCAGTGAGCGAAAGCCGTTGAGTGTTGAACTGCTGACCTATGCTAATCCAATGCAGCCGAGCTGGATTGCCCTAGACGTTGTGCCGCTCTTTAATGAGCACGCGGTATGCACAAATTTTGTTGGGGTGCAGCGCGATATTTCGATGCAAAAGCAGGCAGCTAAAAAAATTGAGCAGCTTGCGTTTACCGATGCTCTGACCGGTTTGGCGAACCGTCGCATGCTGACTGAGCGCTTGAGCGAGGCGTTGCAATCCTGTTTGGATGAGCATAACTATGGTGCACTGATTTATTTGGATCTGGATAACTTCAAAAATGTGAATGACGCGTTTGGTCATCAACAAGGTGATCAATTTTTGCTAGAAGTCAGTCAGCGTTTATTGAGTTGTGTCCGTGCTGATGAAACGGTTGCTCGAATTGGCGGAGATGAGTTTGTAGTGTTGCTTAGAAATCTTGGTAGCGATCACACCTTGTCTGGTGCCAGAGCGCTTGCGGCGGTGCAGCGTATATTAGGTTTGCTCTCTACGCCGATTGTGCTGCAAGGAACCGCGCACGATTCTTCTGCCAGCGCTGGGGTGATTTTAATTGGCGATCGCCAGGCGACTGCTGAGGTGCTATTGCAAAATGCGGATTTAGCGATGTATCAGGCTAAGGCCCATGGCAAGGATACCTATCGTTTCTTTGATGCGCAGATGCAGGCAAGCCTCGATGAGCGCTTGCTGATGGCAAATGAGTTGCGGCAAGCGATTCAAGGCAAACAACTGAACTTACACTTTCAGCCTCAAATTGACTCGAGCCTGAAGGTGAGTGGGGCTGAAGCTTTGTTGCGCTGGAAAAACCCCATCTACGGCAATATCTCGCCTGGTCTGTTTGTGCCACTTGCCGAGAAAATTGGCTTTATCAAGCAGCTTGGTGGTTGGGTGCTCGAACAATCTTGCATTGAGTTATCGAGGTGGTCTCAGGTCGAGCACATGCGCGAACTTAAGTTAGCCGTCAACATCAGCCCCATGCAGTTTCAGCAACCAGATTTCACTGAGACGGTGTTAAGCGCGCTAAAAGCGAGCGGGGCACCACCCGAACGTCTGAAACTTGAACTCACCGAAAGCATGCTGGTCAATGATCTGGTTGACGTGAATCGCAAAATTGCCGCTCTTAAAGATCTTGGTATCGCGGTGTCGCTTGATGATTTTGGCACGGGCTACTCGTCGCTCAATTATCTTAAGCGCTTATCGCTTGATCAACTCAAAATCGATCAATCTTTTGTGCGCGACATGCTGACCGATTCGCACGGCGCTGCCATTGCACGTACCATCGTGACGCTCGGGCATTCTTTGGGGCTCGAGGTCATTGCCGAGGGCGTTGAGACCCTAGGCCAGCAAGAGTTTTTGCAAGATATCGGTTGCCTGGCGTTTCAAGGGTATTTGTATAGCCGCCCAATTCCTGCCGATGACTTTGAGAGTTTTGCACGGCAGCATATGCACTGAGCCCGCGCCCAATGCTGTGAGCATCGGCCAGTACCAGGCGCTGAAAACGAATAGCCCTACATAGCACAGGGTATTTGAATGTGACTCTGGGAGAGGCGTTAAATTAAGGATGTAGAACTCTGCTGACCAGAGTGATTCGCTTAGGTACAGTCACTCGTAACTCTTCTGTCTTGAGGCACTTTTCATGGAACTCAAAGTAAACGGTACCGTTCACAACATCGATGTTGAACCAGACATGCCTTTGTTATGGGCACTGAGAGAAGTGCTGGGCTTGACGGGTACCAAATATGGCTGTGGTGTGGCCCAATGTGGCGCCTGTTCGGTGCAACTCAACGGCGAACTCGTGCGTTCGTGTTCGATTCCGGTGTCTGGTGCAGCGGGTCAGGCGATCACCACCATCGAGGGGCTGTCTCAAGACGCAAGCCATGCGATCCAAAAGGCTTGGGTTGCTCTTGATATCCCCCAGTGTGGCTATTGCCAATCGGGTCAGGTGATGGCCGCGGTTTCCTTACTGAAGCGCGTACCCAAGCCCACCGATGCTGATATCGACGCGGCCATGACGAACATCTGCCGCTGCGGCACCTATCAACGGATCCGCGATGGCATCCATGTGGCCGCGGGTCAAAAGCAGTTGGCCGACGTTTTAAAAGATTACGCCACCGCTGGCGTCGCTAAAGCATAAGAAGACTGAACATGACAAACCATATCAGTAAGTCCCTAAGCGTGACTCGTAACACAACTCGCGCAACCCGCGCGCCTTCGCACCCCGCTCGTCGTCAGTTCTTGATCGCGACAGCTGCTGTTGGTGCTGGCCTGGCGCTTGGCCTAACAAGCGCGCGCTCTGCTTTGGCTCAAGCCACTGCACCAGCGCTGACCGCCGATGAGGTCAACCTTTGGGTTGTCATCAAACCAGACGACACCGTGGTGATTCGAATTGTTCGTTCTGAGATGGGTCAGGGTACACGCACGGGCTTGGCGCAACTCGTTGCCGAAGAACTCGATTGCGATTGGAATAAAGTCACTTACGAGTCACCTTCGGCGGGGCAAAACTTAGCGCGCAAACGTGCCTGGGGTGCGATGGCCACGGGCGGCAGTCGTGGGGTTCGTGACTCGCACGATTATGTACGCCGTGGTGGTGCTGCGGCTCGGATCATGCTCTTGCAAGCGGCCGCTGATCAGTTCAAGGTGCCGGTCGCAGAGTTAACCGTTAGCAAAGGGGTAATCACCCACGCCAAGACAAGCCGCACGGTCACGTACGGCAAAGTCGCGGATGCGGCGGCAAAATTGACACCGCCCGACGCTAAATCAATTGTTCTGAAAAAACCCCAAGACTGGAAAATCGCTGGCACTGCAGTGCCCCGTTTAGATACTGCCGATAAAGTGAATGGCGCCAAAGTGTTCGCGATTGACCTACGTCTGCCCGGGATGTTGTGCGCGGCTGTAAAAAGCTGTCCGGTGTTTGGTGGCAAGTTAGTGACCTTTGACGAGTCAAAGGTCAAAGCGATGCGTGGCGTCAAGGGCGTAGTGAAAGTCAACGACTCAACCGTGGCGGTGGTGGCCGACACGTGGTGGCGTGCAAAAGCCGCCTTAGACAATTTGCCGATCGATTGGGATTTAGGTGCGAATGCAAAGGTCTCAAGCACCACTATCGCTGCAGCCTTAAAAGAGGGCTTGGGTGCTGAGGGCGACTATTGGCAACGTAAAGAGGGCGACGCCCTGGCCGCCATTAAAGGGTCAGCCAAAACCGTCGAAGCAGTCTATAGCAGCCAGTTTATGGCCCACGCCACAATGGAGCCAATGAATTGCGTCGTGCAGCTTGGCAGTGACCGTGCTTATGCCTGGGTGCCTACGCAAAACGCTGAAGCCTCGATCGCTGCGCTGTCTGAGGCCTCTGGTTTGCCACTCGCAAATTGTGACATCCAAACCATGGACTTGGGCGGTGGGCTCGGGCGGCGCGGTGGCACACAAGATTTTATGCACCACGCTGTTGCGATTGCTAAGCTGTATCCAAATGTTCCGATCAAAATGGTCTGGAGCCGCGAAGAAGACATGACCCACGATTTCTATCGCCCCATTTCGATGGCAAAAATGTCAGCGGGCCTTGATGAAAAGGGCAATGTCACCGGTTTTCATGTTCGGGTTTCTGGTCAGTCAATCAACGCACATTTGAGCCCATCTGCCATCAAAAATAATAAAGACGTGCGGCAGCTGCAAGGGTTTTACGAAGAGCCGGGCGACGCTCAGTTGGGGTACACCTTCCCGTCTCTCTTGACTGAGTATGTCATGCGCAATAGTCATGTGCCGGTTGGCCCCTGGCGCGGTGTCAACACCAATCAAAATGGTATTTACATGGAGTGCTTCCTTGAAGAATGTGCCCGTGCGGCCGGGCGAGATTCGTTAGCGTTTCGTCGTGACTTGATGAAAAATCATCCCAAGCATCTGGCCGTTTTAGATGCCGTCGCCCAAAAAGGCGACTGGGGTAAGGCGTTGCCGGCCGGTCAGCATCGCGGCATTGCGCAGTTTATGGGTTATGGCAGTTACTCGGCGGCCACTGCTGAGGTGTCAGTGTCGCCAAGCGGGCAGGTCAAGGTGCACCGGATGGTATTTGCGTTGAATTCAGGTCACTTCGTGAACCCCTCTCAGGTAAAAGCGCAAATTGAGGGTTCTGTCGTAATGGCGTTGTCTGCGATCTTTAATGAAGACATCACGATCGAAAACGGGCAAGTGAAAGAAACCAATTATCACGCGTATCCCTTAGCCAAACTCAAAGATACGCCAAAGGTCGAGTGCGTGTTGGTACCAAGCCATGATTTTTGGGGCGGTGTCGGCGAACCTACGATCTGTGTGGTCGGCCCAGCGGTATTGAATGCAATCTTTGCAGCTACGGGTAAACCCGCGCGAGATTTGCCTTTACGAAAGCACGGACTAACGCTTGTTTAAGTTAAGGACTTGTGTACTGTAAGGCTGAAGCATGTGTCGTCTTTTTTTAGAGATAAACTCGGGCATAAGTGTAAACGTGTAGAGCTCGGTTGTTCGTTCGAGCTTTTTGACCGCAAACGAGTCCGATTCTTTGGGATCATTTGTTGAGTGCAACCGGGTTCTTTAATGCGGGTCTGTCGTGTGTTGATTGAATGCACGCAGGTCTGTGATGCTTTCTTATAATTTGTACATCTAATCGATTTTTTTAGTCAACATTCAGGAGTCTCTCAATGGCGATCCAGTTAACTGTAAACGGCAAAGCGCACAGCGTTGATGTCGATCCTAATACCCCACTTTTGTGGGTCATTCGAGAGCAAGTGGGGTTAACAGGCACAAAATATGGTTGCGGTATTGCGCAGTGTGGCGCCTGTACGATCATGCTGGATGGCGCAGCGATTCGCTCGTGCGTCTTGCCAGCCAGTGCTGGTGTGGGTAAGCAGATTCAAACGATTGAAGGCTTGGCCAAAGACGGCAAGATGACTCAATTGCAGCAGGCTTGGATTGAGCATCAAGTGCCACAGTGCGGCTTTTGTCAGTCGGGTATGTTGATGGCAGCGACTGATTTGCTGGCGAAAACACCGAAACCAACCGATGCCGATATTGATGCGGCGATTACCAACATTTGTCGCTGCGGCAGCTTTCAAGAAGTTCGCGCCGCGATTCACTCAGTCGCTAAAGCTTAAGGGGTCAATTATGAATGCACGCGTCCCGAATCCTTCACGTCGTCAGTTCATTGTTGGCACAACAGCCGTCAGCACTGGCTTAGCACTTGGTCTGCAAATTCCTTTCTTGAGCTCAGCGCTCGCCGAAGAGTCAGCACCAGAAATTGGCGCTTGGGTAGTGATTAAGCCCGATGACACGGTCATTGTGCGTGTAGTGCGCTCAGAGATGGGTCAAGGCACCATTACCGGTTTGGCACAGATGGTCGCCGAAGAACTCGAGTGTGCCTGGAGTAAAGTGACAGTTGAATACCCAACTCCCGGTGAAAGTCTCAAACGCAAGCGCGTGTGGGGTGATTTTTCAACCGGCGGTAGCCGCGGTATCCG
>Ga0114958_10003909_pt1 | contig 10506 bp, 4 predicted proteins | sample C_130208_EF_Meta_FD_89577 | JGI IMG/M metagenome (GOLD analysis project Ga0114958, IMG submission 89577) | Freshwater microbial communities from Lake Croche, Canada to study carbon cycling - C_130208_EF_MetaG | ecosystem: Environmental > Aquatic > Freshwater > Lake | place: Lake Croche, Canada... | reverse complement strand
TTTTTCCTTTTCGTTGTTTTGAAAGGCTAATTCGGTATTGGCTATTGATAATTCATCTGCCCTTTTTTCTTTTTCTTCGTTTTGATAGGCTAATTCCTTATTGGCTATAAAAAGTTCTTCTGCTCGCTTTTCTTTTTCGTTGTTTTGAAAAGCTAATTCGGTATTGGCTATTGATAATTCATCTGCCCTTTTTTCTTTTTCCTTATTTTGATAGGCTAATTCCTTATTCGCTACAAATAGTTCGGCTGCTCTTTTTTCCTTTTCTTTATTTTGAAAAGCTAATTTATTATTGACAATAATTAATTCCTCCGCCCTTTTCTCTTTTTCATCATTTTGATAGGCTAGCTCCTTATTGGCTATAAAAAGTTCATCTGCTCGTTTTTCTTTCTCTTTATTTTGATAGGCTAATTCGGTATTGGCTATGATTAATTCCTCTGCTCTTTTTTCTTTTTCGTCATTTTGATAGGCTAATTCCTTATTAGCAATAAATAATTCGGCAGCTCTTTTTTCTTTTTCGTTGTTTTGAAAGGCTAATTCCGTATTGGCAATAAAAAGTTCGTCGGCTCTTTTTTCTTTCTCCTTATTTTGATAGGCTAATTCTTTATTGGCTATAAAAAGTTCGGCTGCTCTTTTTTCTTTCTCATCGTTTTGAAAAGCTAGTTCCTTGTTGGCAATAATTAATTCCTCCGCCCTTTTTTCTTTTTCATCGTTTTGATAGGCTAATTCCGTATTGGCAATAAGTAATTCTTCGGCTCTTTTTTCTTTTTCTTTGTTTTGAAAGCTAATTCTTTATTGGCAATAATTAATTCCGCAGCTCTTTTTTCTTTTTCGACATTTTGAAAAGCTATTTTTTTATTGGTATCAACAACAAAATTTTCATTTACAAGAATGAATTCGGAATCTTCTTTTTTGAAATTAATTTCTTCAAATCCAAGTTGATTTATCATAATTGATAACTCACTTTCAGAAATTGGTGTTTCTAAATTTGATTGTAATTTTAGTAAAAGAGCTTCTACCTTCTGATGAAGAATTTTTGGTTGTAACATATTTAGTGTCAATTTATAAAGCTCATTCATTTTCGGGGGGGCTAACAAATTTATGTTTTAAAATTTCAAAAGGGCTTAGATTTTTTAATCCTATCTTTTTGAAATTTGTCAAATTATAAATTTAATTACGATCCTTATGACACTTAATTTTATTTATTTTTTAGTATTCTTTTTATTTAAAATTCTTTCTTATTATTTCTCCTAATGTGTTTAGGTTTACTGGTTTCGGTATGTAATCATTACATCCTGCGGCTATTGCTTCTTCTTTGTCGCTTTGCATCCCGTTCGCAGTTTGAGCTATTATAATCACTTTTTTATTGAATTCTCTAATTTTTCTTGTAGCTTCATAACCGCCCATTTCAGGCATGTTAATATCCATCATCAATAAATCAATATCTGGATTGGCTCTGCAAACTTCAATGGCTTGATATCCAGTACTTACTTTTAATATTTCTTTTGCGTATTTTTTAACCGCTAACGTCATTAGTAATTTTGAAATGGCGTCGTCTTCAACGATCAATATTTTTAGTTTATTTAGTTTATCTTCTTTATCATCAGTAACCATCTTGGCAACATCAATTTCCTCTTTGTTTATTTTTGTTTCGTTATAGTTAATAAAAGGAATTGTGAAATAAAAGGTGCTTCCTTTTCCTTCTTCACTTTCGAGCCATATTTTGCCACCCAGCATTTCTACATAAGCTTTAGATATGGTTAATCCTAAACCAGAACCTTCGTTGTAGGTTGCTGAATTTCCTTCATGTACTTGTCTAAATCTTTCAAAAACAAGTTCTTTTTTGGAATCCGGAATCCCCGTACCGCTGTCTTTTATATAAAACTCCAAGAATTCTCCCTTTACAGTATATCCAAATTCTATGCCTCCTGAATTTGTAAATTTTATGGCATTTTTTATCAGGTTTGTTAATATAGCATAAATTTTTTCTCGATCTGTTTTGATCCTGGAATCTTTCGAATTCAGTTGATTCTTAACCTCTAGATATAATCCTTTTTTTGTAGCCTCAGGTTTGAAGAAGGTATAAAGGTAGTCTAACTGACTGTTAATATTGGTTTCTCCTATAGAAATTTCCATTTGACCAGATTCTACCTTTGAAATATTGATTAAATCATTTATAATAGTCAGCATTCGAGCGCCACTTTTTTCAATAATATCTATGTATTCTATTTGTTCTGTTTCGCTTAATTGAGGGTCTTTTAATAGTTCAGTAAAACCTAGAATTCCGTTCATTGGAGTCCGAATTTCATGGCTCATATTCGCTAAAAATGCCGTTTTTAGTCGATCGCTTTGTTCGGCATGTTCTTTTGCAAAAATTAATTCTTCAATTGCTTTCTTGCGTTCGGCTATATCGATTGCAATTCCAACAGCTTTGATTACTTTATTGTTTTCGTCCTTAATTCCAGAAACGGATATTTCAGCCCATAATATGGAATTGTCTTTTCTTTTAAATCTTTTTTCTATTTGGTATTTTTGTATTTTACCCTCAAATAATTTAGCGGACCATTTTTGGCTCATTTCCAAATCTTCTCCAACAGTGATGTCAAAAGTGCTTAAGTTTTTAAAATCTTCTTCGTTATAACCCAGTTCTTCGTACCACCAATCATTTAGCATTAAAATATCTCCTTTATTATCCGTCAGCATAATACCAGAATTAGCCAATTCGAAAATTCCGCTTAGTTTTTGTTGACTTATTTTTAATGCAATTTCGGTCTTTTTTCTTTCCGTAATATTATGAGCAAGAATAATAAAATGGGGGTCTTTTTCATCGGATCCATTGATAATAGATACCGAAAGTTCAAACCAAAAGAGCCCGTTTTTTAAATCTAAAGAATATTGTTTTCCTTTTGATTTCCCTTTTTCTTTAGCTTCTAGAACTGCTGACATTATAATTCCAGAGGCTTCTGGAGGAAGTACTTCTTGAAACGTTTTCCCCATAAATAACTTGGGATCTAGGGCTAACATTTCAGGTTCGTGACTATGAAAATGATAAATCCTGCCATCCAATCCTACTTCAAATAAAATGTCTGGTATAGCATCAAATAAGGTGGCAAGACTTTCATGGGCTTTTTTTAAATCCCTCTCTATTTGCTTTCGCTCCGAAATATCCCGAGTAATATTCATTACCGCAGGTTCGCCCTTGTATTGTGTTAAAACGGACTTGCTTTCGACTTCTTTTTTAATCCCTTTTTTGGTTTTTATAATAGTTTCAAAATCGATATGTCCCTCTACTAATAAGGTTTCTACCCTTGCTTTTCTATTTTTTTCGGTGACAAGCTCAATATCTTTAACACTTAAAGTAAGTAGTTCTGATTTTGGGTAACCAAAAACAGCTGTCGATGCGGAATTCACCTCTATAAAATCAGAAGGTTTATTGTCAGCCTTTAATTTGTAAAGTGTAATACTGTCATTATTGGATTCAAAAATATTTCGATATTTTTCCTCACTCGTCTTTAATGCTTCTTCTTGTGCAATTCGATCAGTAATATTTAGTGACAAACAAGTTGCTCCAATAATATTATTATTGTAAAGTATTGGATTAAAAAAGCTTTCATAGTAGGAGAGGTTTAGATCGCCATAAATTCTAATATTCGAATGGGTTTCTCCTTTCAGAGCGCGATCATAATTTTCTTTTGCTAATTTTCTATCTTTTTCTAAACTGATGCAATCTAGAATATTCATTCCTTCTTCAATTTCAGTTCCGTAAGCAAATTTCATTACATCAAAATGGGCTTTGTTAAAATTGATGTATTTATAATTGGTATCAATCGAGAAAATGATAGTGCCTTTTTGACTATCAATTAACGAATACAAAAGGGATCTTGATTTTTTTAAATCTTCTTCGGCTATTTTACGTTTGCTAATATTGACAATCGTTAATAAGCAATACTGTTCATTTTCGTCAAATGTTCCAGTAAGATACCCGTAAATTAAACCATTGTCGTTGAGGATTTCAATTTCACAAGTTTTCTTGGTTTTGCTTTCAGATATATGATCAATAAAAGAGCTGAAAATTTTCTTTGATTGGTCAGTAATAAAAAAACCAAATCTGTTTTTTAATAATTTCGAACGTTCTTTACCCAATAAATTAGCCGCTTCAAAGTTCAAATTCACAATTTCACCTTCTTTGGTAACGGTAATATAACCCGAAGGAGCAAAATCATATAAATTTTTATATTTTTCAGCCGCAATTTCAGCTTGTGTTTTTGCATTGATGAGTTCATGATTCTGCATTTCGAGTTCAATTTGATGCACGTCAAGCTCATGAATAAGCTTTAATATATTGCCCTCAAAATTAGTATCCTCCACTTTCTCGAGTCTGTTTTTTAGTATTTCCTCCGCTTTTTGGCGAAGTAATGCTGCTTCTGATTGTGAAGTTTTGTCTTTCATAAATTCATTACATTTTATTGAATTAGAAACTTTTATAGTGCCAATAATCATCTTAATGCTTAATTTTAAGCAAGTAAGAACTATTTATTTTCGTCTTTTATTTTGCTGATATCACGAATAAAGCATTGGATTACCTTATGATTTTCTACCGAAAATACTTTGCTGATAAACTCAATATTAATTTTTCGGCCATCAGCGGTTTCCATCGGTAAGTCTTCAAAATGTTCCGATTTTTTTTGTTGCATTTCCATAAACTTGTCTTTGTTAGCAACAATATCTTTAAAGAAATCTACTTCCCAAACCGATTTTTCTGATAGTTTTTCTTCTTTGAAACCAAGCATATCCAATAAAAATGGATTGATTTCTTCAATTTTACCCGTTTCCGCATCCAAAACTAAAATCCCATCCTTAGCCGATTCAAATAAACTTCGATATCTTATTTCGGATAATGCTAGCTTGTCTTCTGCTTGTTTTTGTTGCGTAATATCTCGAATAAAACACTGAATTACCTTTTGTCCATCCACCGAATATACATTGCTGATAAACTCCACATTTATCCTATTTCCATTTATAGTTTCCAGCGGTAAATTATGGTACCGAATGATTTCTTTTTGTTGTAACTCTTTAAATTTATCTACATTGGCAATTACATCTTTTAAAAATCCAATTTCCCAAATTGCTTTTTCAACAAATTGATCTTTGGAATAACCCAGAAGTTCAATCAAAAACGGATTAACATCTATAATTTTTCCCGTTTCGGCGTCCAGTATTAAAATCCCATCTTTAGCGGATTCAAAAAGATGACGGTAGCGTGTTTCAGTACTTATTTGAAGTTTTTCATTGGCATCTTTCAGTTCTACTTCCATCTTTTTAAATTTGGTCACATCGTTAAATGTCAGAACGAGTCCATCAATATGATCATCAAGTGTGCGATAGGGCATAATTTTTATATCGAACCACCTTCCATCATTTGTGGTAATCGATTTTTCAATAAAATTCAATGTTTTAATGACTTGTAAGGCATGATCTTCCATTTCGGGATAACGCAAATCAGTAACCAAATCTGTAAAAGGTCGGCCAATATCTGTATTTCGAATTTTAAATATATTGGTCGTAGGATCTGTATATCTTCTTATATTTAATTCTTTGTCCAGAAAAAGGGTAGCGATATCCGTACTGTTCAGTAGGTTTTTCATATCGTTATTCGCCTGCATATAATCGGCAATCTTAATTTGCAATTCTACATTCACAGTTTGCAATTCTTCATTTAGACTCTGCATTTCTTCCTTTGAAGTCGTAAGTTCTTCGTTGGTAGATTGTAACTCTTCGTTGGTGGACTGCAATTCCTCATTGGTCGATTTTAATTCTTCCTGCGAGTTTTGCATTTCTTCGCGAATGGTTTGTAGATCTTCCAGACTTTGAGAGAGTTCCACTTCCAATTCTTTTTGTCTTGGATCAGCTTTTTGACTTCCCGATTTTAATTTTACTACTGGATTTCCAATAGTTTCTGGTAAATCTTTAAATACAATCAAAATTTTACCTTTTAAAATTTCTGGTTTTTCAATTTGTTGTAAAGTCACATCTACAAAAATTTCTTTACCATAGTTATCTAAACTTATGTTTTTAATTGTAATCGGTTTATAGTCTTTTATAACTTTTTTGAAAGCAATAGGCAACTCTATTCGAAGATTATCACGTAACATAGCAAAAACATTCCAGTTTGCTTTACCAGATACAGGTTCCAAATATTTTCCAGTTCTACCTGTTATATTTATAATATCGCCTATTTCAGTAACTAAAACACTAGCGGGTGCATAATTTTGAATTACAATTTGATTGGCTAAGGTTTGAATATTGTTTTCAGTAATAGGAGTTGTCAAAGTTTTTTGTTTTATTTTATTAGTAGCAGAATAGGAACTTGGAAAATCTAGCAGTCTTGGGGAAAGTGTTTTTAGAGAGCGACTGAAAATTTTTAATTTAGGATCAATAATTTCAAATCCTTCACTATCGTTCCCCAGCGTTTCGGCCGAGCCAAGAACCATAACTCCGCCCGTATTTAAACTATAATTAAACAATCGCATAATCTTTTTTTGCAATTCAGGCTCCATATAAATAAGCATGTTGCGACAAGTAAGCAGGTCGAGTTTAGTAAAAGGAGGGTCTTTAATTACATTTTGTGGCGCAAAAACCACCATTTCTCTAATATTTGAATTGATTCGATAACCTCCATCAACGTTTGTAAAAAAGTTCGAAAGTCGTTTTGGAGAAACATCAGCAACAATATTGGGCAAAAAGTATCCTTTTCGTGCTCTTTCAATCGCTTCATTATCAAGGTCTGTTGCGAAAATTTGTAAACTAATATGTCTTTCTACTCCAATTTTTTCCATTACTTCTTTAAAAGTCATGGCGAGCGTATAAGCTTCTTCTCCAGTAGAACAACCCGTTACCCAGGCACGCATTACATAGCCGTCTGGTAGTTTAGCAATCATTTCTGGAATTACAGTATCTTTTAATTTTATCCAAACTTCTGGATCTCGAAAAAAACTAGTAACCCCTATGAGTAATTCTTTAAATAATATTTCAGTTTCTTTAGGATTCTCCTGCATTAAGCGGACATAATCTTGTATTTTATCTATTTGATGCACTCCTTTTCTTCTTTCGATACGACGAAATAAAGTGCTTTTTTTGTATAATGAAAAGTCATGCCCTGTTTGTTCCCGAAGCAATATGATAATTTTGTCGATATTGTTTTTGTTTTTACTGTCTATCTCATGATCGATAATAGTAAGCGGCATAAACTTTAATAAATTAATCAGTTTAGCAGGTAGTTCTTCCACTGGCGCAACAATATCAGGGATTATAGTTTCGACAGCACTGGATGGCATACCATCAAATTTGGCTGTTTTAGGATCTTGAACAAGAACAATTCCGCTTCGTTCTTTTATGGCTTTAATCCCCAAGCTTCCGTCGGATCCCATTCCAGTAAGAATTATTCCAATACTATTTTCCTGTTTATCTAAAGCGAGTGATCTAAAAAAAGTGTCAATTGGCAACCGTAATCCATGGGTTTCTATGGGAGCAAATAAATGCAAGGAACCATTTAGAATTGACATGCTTTTATTAGGCGGAATAACATAAACGCAGTTCGGCTTCACGATAAGACAATCCGAGGCTTGAAAAACATTCATTTTTGTTGTTCTTTGCAAAAGTTCCGGCATCATTCCCACATGAGTGGGGTCGAGATGCTGAACAATCACAAAAGCCATTCCTGTGTTTTCTGGCATTTCAGAAAAAAACAGTTCTAATGTTTCCAGACCACCAGCAGAAGCTCCAATACCCACAATAGGAAAATCGGTTTTTTTAGCAGCAACGGCAACTTTATCCGGAGCTATTTTTGTAACCGAATTTTCTTCCTCTTTAGTTGGTAAGATTGTTTTATCTGCTTTCATATAAGAATGGTAGTTCTATAAATCTGTTAAATTAGTAACTTTTTATCTTTTTAAAATGAGCTACAACTTCCAAATTTAATCTTTTTAGGTTTAATTCCTCGAAGCTCTGCTTCAATTTTTTTGCCACAGATTCACAGATTAAAAGTGATTTTTTAAAATCTGTGAATCTGTGACTATTATTTCGTTACTACCTCTTGGGCTCTGCACCGAGTCAGTTTATAAAAAAAGCACTATTATTAGGGTACAATTTGTATTAAACCTTTTACTGGGTTAGAGTACTGTCGATTTACTAATATACATTAAAAGTCCATCATATTAGATAAAATATCTTTTAAATACCGTTTTTATCGACGAACGGCAAGGTGTAAGCGTTTTTTATAAATAGCAACTATTTTAGTTATTCTAGATCCTTGCTAACTAATTGACTTTTTGTATTATTTTGAACAACAAAAATAAATTAACCCGTTGGGTGTAATTCAATTTGTCATTTATTTATGATATTTTAAATATTGATTTTCAGGAGTGGCTAAATCTAATTCCAGAATAGATAGGAATATTATTCGAGGCTCAAGTCCAAACATATAAAGTAAAACCAAGAATTGGTTTTTTTGATTTTACATAAAATTACGTCCAGTCTTTCAGTAACGTCAAATTTTACATCAGCAATGTCAAATTTGGCATCAGTAACGTCAAATTTGGTATCAGTAACGTCAAATTTGGCATCAGCAACGTCAAATTTGGCATCAGCAACGTCAAATTTGGCATCAGCAATGTCAAATTTGGCATCAGTAATGTTAAGTTTGACGTTTTTATTGTTTTATACTATTTTGTCTTTAAAATTAAGTTAGGATCAGGGCAGTTTTCTAAATAATAATTCAAGTTGTTATTACTGCAAACACCAGGATAATCGCTACTGCTTTCGGCAATATTTTCTATTATTTGAAAATGTAAATGAGGTGCATAACCACCATTTACCTTTGCATCGCCCAAGGTAGCTAGGGTTTCTCCCTTTTTGAAAAAAGCGCCAATTTCAATATTTTCAAGACTTTCCATAGACAAATGTCCGTATAAAGTGTAAAACTCCTGATTTTCAAGTTCGTGTTTCAAAATAATTGTGGGGCCGTAATTCCCTTTTCCCAAATTAATATCAAAACCATGAATCGTTCCATCAAGAGCTGCTAAAACTTTTGTTCCCGCTTTTATCCATAAATCCAAACCAATATGAATGTTTCTTTCCTCTTTTTCAGAATCGTTAAAATGGTCGTTTTGACTATATAAATTTCTTATTTCGTTATAACCTCCATAAGCAACTTCGGCATTGTTATTTTGAAGGTGGTTTTCTATAAATTTTTCAAAAAGGATTGGGTTTCCTAAATCAATTTTCAATAAATCATCATTTGAAACCGATAAATCTATTGGCGTATAGGCTGAATATGGAATTCGACTGTCAATTACTTTTGAATTATATACTTGTAATAAAAGCGTTTCTAAATTTGACATTTTTAGTTTTTTATTGGAATACTCAAAAGAATGAAATAGTGAAATTAAAGTTTTCTAGAAGCACAAATTATTCAATTGTCATCGATTTTAACTTAGTTCGATAGGCTTCTAACGCAATAGATTTTGAAATAAAGCCATAGTATTTGCCTTCTTTTAGAACTGGTAAAAAAAACACTTTTGACTTTTCGAATTTATTCATCACCACTTCCATATTATCGGTTGGGTAAACAATTTCGGATGGTTGAGCCATAATATCTTTTACCAAAGTATGTTTTACTCTGAAGCTATTAAAGATTATTTCTCGGATATTATTAAAATGAACTATTCCAAGCATTTGTTTTTCTTTATTGACAACCGCAAAAACAACTTGGTTGGAATGCGATATTAAATCAACTAATTTATCTAGATTTTCATCAGGCGAAAGGGTTAAATAATCCGTTTGAATAATCGAATTTGTTTCTAAAGTCGAAAGAATATTGGAGTCTTTATTACTGGTGAAAGCGTGTCCTTTTTTGGCCAAATTTTTCACATCCAAAGAATGTTTTTCAAATCGTTTAGAAATCGCAAAACTTATCGAGGCCACAATCATAAGCGGAATCATCAAGTTATAACCACCCGTAATTTCGGCAATAAGGAAAATAGCAGTCAAGGGAGCATGAAATAATCCGCTTAGAATCCCCGCCATTCCCACCATCGTAAAATTGCTAATAGGCAGTTTTGTAAGTCCCGTTAAGTTTAAAAATTTGGAAAAGAAAAAACCAACATAGGATCCCAAAAACAGGGAAGGAGCAAAATTACCCCCATTTCCCCCACTTCCAAGGGTTATTCCTGTGGCAAAAACTTTCAGCATCATCGTTAATCCAACAAAAGCCAATAGTGCCCAACTGTTATTTCTAAAACCACTAAACAAGGTGTTTTCTAGCAATTGACCTGGGTCTTTTTCGGATAATGTTTTGATGCTTTCATAGCCTTCACCAAAAAGTGCTGGAAAAATGAAAATTATAATCGCTAAAATTGAGGCTCCAAAAAGGGCTTTTTTGTAGGGTTTAAAGCGTAATCTGGCAAAAAAATGTTCTACCCTTTGGAAATTTCTGGAATAATAAACCGAAAT
>Ga0114958_10003907_pt1 | contig 10508 bp, 11 predicted proteins | sample C_130208_EF_Meta_FD_89577 | JGI IMG/M metagenome (GOLD analysis project Ga0114958, IMG submission 89577) | Freshwater microbial communities from Lake Croche, Canada to study carbon cycling - C_130208_EF_MetaG | ecosystem: Environmental > Aquatic > Freshwater > Lake | place: Lake Croche, Canada... | reverse complement strand
GAGGTGCTCAACAATTCGATTGCAATGGCCAATGTCTGCTGGGTGCCGGTCGAGTTTATCTTTACGCGCGGCCAGGGTATCAAGTCCGAGTCGCTCGTATTCTATGAATGCCGCAAGGAGGGACAGCTCATTCCAGTGCTGCAAGCACCTCCGCGCAGAAAGGATGATTCAGAAGCTGCAGCCGACCTCGATTCAGCCATCGCAGCCGTACCAGAGATCATCCAGGATGACAACGAAGGCTACGAGGGTGCCATTGTTCTCGATCCACTCTCAGGCATCTATCTCGACAATGAGCCAGTCGCTGCTCTGGATTTCAGTTCACTGTATCCATCCTCCATTATCAGCGAGAATCTGAGCCACGACAGTGTGGTGTGGGTCAAGGACTATGATCTCAGTGGCAACCTCGTCTGTGTCAAGGAGGGCAGTGATGTCTATGATAATCTGCCCGGCTGTAGATATCTAGAGGTCGACTACGATATCCTCCGCCCAGACCCCCGTGATACGCGCAAGCATCCGGTACTAAAGCCAGCAGGACGCCGTGTCTGTCGGTACGCGCAGCCGGCCGGTGATGCGAAGTCCACGCTGCCGAAGATTCTCCAGAAGCTCCTCAGTCAGCGGAAGGCCACGCGGAAACAGGCCGAGAAGGAGACGGATGAATTCCGCAAGGCATTGCTCGATGCACAGCAGTTGGCATACAAACTCACGGCGAATTCACTGTATGGACAACTGGGTTCGAACACGTCCAAAATCCGCCGCAAGTGTATTGCTGCGAGCACTACGGGCCACGGACGGCAACAGCTCTTGTTCAGTAAGGCGTGTATTGAGCAGGCCTATGGTCCTACATCTGGTGATCCGCGGTGCGAGGCCGTCTGTGTGTACGGTGATACGGATTCCGTGTTCATCTCATTCCGGCCGCGTGATCCCGTGACAGGAGAACGTCTCACGGGTCGCGCAGCCCAGGAGGCTGCCAAGGCACTCGCTGAAGAGGCCGGTCATAAGATCTCGGGCGCACTCAAGCCGCCCCACGACTTTGAGTTCGACAAGATGTTCCGCTGTTTCTGTTTGCTCTCCAAGAAGCGCTATGTCGGTGATATGACAGAGGGCGGCCTCGAAGAGAGCGACTATCATCGCAAGAGTATGGGCATCGTGATGAAGCGGCGCGACAATGCACCCATAGTCAAATATGTGTACGGCGGTGTCATTGAGCGGATTCTCAATCAGCGCGACATTGTAGCGGCCTTTGAGTTCGTCAAGCAGGCGACACGTGAGCTTCTGGCAGGGAAATTTCCGATGAAGCGATTGACCATTACGAAGAGCCTGCGGGCAGAGTATAAGCTGGTACCGGCGCACAAGATACTCGCGGATCGTATGGGAAAGCGCGACCCGGGTAACAAGCCGTCGTCAAATGATCGTATTCCATTCGTGTATGTGATGCAGCCGAAGGGCAAGGCGTGGCCTGCATCAGCCAGCCAGGGCGAACGCATTGAGACGCCGACCTACATTAGGGAGCAGGATCTCAAGCCCGACTACATCTTCTACATTACGAATCAGATCGCAAAGCCGGTCGCGCAAGTGTTCGGACTCGTGGTAGATCAGCTGCCAGGTGTCAAGGTCCATCAGATTGCTGCAGCGAAGACTCCTGAGGCCCGTGAGAAGCTCGCAGAGGAGCTCTTGTTCGGCGAGTTGCTGCGCGATGCGAAGCGCGATGCATCTGGTCAGCGGGATCTCAGGAGCTGGTTCTCTGCGAAAAAATAGCGCACCGTGATTAGAGAATATGGAAGGAACACGTTCTGGAAAACAATTTTTGATAGCCACTAGGCGGAAAAGAGGACGCAACAATAACAATAGTAATACCATAAATACCAAGAAGAATACGCGCCGAAACTTACGCAATGTAGCTGCACGCTATCAAAATGTCATTCCAAAGCGTCTGCCGCGTCTAGCGCGTATGGGTACTCCCACTATCAATCCGCCAGTATCAATTGGCAAATGGAATCAGTTAAAAGACGAGATCGACTCAATACCTTTCTATCTGATTTTGTGCCACGCTGCGCTGTGTCCTTCGTATGCCAAATGTCAAACCCCGAAAAAAACACAGTTGAAGCCCGGCATTCCAACATACTTCATACCCAAGAATACCTACCTTATGAGCTTTACATCGGGCGGTGAATCCTGTATGTTCGGCCCACATACAATGAAGAAAGTGTACGATATGGAGAATGAATTTCGCAATTTTCTATTATTGGACGATCCTGGAAATATATCGAGAGCAAAGATGGTAAACAGTTATCCATTTCTGTCAGAAGTAAAGCGTGCTGCACCAGGATCTGAATATCCAAATATCTCGTGTACGTTTCACGAGCATAATCCTCGGAAAAATGAAAATGGTGTATTCCGTGTATATAACATACATGATATCCTCAATTCCGACGTAGAAAACGCGTTCAATGAATTCAGTATAATTAAGCAGAACGAGCCAGGTCCATATTTAGAAGATCCTTCTACTTGGTATCTCGATGATATCATACACGAAACATATACTCGCACAGGCGACAATAGAGGTATTTTCCTTTTCGCGGGATGTACAGGTAATTTTATAGCGGCTGAGAAAAGAGCGAATCTGGTCACCCAGAATGCCAAAGCGATAGATACAGCATTATCAATGATTTATGAAGCAGATGCTGCCTATCCATCAAAGGTGTCAGCCTTCGATCTGGCAAAAATTACAGCAATCAATCCTTCACTCATTCCGCATAATATTGGTTCAGACGAAAAAATAGCGAAACCAGATGAAACATTTATGGCATCTATGTCAAATGCGACGAGTACGCCTATTAGTACATTATTTCCAGAAGTGAAGAAAGAGGATCCTGCAATGTTCAAAGGAGCGACAAATGTGTTAAAAGCTTAAGCCTAATTAAGGCCGATGATCGATCTCATTTTCTCTGGGCGCAATGTGTTTATTTTGTATATGGTGCTGGCCGGTGCATTTCTACAGCCCCTCTTTCCGTGTAATACGACGAAGCTCTTCACGGAGACTCCGCTCCTGCGCCATCTGGTCGGATTCTTCACTCTTATCTTCTTCGTGGTGATCACGGATACGGAGCTGGATGATTATATGCCGCTCGGCACGACGCTGGCGACGGCCGCGCTCATCTATCTGTGGTTCATTATCTCGTCCAAGATGACGGCGAACTGGTGGCTCGGTCTCATCTTCCTCCTTGGTACCCTCTATCTAATCGATCTGTATGAGGAGCGCCAGAAGAAGGAGGATCCCCGAGTTGCAGCCACCCTGGTCACCGCCAAAAAGATCATCCTGGGCGCCAGCTTATTTCTAACATTGGTCGGATTCCTGATATATGTAGGTGAGAAGAAGCTGGATTACAAGTCGAATTTCAATTATACGACGCTTTTGTTGGGAACCACGAAGTGTAAGGGAACACCAAATGTTCAGCCGTATTTGAAATCGCTGAAGGCGGCCTTTGAGGATGTGCCAACGCGTACGATGAGCGGCGGTGCGTTTCTTGAAGCGATTTCTACGAACACATTCCATATGCCGGAGCCTCTCAACTAAATTGCCAGATCTCTATAGAGATGAACGCACCAAAAGAAATATTTCTCAATGATCTAGGATTCTCCACTGTTCCAACACCTGATCGCTGCCACGAGATCGTTCGCGCAACTGCCAGCAGATATAAAAGAGGATATGATCCCAGACCCACACTGTTCTATACAACAAATACGCCTGAATATGCGGGGCATTACAAGGGCCTATTTGATTTGAGCGGCAACTCTGAATCGAGAGGGTTCGGTATTCCTGACAGTGAACTGCGTCGCCGATTTATTCGCTATGGCAAAGAGACTGAGATACCGATTAACGACAGCGATCTATTCAAGGTGGTGCCGTGTCGCGAAGAGCAGATGGCGAAAATTAGTACATTTATGGAGGAACAAGGTGGCGCCCTGAAACGAAAGCCGCAAATGGCACCGTTATTCCTATAGGACGGGCACTACGTGCAACTCAGAATCGTTGGGGCAAGGCCAAAGGCGGAGCCAGAAGGAAGCAGAATACACGGAGACACCAACGAAAAAGGTGAATAGTATAGGCAAACCCGATCAGCACCAGTACGATGACGTCAAGACACGGTCTGGCCAATGTTGGAAACACGTGTTATCTCAATTCCGCCTTTCAAGCCCTCGGCAAATCCAAGCCATTTGTCGCATATTTCGGAACCGATGCCTGGACCCAGCATCGGCACGCCGAGCGCAAGGGACACAATCTCGCGAATCACTGTGCAGAGCTGGTGGTGGCTCTCCGCGAACCCGGTGACAAGATGATTAATCCGTCGAACTTTGTCCGGTCTTTCATTGAATTCGCCCGTGAAATCAACGACGAAATTCGCTTCGGTGCCCAGGCCGATGCGGCAGAGGCCATTCAGATTCTCCTTGATGGCCTCCACACGCAACAGGCACGCGAGGTCAGTATGGATATAAAGGGTGTAGCGGTCACGGCGGACCAGGTGGAACTCATCAAGAGCCTCGAAAGCTGGTCCACCTTCTTCCGCAAGGAGTATTCGCCACTGATCGATGCCTTCTACGGACAAACTCAGACGAAGATCGTTTGCAGCACGTGTAAGAATTGTTCGACGCGCTACGAGCCGTGGGCGATCTTAAAGGCGCCCATTCCTGGTGCCGAGAAGCCTGGAGGGGCCGCACCTACACTCCAGGAATGTATAACCAGTGCACTTGCTACGGAGACGCTGGATGATTACGCGTGTGATGGATGTAAGAAGAAGGGATCCGCACGTATGGAGCACACGATTAGCCGATTTCCGCGTCATCTGATTCTGTCTCTGAAGCGCTTTACAAATGCCGGCGCCAAGGTGCGGGCACGCATTCCGTATGATGAAAATAATATTGACCTGACCGGCTATCGTGCGTGGCCAACGATTCAGGGGTCGCCGAAGTATCGTGTCGTCAGCACGGTCGAGCATATGGGTAGTAGTCGCGGCGGTCATTATGTTATGCGATCGCGTGAGAATGACAAGTGGCTCGTCTACGATGATTGTACCGTTAGCGACAGTTCGATCGGCGGCACAGCCGGCCCGGATACATATGTATTGTTTCTGGAGATGCTGTAGTGCCGCTAAGATAATGCGAGCCTAACATAGAGTAAATGAACGCTCAGCCCGGATCGTTCTCGAATGTGTCTGCTGCACCTGCACCTGCTCCTAGCTTCGCATTCAGCAGTATGATGACTGGATGGGGTGCCGTTATTTTGGCGGTGATCATTTTGATGATTCTGTTTGCAGTATATTACCAGACGATCGGATATTATATTCAGATTGGCTGGAATAAGTTGAACTGGAGCCGCAAGCACGGTGAGAAGATTGAGATCGATGTTCCTGGCGGTCCTTCGGCAGAATTGACTCCGACACCGACAGGCGCACCGAGCGGCGCGCCTTTTGGAACGGGCTTGGAAAAGGTACTTAATACGCTGGAGTCCGATGTTGCCACAGCTCTGGGAGACAGTGGCAAGCAGGTATTCAATGTGAGCCGTAATCTCTACACATTTTCGGAGGCGGAGCCGTTGTGCCGTGCTTTTGGCGCCGAGCTGGCGACCTACGACCAGGTCAAGGATGCTTACAAGGCGGGGGCGGACTGGTGTAATTATGGTTGGGTGAAGGGCCAATTAGCTGTCTATCCGACACAGAAGAGTACGTATGAGAAGCTCCAGCACGGCCCCGAACATGAGCGGATGTCCTGTGGCCTTCCCGGTGTAAATGGTGGATATTTCCCCAATGAGGATCAGCGGTTTGGTGTGAACTGCTATGGTGCACGGCCGGCTGAGACTGCGCTTGATGAGCGTATGCAGGAGGGAGAGCATTCGGCTACGGCGTTTGATCGCGAGGTCAATCATTTCAAGTCGGAACTCGACACGATTGCGGTGAATCCTTGGTCTAGCAAACAGTGGTCTTCGTGAAGATCCTAGACTGCTGATAACAGTGGTCTTCGTGAAGATCCTAGACTGCTGATAACATTGGTCTTCGTGATCCTTAATCATCCCCATATTCTAACACACTCTTCATTGCCTCCCTCTTCTGCTTCGTCGATCCGTGATCAAGCAGATATGGATCAATCTTCGCCATTGAAATATCCTCCTCGACCTCCGGAACAAGTGGAGTAGGATCAAAGGCCGCAACTATGATAGCCGAGCGACGAATCCACCACGGCAGAAACTGTAAGAGCTCCTCGCGCCAACCATCCATTTGCGCCTCCCACATACGTACATTTGAGCCAAACACCGGCTCCATAACCTCTGCCGACCAATCATCCAGTGTACAATGATAGTTAATCCAATCGATCCAAATCTCTTCCTCTTTCTCGGTCCAGCCGGCAGGTCGAGATGAAGGATTCTGCGGCAACGAGATCATATACCACGGCGCAGACTTACGTAGACGAACATATCTATATATCCGTCCCACGAGACGCAAATAATCTAGCCCAGGCTCGACGCCCCTCCGCTTAAGAAACTGACCTATTTGCGACGCAATTGCGCGCACATCACCAATCACACTCTCGCTACGTTCCATCTAATTTACGCTACTGGGATATCTTTAGGCCTGTCTTCTTAAGACTCTCAGATTCCTTGATCTCGCGATGATCGTGCAGCCAGCGAATGAGTGACTGTCCCTGTGCGACGGATATACCTGTGTGCGCCGCCCACGTAGGAATCTCCTTCTCCAGATATCCCCAGGTTAGAGTTGATGGAGTGGCCTTCTTCTGAAGACTGAGCGATGCACCCGACACCTGAATCGTTGATTTGTCGAGTCGCATCTGTTTCATTAGTTCGATTGCGTCGGCCTCGTGTTTGGCCCTAAGAGTGCGCGCATTTGACGCCTGTGCCGTGTGATTCTCTAACAGATTATCCATATGAATCCAGCCCCGGATAGAATCAATCAGACGTTGCTTTTGATCCGGCAAGGCCATCCCTAATACGCGAACTTAAATCATAACCGACGTTCATCCCCGGACAGAGAGAGGTCCAGGCCCGTGTCCAGGAGCAGAGCGTAGTACAATCACACACGTCACAACGGAGCAGATGAGCAAAACAAGAAAGAATATAGCCACGCCGACTATCCACGGAAAGATTGAATTCAAGATATGACGAACAACGGGATCGATAATCTTCTGTAACACGAGCTGCTGTGTTGGCCGTTTCTCAAAGCCGCTCACCCACCGATCCGCAATCTCGAGGCCAAGATCGTGTAAGGATGCGCGTGCCCGAGCCTCCTTCGATGAATCCATTGATATAAGATGCGGTTTTCCTAATAATGTCAGAACGCACACCATCATAAGATGACGCTACAGCCTCCGAAGCGACGGGCCGATGGCTATTATCTGGCGGCGCAACCTCCGATCACTTCTCCGAGGCTAGCGTGTGATCTCTCCGGCTGCTGGACTATTACGACGGAATGGTCGGACTGGGCGACTACCGTTCGTGACCAACTCGTCGGTGAACTTGTCAGTCACGGAAACTGGTTCTCGCGCCCTCCCCGGCGGGATCTCCTTGAGCCGCTGTTCGCACCGTGGGCCGGCAAGAAGATGCAGGGAGCACTCGAGTTCTTCTGTCAGCGGCCCGAATCTCCCGGACGTGGCACTGCCACCTGGATTCTCGAAGGACTCGTAATGTCGGCCACGTCGATCGTACCTGTATGGAAGGTATCCGACTTCGCCGAGGTCGAACAGGATACGATTTCGCTCTTCGGTGATGGAGAGGAACAGGAGGAAACCCGCGAAATTCAGTTCGACGACATTGAGCTAGAATCTCCGGCGGCGCCCCCGACGCGCATGCGGAATCGTGAATGGGAGGCCCGCAAGTTCCTGGCAAAGGAGCGCGTCCGTGAATTCCGGTTGAAGGCCCAGATCGCTGATCGCCTCGCTGCTAAGGAAGAGGCCCGGTTTCAGACAACGTTTGGAGATCTCGATGACGACGAATCGCATTTTAGCGAATATGATTTGACCGAGAATGAAGATAGCTCCGATTCGGAACAGCCGTAACAATTTTCACGCTTCTCATCAGAACAATGCTTGATCAGAACCTCATCGTTGGCCTGGTTGTCCTTGCAGTGGTTGTCCTTGCTCTGTATGCTTATGCGCCCAAGCTCAAGGGCGTGCTGTCCGGCCTCGGCCTCGAGGGCTTCGCCGATGCTCCTGGCAAGAAGCAGATGATCAAGACACCGGCGCCGAATGGTGGTATGGGCGGCAATAAGATGAACACGACGGGCCCGGCTGCTCTGGCGGCGCAGCACGCGAAGAAGGTGCCCGCGCCGGCTGCGCCTGGAAAGACCGCGGAGGGCTTCGCGGACTTCGCCAGTGTCGGTGACAGCATGGGGCCGGTGCCGATGGCGGCGGCGCACAAGCCCCAGGGCTGCTACCCGCGTGAGCAGCTGAACCCGATGGAGCTGCTGCCGTCGGACCCTAACTCGCAGTGGGCGCAGGTTAACCCCCAGGGCGCCGGCGATATCCAGGGCAAGAACTTCCTGTCGGCGGGTGCGTTGATCGGAATTAACACGATCGGCCAGTCGCTGCGCAATGCGAACCTCCAGCTGCGTGCGGAACCCCCTTGTCCCCAGGTCATCGTTTCACCATGGGGTCAAAGCACGATCGAACCCGATTTAATTCGCAAAAGTCTCGAATAAATTTTTTATTTCCCAATATGAATACATCACAAATTAAGAGCGTACAAAATTAAGTTTTTACTAATCTTTAAGAATAATTGATCCAACTTAACGTGTAATGTTTTATATAGAGTTATATACAAACCATTTCTTTATAAAAGTTAGTTGTATGAGGCCTGGAATGTATGGTAATAATTCACTAAACCAAGAATTATAATATTCATAGTTTAGTTCTATAGAAGAAACTTGACAAATATAAATACATCGATCTAATTAGCAAAATGCCTTGCCCACATGGCAAGAGTTTCCCTTCCCAATGCATAATATGTAAACCTACTATACTATGTCAGCATGGTAAACGCAAAGGTCGCTGCACAGAAGGATGTGGTGGATCTCAAATATGTAGTCATAAACGAATAAAATATACTTGCAAGGAGTGTAAGGGTTCTGGACTTTGTATTCACACACGTACTCCATCTGAATGTAAAGATTGTGGTGGATCTCGTTATTGCGAACACGGTAAGGATAAACGTGCGTGTGCAATCTGCGGTGGCTCAGCATTATGTATACATGGTGTTAAAAAATATTCGTGCAAGCCTTGTGGAGGAAGCGGGTATTGCGAACACGGGCGCATGAAAACCCGCTGTCGTGATTGTGGAGGGTCTCAAATCTGCCCACATAATAAAGTAAGATATAATTGCAAGCCTTGTGGTGGAGGAGCATATTGTGAACATGGTAAGCAAAAAATATATTGTCGTCCTTGTGGTGGCTCTGGATTATGTGAACACGATAAGATGAAGGATATATGTAAACAATGCGGTGGTAAAAAAATATGCAAACATAACAAACATAAATCATATTGCAAAGAATGTGACGGTTCTGCCTGCTGTAAATCAAGTTGGTGTGCAACAATCCCTTCAAATAGAGTATATGAAGGCTACTGTCTCATCTGTTATATTCATCTAAATCCAGATAAATCTATTGTCCGTAATTACAAGACAAAGGAGAGGGCTGTTGCAGACTTTATAAAAAACTCTTTTCCAAACCAAACTTGGATTCACGATAAACGCATTGCTGATGGCTGCTCTGCCAAGCGTCCTGATCTTCTATGTGACCTTGGCGACCAAGTCGTTATGATAGAAATCGACGAAGATCAACATACAACATATGACTGTTCGTGTGAAAACAAACGACTTATGGAATTATCTAGCGATGTTGGGCATCGACCAATGGTACTCATTCGGTTCAATCCTGATGCATATGATAATATTCCATCTTGCTGGAAAATTAATGGATTAGGAACATGCTCTGTAATAGATACAACTGCGTGGACTGCACGACTACATACATTAAAAGAACATTTGACATACTGGCTCACAAACCGTACTACAAAGACCGTAGAGTGTATTGAACTCTATTTCTCTACCCCTAACAAAATCGTCTCTACATCAAGCTAAAAAAGCAAAAGACTATCGCCCATCTAAAACGCCTCCAGCCATACCTGGCGCTCTTCCATTGGAACATCCATATCGTCCATCGCCTTCGTAGCCAGACGAATCTTTTCATCCTCGGCCACGTCCAGTTGACTGATGTGCGCCATTGCGTTCTGAAACGCTTCCTTGAATGAAATCTGCGGCTTGAATGCCTCATCGAATCCCACCAGAACATTTGTGAGACGGCCAATATGGCCGGTCGCGCACAAGCCCTCTGCTTCCGAACACTCTTCCCACAAACGCTGGATCAACTCCTTACGAAGATCGCCACTATACGTCTTGATCTTCGCCCATAGTCCCCTGAGCACTCGTCGATACAGATAATCGTCCTTTG
>Ga0114958_10003905_pt1 | contig 10510 bp, 10 predicted proteins | sample C_130208_EF_Meta_FD_89577 | JGI IMG/M metagenome (GOLD analysis project Ga0114958, IMG submission 89577) | Freshwater microbial communities from Lake Croche, Canada to study carbon cycling - C_130208_EF_MetaG | ecosystem: Environmental > Aquatic > Freshwater > Lake | place: Lake Croche, Canada... | reverse complement strand
TGAGAATTTGCCCGGCAAAGGGTGCTGCGACGCTGTGGCCAAGTTCGATGACGGTTAGCCCAGTAAAGGGCCCCACAGGGTTGGATGAAGATTGCGTTGTCTCTGTCATTTTTATCGATTATTTAGGTAGGTATCACGGCGTTCTATGGCTTCGACTCAACAAGCAGCGAGGCTTGGCGCGTACAGAACCAAGCGCCCAGAACAACCAAGGCAAAAGGCTCAGCCCCTCAAAAGAGAGCCTGAGCCTGTTAATCATAGTTGGAAATTCGAATTATGACCTTCGCTCTCGTGTAGGGAGATTGGTAGGTGCTAAAAAAACGTTAATCAGCCGCTAGGACAAAAATCGCGGCGGTGGCTGCGACCCCCATGGCTCTTGAGACCACATCTGGCTGCGCTTGCTGTCCTTCGACCAAAGGCTCTGGGGTCTGAGCTAATTTTGGTCTGCGAGCATCAAGCACGCGGGCCCCAAGAAACTCACCTTGAAGCTGTTTAGTTACATTAATCAGAGGACCAAACGCAACCCTACTCAGAAACTGATGGCCTTGATGTTGAAAAGCCGTTGCGATTTCTTTGTGGACTTTGTCGGTCCATTGCGCTTGCCATTTTTTTCGCGCAGCGCCTGTGATCCATTTAGAAATATGACGATTAAGCTTTGGCGGACAACCAACAATTACGCACTTTGTTGGTTGTCCCGTGCTGACCATTGCGGCAAGTTGATTGCGGGCGTAGTCGGATTCATTAACATAAATAATAAGCGTTTCCATGTGACAATCTCCTAGGATTTTTGATTGACAAGGGTTGTTGCAGATGGACTTAGGTTTGCAGGCTTTGCTCGTTGTGCAGCGAATTTTCCGATTAAAAGCACACCTGCGATCGACAAGCCATAGGTCGCCCAACGCGCGGCGTCGTGAATACGTGAGCCACCTTCAAAAATTGGATCAAGTAGCGCCTCATCTGTAATCATTTTGGCCGCAGTGAAGGCAAGAACGGCCGCACCAATATTGATGATGACAGGCCAGCGCTCGACCATTTTGAGCACGAGCGTGCTGCCAAACACCACAATCGGCACACTGATCATTAAACCAAGCACCACCAAGTCAAACGAGCCCTGTGCTGCGCCGGCAACACCAAGAACATTATCGATGCCCATTAAGGCATCAGCCACAATAATGGTCTTCATGGCTCCCCAGAAGGTCGTGACGCGAATGTCGTGTTCTTTGTCGTGACCTGTGTCAATGATGAGTTTGCAGGCAATCCAAAGTAACCCCAGTCCACCAATCAACATCAGACCCGGAATTTTGAGTAGCCAGACAACTCCAACGGTTAAGGCAGAGCGCACGACGATCGCGCCCATGGTGCCAAACCAGATGGCCTTTTTTTGCAGAGCAGGGGGAAGTTTACGTGCCGCGAGCGCAATGACAATAGCATTGTCACCCGCTAATACAAGATCAATCAGAATAATGGCGAGAAGAGACGACCACCAAAGAGATGAGAACAGTTCCATTGTTTAAGCCTTTTTCGAAGACAATCAATCAAAACCTGATCAAGTCACGTCAAACCCCGTTTGTTTGGTTGAAAATTCAACGCAACAATATTGGTCTTTCGTGCCCTGTTAGGCCACTGATCGAAGGTCTTGCTCAGCTTGTAATAGTTCTGTTATGTGCCCGACAAACCGGAAACTTTCGTTTCGTAATGACGGCTTGACGTGCCCCCGGTGAGATACTTTTTGAACTGGATCACCGAAGACTGGAGCTACTCCCCATCGAACTTCCACTATAACCAAAAAACTCAAAGGTGTGTCAATTATTTTTAACCGGGTACGCATTGAGCTTAGCCGTTCAGGGTGCGAACGAATTTGGGGTTTTTTCTGATGTTTTTAAGCATGGACGTTACTTCTTCTGTACTATGTTTGCCATCCGAGAGGGGGCAGTGCAGCCGCTGAGGCCTGTGCCAGTCGGTATGCTTGCTGCCGTTGATTTGCCGAATGACCTTTTATCGTAGTCGTAACTCTTACCCTAACCCATCGTCCAGGAGACACCATGTCCCGCTTACCTCTTATTCGCTTGGCCGCTGCGCTGGCCTGTGTTGGTTTGACCAGTTTGGCTCAGGCACAAACCAAATGGGATTTGCCTTCGGCCTACGCGCCCGGCAACTTTCACACTGAAAACCTTGAATATTTTGCCAAGCAAGTCGATGCGGCCACCGCAGGTAAGCTAAAGATTGTGGTGCACGCCAATGCTTCGCTGTTTAAAGCGCCAGAGATCAAGCGAGCGGTGCAGGGTGGTCAGGCACAGTTAGGCGAGATTTTGTTGGTCAACTTCGAAAATGAAAGCCCACTGTTTGGCATGGATGGCCTGCCATCCTTAGTCGGCAGTTACGCCGATGCAGAAAAACTCGATACAGTTCAGCGCCCTGCGCTCGACAAGTATCTTGAAGCCCAAGGGATGAAGATCTTGTACACGGTCCCTTGGCAGCCTCAAGGCATCTACACCAAGAAGCCGGTCAACGCAGTGGCCGATATGAAAGGCATGAAATGGCGCTCGTATTCGCCAATTACTGCTCGTCTGGCAGAACAAATGAACATGGTTCCTGTCACGATTCAGGTGGCCGAGCTGAGCCAGGCGCTTGCAACTGGCGTGGTTGAAACTTACCTGTCCTCAAGCGCAACAGGTGTGGACACTAAAACCTACGAAAGCATGAAGTTCTTTTATGAATTTCAAGCCTGGATTCCGAAAAATGCCGTCATTGTGAGCTTAAAAGCTTTCAGCGCCTTAGACAAAACGACCCAGGAAGCCGTCACAAAAGTGGCTGCCGAGGCGCAAGCACGCGGTTGGAAAATCAGCGAAGAAAAAGAAGCTGTATTGAAAAAAGTCTTGGCTGATAACGGTATGACGGTAACTCCGCCGTCTGCGACCTTCATGGCTGAGTTCAACAAGATCGGCGCGACCATGGCAGCAGACTGGGAAAAGAAAGCTGGCGCTCAGGGCACGACATTGATTGCTGACTATCGCAAACTTGTGCCCGCCAAGTAATTTTTGTTTTTTTGAGTTTTTAGACCAAAGTGATGTCGCCCCATGAGAAAGTTTCTTGATACGTTGTACCTCTTGGCGGGCGGCATCGCCGCACTGTGCATTTGTGCAATCTGCGCTTTGATGATCGGGCAAAGCGTGCTGCGCGAGTTTGGAATCAAAACAGGTGCTGTCAACGACGTGGTGGCCTGGTTGTGTGCAGCAGCAGCCTTTTTAGCCATGGCACATGCCTTTAAGCATGGCGATTTCGTACGCGTCACCTTGCTGCTCGAAAAACTGGCACCTAAACCGCGCCACCGTTTCGAATTAGTGTCGCTTGCCTGTGCTGCGGTTGCGGTTGGCTACTTGGCTTGGTCCGCGACCCTGTTTACTTTCGAAAGTTATGTCTTTAAAGATGTTGCCGGCGGGCTGTTGCCCATGCCGATGTGGATTCCACAAATGTCTTTTTTAATTGGTGCCTGGTTGTTCTTTATTGCTGTAGTCGACGAGCTTGTCATTGTTGCGCGTGGCAATCGTCCCACCTATGTTGTGGCCGTTGAAGAGCGGCATTCGAAGGGTGATTTTTCTTCTGATGTCTAACAGAGATGTCGCGCGCGTAGCGCGTTGCTCTGACGGCAGAGGTCGCGTGCGTAGTTGCTCTACAGGTCGCAGTCGCGCGCAACGTTTGGCCCCTCAGAAAGCTTTCCGCTCTCAGCTAAGAGGCGGTTCTTTTTTCGACGCTTAGTCTGCAAATTTTAGAGATACTTTATGGAAACGCTGGGAATTGGTCTGTTTTTACTGATCATCATGTTGTTGTTTTTATCCGGCGGTATCTGGATCGCCATGACCTTGGCGATTTGCGGCTGGGTGGGGCAAGCTTTTTTTGTCAATACCCAACCTGGTAAAAATTTGTTTTCGGCGTTCTGGGAGACCAATGCCTCTTGGGAGCTTGCGGCCTTACCCTTGTTTATCTGGATGGGTGAAATCCTGTTTAGAACAAAGTTAAGCGAAGAGATGTTTGAAGGCCTGCGCCCCTGGCTCAACCGCGTGCCGGGCCGTCTAATGCACACGACGGTGCTGGGCTGTGGCATCTTCGGTTCGGTGAGCGGTTCGTCTGCTGCCACCTGTGCCACCATTGCCAAAGTGGCGCTACCTGAGCTCAAAAAACGCGGTTACGACGAAAAGCTGGCGTTGGGTGCTTTGGCCACGTCTGGCACCTTAGGCATTTTGATCCCGCCTTCGATCACGATGGTGGTGTACGCCGTTGCGGCCGACGCCTCAATTATCCGAATCTTTCTGGCGGGTTTTATTCCCTCTGCGATTTTGATGGCGTTGTTTATGGGTTACATCGCCTGGTGGTCGATTCGTAATCCCTCAAAAGTACCTGCCGCCGATCCCCCTTCAAGTTTTCTTGAGAAAGTGCGTAAAAGCGGTAACTTAATTCCCTGTGCGCTGTTGATTATCTTTATCGTCTGGGTACTGGTCGCCGGTTACGCCACCGCAACTGAGTGTGCGGCCTACGGTGTCTTTGGTTCATTGGCGATCGCAGCGTATAGCCGTTCGCTGACCTGGAAAAACTTCTGGGAAGGCCTGATGGGTACGACACGTACCAGTTGCATGATCATGATCATTTTGGCAGGTGCGGCGTTCTTGACCAAAACGATGGCCTTTACCGGCGTACCGCGCGAGTTGGCTGAGTGGGTCAACGCGATGCAACTGTCGCCTTATGCTCTGATCGGTTGTTTGGTTGTTGTGTATCTGATTTTAGGGACTGCGCTCGATGGCATCAGTATGATTGTGCTGACCGCGGCGGTCGTGCTGCCGATGATTCAAAAAGCGGGTTTTGATCTGATCTGGTTTGGAATCTTTATCGTTTTGTTGGTTGAGATCGCAGAGGTTACGCCACCCGTTGGTTTTAATTTATTCGTCTTGCAAAACATGACGGGTAAAGACAGTAATACGATCGCACGTGCTGCGATTCCATTTTTTATCTGTCTGGTGATTTGCATCGGCATCATTACGATTTTTCCTGACGTGGTGACCGTATTGCCAGACTATGTCATGGGTAAGGCGAAATAACATGGGTGCCGCACAGCAGCAGTTATTCTCGCGTGTTCGTTTGTGGGCCAAAGTCGGTCTGTCGACCTTGTTGGTGTGTGGATTGTTTGGCTGCAAAGCCTACGACTCAGCCTTAGGCTCGGGTGAAAAGGTCACGGCAATCGACGCTACGCGCCTCACAGAAAGTGGGTTTTTAACCAACTACTCCAAGCTCAAGCCGGTGGCCGCGATGCAGGGCATCGAGTGTTGGCGCGATACGCGATTTGATCCAAAACAGTATAAAAAAATACTAATCGCACCTATTGTTGTGTCATTGACCGCACCGAAAGATTCAAAAGATGGCAAGATTCCTACCGTTGATCCTGCAGATTTGAAGCAGTTAACGGATTACTTCTACCAAACCCTGCAAGCCTCGCTCAAGCCCCAGATGCCGATCGTAACTCGGGCCGGGGCTGGCGTAGCCGTGCTTCGGATTGCCTTGACAGATTTAGTGCCAACCTCTGTGTCTGGCAGTGTTGCAGGTACGCTGATCCCTTACGCGTTTATTGCGGAGGCGAGTTCAGGTAAGGTCACGGGGCGACCCGCTGGTTCGACGCCCTATTTGGGTGAAACCGGTATGGAAATGCAATTTCGCGATGGCGCGACTGGTGCGGTGTTGGCTGAGTGTCGCGACACTGAAATTGGTCGTAAGTATGCAGCCGAGTTGGATGCAGGTGCGGCACAGGCCGCCCAGACTTGGGCAAACGGCTACATGAGCTCGTTTCAGTCTTGGGGCTATGCTAAGGCGGCTTTTAACAAGTGGTCGATGTTAGTGGCTAAGCGCGTAGCTGAGCTGCAGCAGATTCAGCCCACGCAGTGAGTTAGGCGATTTTTTCGCATACTGCAGCGGTGACCTGTGCGGTGGTGGCTAGGCCGCCTAAATCGCGCGTGTGCAGCCTTGGGTTGGCGGTCACTGCTTCGATCGCTGCCATCAACCGATCGGCAGAAGCTTGTTCGCCCAAATGCTCAAGCAGCATTACCACCGACCAAAACGTGCCGATCGGGTTTGCGAGCCCTTTGCCCATAATGTCGAAAGCCGAGCCGTGGATCGGCTCAAACATCGAAGGGTAGCGGCGCTCAGGGTCGATATTGCCGGTTGGCGCAATCCCCAGACTGCCCGCCAGGGCTGCCGCCAAGTCACTTAAGATATCCGCGTGCAGGTTGGTAGCCACCAGCGTATCCAGTGTGGCGGGGCGGTTGACCATACGCGCTGTCGCGGCATCGACTAACTCTTTGTCCCAGGTCACATCCGGAAATTCTTTTGCAATTTGCACCGCAATCTCATCCCACATCACCATCGCGTGGCGTTGTGCGTTTGATTTTGTGATGACCGTCAAGAGCTTACGCGGGCGTGACTGCGCGAGTTTGAATGCATAGCGCATGATGCGCTCGACACCCGCTCGCGTCATCATACTGACGTCTGTGGCGACTTCAATGGGATGGCCTTGGTGTGCGCGACCACCTACACCAGAGTACTCACCTTCTGAGTTTTCACGCACGATCACCCAGTCGAGTTGGGCAGGCGTACAGCGCTTAAGTGGTGCATCAATGCCAGGCAGGATGCGGGTAGGGCGTACGTTGGCGTACTGATCAAAGCCTTGGCATATTTTAAGTCGCAGGCCCCAAAGCGTAATGTGGTCGGGGATATGCGGATCGCCCGCCGAACCAAACAAAATTGCATCTTTGTTGCGCAGAGGGTCAAGGCCATCTTCAGGCATCATCATGCCGTGTTTGCGGTAGTAGTCGCCACCCCAGTCAAAGTTTTCAAATTCGAAGGTCAAGTCGGGATTTTGCCGTGCAAGTGCCTCTAGCACTTTTTGCCCTTCAGGGACCACTTCTTTACCAATGCCGTCTCCGGGGATCGTGGCGATGCGATACGTTTTCATGCGGGTTTCCAGTCACAATTCAAAAAAGTTTTCAGGCTTTGCTATTCGCCGCCACCCTCGTAGCGTTTACCGCGTGCCAAAAGTTCGGGCGTGCCGATCAAGTTGTTTAAACCATCAAAGTTGAACATTTTGTCACGAAAACCATCTGTGCTGCCTGTGGCTTTCAGTTCTGCAAAGTAAGCCTGTAGGGTCATTGCGACTGAACGTACCGTACCACCTGGAAAGATTGCAATTGAGTAGCCAAGTTCTTGCAACACTGCGGTTGACTTAACGGGTGTTTTGCCGCCCTCGACCATGTTCGCCAGCAACGGTGCGCGACCCTTAAAACGTTCGTTAACGATACGCATTTGTTCGTCGCTGCGTACGGCTTCGATGAATAAAATATCTGCACCCGCTGCTAAATAATGCTCAGCGCGCTCGAGTGCTTGCTCAAAACCTTCAACCGCGACGGCATCGGTGCGCGCCATAATCAGTGTGTCAGTGCTGTGCCGCGAATTGACGGCCGCTTTGATCTTACCAACCATTTCAGCAGTCGACACCACCGTTTTGCCATCAAGATGGCCGCAACGTTTCGGAAAACTTTGATCCTCGAGCTGAATGATATTTGCGCCATTGCGTTCAAAGCCGCGTACGGTACGCTCGGTATTTAAGGCGTTACCAAAGCCCGTATCAGCATCTACGATGATGGGCAGGCTGATGCGATCACGCATCTGCACAATTTTTTCATTGACCTCGGTAAAGGTCGTGAGACCCACATCCGAACGCCCGAGCGTCGTGTAGGCCACCGAGGCACCCGAGATGTACACAGCCTCAAATCCGGCTTGTTCTGCCATCAAGGCTGATAAAGCGTCATACACGCCCGGTGCCAGTAAGATTTCAGGTTGTTGGAGGCGACTTTTAAGATGAATCATGAAGGTGTCTCTTGAGTTTTTGTTGAAAAAATAACGATTCAGGATGTCGGTTAAAAAAAAGGGTATTGAACACAGGCAGAGACCTCAGTCAAACCACACAGCAAACCTAGCGATTAGACACAGTATGACGCGGCTTAAGTTCTAAAATTATTTGCAGGCTCATCGAACCAGTTTCGATTTTTGCGCAGACGCCGCGCCATTGCGAAGGCATAGGGTGCAGCTTCGAACAAGATTTCGGTTTGTACCTCATTGAGCTTAAGCCCAGCATTGTTGGCCATGCGTAGGGCAAGCTCGCGCGTGGCCGCATCGCAGCCAGTGATATCTGGTGCTAAGTTCTGCGGCGTCAGCACAGGCGCTTGGTTGCCCGCAACAAGCGCCGGGCGTTTTGCGCGCAAACCGGCTGCTAATTCAAACGTATGACCTGCACGCAAGACTAAGGCGTCGTCCTGCGGGGCACCAACAAGTTGCATCCCCATCGGTAACCCAGCCGTGTTAAAGCCGCAGCACACAGCTAGGGCGGGGCCACCTGTGACATTGGCCAAGACCTGTGCGTTACCACGTTGCCAAAACGTGATGGGGCGATGGGCCGTGATCGCGCCTGCAGGGCCGAAAGCGGGCATCAAGAGCAAATCAAACTTTTCGTAGACCGGTTGCATCTCATTGATCATGCGCCGATGTTCGCGCGTCGCTGCGACATAATCGACTGATTGAAACAGAGAGGCCGGCAGGATTCTGCTTAAAAAGTCGTGTCCAAAGTCACTGGGCCGATTGATCAGATTATGCTGGTGCACCGCAAAGATTTCTGTCTCAGCGATCACCACCTTGACATCCATATAGTCTTGCATCGAGCGCACACGGCAGTCTGCAACGTGCGCGCCTAGTTGTTTGAAAAGATCGATGGCCTGCTCGAGTGCTAGCAGATGCTCAGGATTGGCGGGTATTTCTTCTTCCCACCAATGACGCAACACGCCGATGCGCAGACCTTTAACACCTCCGGTGAGCTGCGCCTTGTAATCTTGAAGGGGTTGCACAAAGCTGTTGCCATCTTGCGAGTCGTGTCCAGCGATGGCTTGCAGCATGAGCGCACAGTCTTCGACCGTCCAGGCCATGGGGCCGCAGTGGTCGAAGGTAAAAGAATTTGGCATGACACCCGTGCGACTGACCAGTCCCGAGCTGGGCATAAAGCCCGCGATGCCGCACAGCGAGGCGGGGCCACGAATTGAACCCCCGGTGTCGGTGCCTAGCGCTGCTGGTACGAATCCTGCTGCGACCGCAGCCCCTGAGCCGCTTGAAGAGCCGCCGCTGAAGTGCGCGAGGCCCCAGGGATTACGTACTGGTGGCCAGGGAAGATCAAGTGAAGGTCCTCCATGCGCAAATTCATGTGTATTGAGTTTGCCCATCAAGACCGCGCCCGCCTGATAAAGCTTAGACACCACAGCGGCGTCTTTGGTTGGTACATGGTGTTGGGCTGTGCGCGAGCCGCCGGTGGTAAGAACACCAGCGGTTTCGTAGATGTCTTTTGCCCCAAAAGGCATGCCATGCATGGGACCGCGATAGTCACCTGCCATAATCTGAGTCTCAGCGGCTTGCGCCTGTTGGCGTGCCAAGTCAAACGTCGGTGTAATGAACGCGCTGAGTTGCACGTCAAGCGTTTCAATACGCGCGATTTGGTGATCGACATACTCAAGTGGCGAGAGTTTGCGCGTGCGCAAAAGCTCTGCTGCTTGTGCCAAGGTCAGGTCATGCAAGTCATTGGTCATGAAAAAGTCTCTTGAAGATTAGTGCGTGATCGGGTCTAAACCTTGACGTTTGCAGATCGCGGTGACGACCGGTGTGCGCATAAAAGCAATGAAGTCACTGATTAATCGGGCTTTGCTTGGGTCTTTGAATACGCCGATTGAAAAGGTCGTGGACTGTTGAACTGCGGGCGGGAGTTTTGCAAAGATGTTGATGCCAGGCACTTGCATCAGTTCACTCATTTGCTGCACTGCGAGTTCAATCTCACCACGGGCCACGAGCTCGCCTGTCAGGCCCTCTGCCAAGACCGTTGCCTTGGGATGAAGTTCTTCGTCTATTCCAAGGCGTTTGAGCAGGCTCGCGAAGTACATGCCGCTTGCTCCTTGTTTAGAGAACACGAAAGAGCGCGCAGCGCGCAAGGTTGCAATAAATGCTTCTTGCGTAGAGATGTCAGGTACGGGCGCACCAAGCTTAACGGCCATCGCGACCTCCGAGGTCACGAGATCAACCCGTGTTCCTTGTTGCAAAATGTGTTCGGCTTCGAGTTCGTTAATTGAACCCGCAACGGCGATTACGATATCGCCGTGGGCGCCGCTGCGAATGCGCTCGATTAATTTTGCAGTCGGCCCATATTTGATCTTTAAAGAGGTTCCCGTTAGTTTTTCAAAATCCGGGATGACTTCATCGAGAACGCTTCGTAACGCCATCGTTGACATGAGTTCGAGTGTGGTCGCTAAGGATGTCATGGTTAGTTTTTGTTAGAAGGTGAAAAAATTAGAGGTTAACAATCGGCGAGTGTAAAAGCTATCAGTGAGCGAAGCGGCGGTGGTGGCGCCGAGTGCGTTCTAAGCGCGTTCGATGCCCTCAACCG
>Ga0114958_10003904_pt1 | contig 10511 bp, 7 predicted proteins | sample C_130208_EF_Meta_FD_89577 | JGI IMG/M metagenome (GOLD analysis project Ga0114958, IMG submission 89577) | Freshwater microbial communities from Lake Croche, Canada to study carbon cycling - C_130208_EF_MetaG | ecosystem: Environmental > Aquatic > Freshwater > Lake | place: Lake Croche, Canada... | reverse complement strand
GTTACTTTGACTATAATAAAAAAAATAAAATTATGGGTAGGAAGATAGATGTTGGTATTAGAGAAAAAAGAAATTGTACAGTTTGTGGTACTGAATTTGAAACTAAAAAAATGGATGAAAAAAAGATATGTTCTAAAGAATGTAGAAAAATATGGAATTTAAATGATATTAATAAAGCTAAACGTTTAGAGGCTAGTAAAAGGTCGATATTAAATAATCATGGTGTTGATTCAATTTTTAAAAAGGAAAGTTTTAAAATTGGTTATAAAAATATAATGATTGATAAATATGGTGTTGATAACCCGATGAAACATGGTAAATTTGTAAATAATTTAAAAGAAACATTAAAAGAAAAACAATTAAATAATTTATTACCTAAATTAAAGGCTTTTAATTTAAAATTATTAGATGAATATACTGTAAATAAAGATGGTAATAGTTCATTACCATATAATTTTAAATGTTTAAAGTGTGAAAATACATTTACAAGTACAATTATGGGTTCTGGTAAAATACCTATTTGTAGAAAATGCTTTCCATTAGTTAAAAATTCTAAAATTGAGGAAGTAATTAGAGATTTTTTAAATAATAATTCAATTAAACATTTAGATAATAATAGAAAATTTTTAAATGGTAAAGAGATTGATTTATTTCTTGAGGATTTTAATTTAGGTATTGAAATTAATGGTAATTATTATCACAGCGAATTAAGTGGTAATAAAGATAAAACATATCATATAGAAAAAACTAAAACAGCACACGATAAAAACATAAGATTAGTACATATTTTTGAGGATGAGATTTTATATAAAAAAGAGATTGTTATTTCAAGATTATCTAATTTATTGGGTATTAATAATGATAAAATATTTGCCAGAAAATGCACAATTAAAGTGGTCTCAAAATATAAAACTAAAAACTTTTTAAACGATAACCACATCCAAGGCGATTCGATTGATAAAATAAGATTGGGGTTATTTTACAATAATGAACTAGTTTCACTAATGACGTTTGGTAATTTAAGAAAATCAATGGGTTCTAGCGCTATAGAAAATAATTATGAATTACTTAGATTTTGTAATAAATTAAACACAACTGTTATTGGTTCTTTTTCTAAATTACTTAAATATTTTATAAAAAACAATAAACCAGAAAAGATATTAACATATGCTGATATCAGATGGTCTGGTTTAGATGAAACTAAAACAGTATATTATAAAAATGGTTTTAAATACATTGGACTTACCCCACCTAATTATTGGTATCTTAAAATCGGAGAATATAATAACCGATATCATAGATATAATTTTAGAAAAGACATTCTTGTTAAAGAAGGATTTGATTATAACCAAACTGAATTTGAAATTATGAGATTAAAAGGTTATGATAGAATATGGGATTGTGGTAACATGAAATTTGAATTGAATTTTTAATAAATTTCATAATTATGAACACTGGTGCTTCATTCAAAAACATTTAATCGAATAAAAAAATATAAAAGAACCCCTAAATTTTAGGGGTTTTTTTATTTTTAATGATATTTATAGATATGAAAAAAATAATTATATCTGAAAGGCAATATAATTTAATAAAAGAACACTTAAGTGAAGAAATAGACCCATCTGAAGCATACAGGGATGAAGATTCATTACAAACCGTGTTAGATGGTAAAAGAGGTGTATGTTTTATTGTAGCATATTATCCAGAGCATGATGATTTACTTGATATAGCAAGGGATAGTGGTTTAGAGATTATTTCGATGCCACAAGATAAGGGTTCTTTTGATGATTCAACAGCAAATATTGTTTATCGTAAAGGATTTGAAAAGAAAGCCTTAAGATTGGCCGCAATCGCTAAAAAAAATGGTGGTTATCTGCCAGTTAAAGACCCAACAGAAACATATGAAATTGGTATCCTATTAGGTTATCATCCAGAAAAAGTAAGAGAATTTGTATTAGAAAAATTCCCAAACTTTAAGTTTTAGTAAATAATAAATATTTATAATAAAAAAAATGAATCAAAAAATTATATTAACAGAACGTCAACATCAATTAATCTTAAATAAGATTGTTGAAGATATTAATGAGAACATTAATAAACAAGTATTAGAAGAAGGTCTTTGGGAAAAAACAAAATATTACCTTTCAAAATTAGGTAGATATAAAGCTAATGGTAAGATATTTGGTAAGGGGAAAGTGGATAAAGAAGCAGCAGCAAAAATTCAAGCAATAATTGATAAGAAGGGTAATGAAGCTATTCAAAAAATTGATGCTGAGATTAAAAAAACAAACCCAGAATTTCCTAATAATGAAAAATCTGTTGATTTTTTAAATACTATTATGGCAATATCGTCAGTATATGATTCAATTGTTGCCGCAACACAAAAAAGTCCAAATGATGAAGGATATTTACCAATTGATGCTGCGAATGGTGTTATTAATGACCTTAGAGATTATGTTAAAAAATTCTTAGATGTTGATTTAACAGCAGCATATTCTGTTGTTGATGAAGCTGAGGGTAATGTTCTTGAATTAACTGATGATGAATTACAAGAAATTGATGAAGCTTGGGGTCTAAATGAAGCACCTTATGTTGAAATGCCAAATAGAGGTGATAATGAACCAGAAGAAAAAAATGGTGTTAGTGTTATTCGTCCTAAGAGTGGTCAATTAGCAAATAAAAATACACAAGTAAGTAAGGGTGGTAATTCAAATAATCAATTAAGTACAACCGATAATTCTAATAAGGGATTAGCTAAAACATCTAATGTTAAGGTTAGTGGTAAACTAACTAGTAACCCTAGAAGTAGAGATATTTCAAATGCTGATTATAAAGATGTTTCACCAGAAGATTATAATAGAATAATGAATAAGGACTCTTCAAAGAGTACAAGAGATTATTTAGCTGGTAAAAGAGGTGGTGGTGACGATTTTAAAAGTACCAGAATGCAAACTCTTAAATCTAATAAATTACCAATGACACTAGCTGGTGTTGGTACTTCATTAGGTGCATTTAGTTGGTTAGCTAACACTGATTGGTTTAAACACTTATTTGATACTGTTAGTAAAACAACTGATGTTGAGACAATTAATCAAACTATTCAAAATAAATCAGAATTAATTGGTAATATAAAACCTGGTCAGGGTCTTACTCAACTAATGAATTCAATGAATAATGCTGGGCTTACACCAAACACAACACCAGAACAATTCTTAGAACAAGTTAAGATATTAGGTGATGGTGATGTTAATGCAGGTATTAATGCCTTAGCTGCTAAGGGCGGTATATTTGTTAACCCAACAGCTGCTAAACAAGTATTAAGTGATATTGCGCAAAACCCACATGGTCACGGTGATAATCTTGGTCAAATATTTAAGGGTAAATGGGCTGGTACTGGTAAGTCTATTGGTGATACGTTAACATGTCATGATAGCGGTCAAGTTAAAGCGATGATTACATCAACATTAACAAAAGCTGTACCTACAATTGTAACAAAAACAGCTATTAAAACAGGTGCTGGTTATGCAATAGCAAAAGGTTTTGGTTCTGTTTTAGGCCCAATTGGTGTGGGGTTACTTGCTGGTGGTGCTCTTGTTAAGTTAATGAGACTTAAGGGTCAAAAACAATCAAGAGCTGCGACATTAAATATGTTATATCAATCATTAAGAAACTTAGATGGTGGTACTGGAATCGTAAAACCAGAAACAGAAGTTGTTAGCCCAAAACAAGCAGGTACAGAAGCAGGTATGGAAGGTGGTGTAGAAGGTGGTATGCAAGGTGGTGATAAGAGTGGACAGGGTGGTAAAAAAACACAAGTAAGTGATGACCTTTACAATTCGATTAGAAATTTGTTTCAATTCATTGTTAATAATAAAAAAACATTGGGTTATAAAAAGGGACCATTACCAACTAAAAATACACAATCAACTACAACTCAACCTAACTCAACTCAATCAAGTGCTTTTAATGCTGGAGATAAGGTAAGTTGGACAACTAAATCTGGTAAGCCTACAACTGGTACTGTAGTTAAACCAAGTGAAACAGAAGGACAAACGATAGTAAAGGGTGATAAAAGTGGAAAAGAATTTGCAATTAAAAATTCAAATTTAAAGGGTGGATTATCTGAAGCTAAATATATAAAGGATAAAAGATTAATAACATACTTAGAAAAAAATCTTTCAGTTGATAAGCTTAAATCTTTTGAAAATTTAATGAATAGAATTGAATTTATCAGAAATAAGGTTAAGAAATTAGATGCTGGTGGCGATAAAGCAATACAAAATTTTGTTAAGGCATATCAATCAAATCCGATATTATTAACAGATTTTCAAAATTTATTCTCAGTTAATTCTGAAAACCCACAAGCTGTAAATTCATTAATGGGATTCATTAATGATGTATTTGTAACACTATATTCTGGTAAATACAAATACGATAATATGATTGATAAAATTGCTGATATTGGTGGTGGAATAAATAACCTAGAAGAAGCTAAAGCTAAGGGAGTTGACCCACAAGATAGACGTGCATTTAAGAGTAATTTACTTAAATTTTTAACAACTACAATTCAATTATTCCAATATTTAGATAAGCTTAAAAAAGAAGGTAAATTAAATAAAACTGATGCTAAAAAATCAGTTAAAAAAGAAGAACCTAAAGAAACTCAATCAGAGTCTGTAAATGAAACTAATAATTTATTAACAGAACAAATTAATAGAATAAAAAAAATTATGTATAAAATAGATTAAAAATATTTTTTTACATATTTATTATAAAATAAGACAAAAACTAAAAACAAAATAATATGCCAAATTTATTAATGAAGATGCCATTGCCATACGAACCAAAAAGAAAAAATCGTTGGCTTATAACATTCCCAGCAGATTTAGGGATTCAACAATGGTGGTTATCAACAGCATCAAGACCTTCAATATCTCAAAATGAAACTGAAATTCCATTTTTAAATACTTCAACTTGGGTTATTGGTAGATTTACATGGGAAGCAATTGATGTTACGTTTCGTGACCCAATTGGTCCATCTGCATCTCAAGCAATTATGGAATGGGTTCGTTTACATTCGGAATCAATAACAGGCCGTCAAGGTTATGCAGCTGGTTATAAAAGACCTGTTGAACTTGAAATGCTTGACCCGACAGGTGTAGTTGTAGAAAAGTGGTTACTTGATGGTACCATGCTTACTAACGTTGGTTTTGGTGACTTAAGTATGGATGATGATGGTATCGCTGAAATTACCGCAACACTTAGGTTTGACCGTGCAATATTATTATTCTAGTCTTATTGCTTTATTAAATCATTAACTTATAAAATTCTTTTAATATATTGTAAATTACGGTATATTAAAAGAATTTTTTTATTTACAAAAAAAATTATTTATATATATTTATTATTAAATTAATAGTTTTATGAAAAAAGGTATTGAAAAATCAGCAGAAAAAATGTTGAAGAAAACAAAAAAACAATTGGTTGAACTAGGTGTTGAACCACAAAAAAATATACATGAAGTATATAGTATTTTACCAAAAATACAATTTGAACCAAAAAAGATAAATAGGTTTTTCGTTAAATTTCCAAAAGAGTTTGGTATTGAACCTTATTTAGTGAAGTCTGTATCTAAACCAGCATTACCCGTATTGGTCAATATTAATAATATTATAAGGGTTGAGCTTTATGATACGATAACCTTTAACATTAACCCCACATTGGTTGATTTGGTGAATACGTCAAAAGAATTTACATTAATCACTGAAATTTTAGACCCTGCTGGTAAAATAATTGAAACTTGGGAATTAGATGGATGTAGGGTTTCATTGGCTGAGTGGTCTAATTTAGATTATTCTTTAGATACTCCATCAAAAATATTATTAACAATAACATATAAAAATTTACAATTAAAATAATGAGCGAACAAAAACCAAATGTTTTTCCTTCTATGGGAGAACAACCAATCAAACCAAAGATAGATTCTGATTATGAAGATAAGAAAATTGAAATGGCTAACCAAGTCTACGATAATTCATATGGTGAGAGTGGATTCTCAGCTATTGAAGAAATGAGAAAGAGGACTGAAGAGCAAATCAGAATGAGAAATGAACAATTAGCAAATAATGTTCAGCAAACAAATAATTATCATGCTCAATATACTGAAGCTATGAATAAAAAAAATGTATATGAGACAGAGGTTAAAGAAGAAGTAAAGCCTAAGGTTTTATCCTCACCAGCAAAATCACCAGTTAATAACTTAAACGTATCAAATTTACAAATGCAACCAAAAAATTCATACATTGAACAATTAAGTCAACCTCAATTTAATATGAGTTTTGACCTTATTCCATTACCTTCAGAGGGTAAATTATATAGAAGTAAAAAGAATAATGTTAAGGTTGCTTATATGACAACCATGGATGAAAACATCCTTACATCACCAAACTTATTACAGAGTGGTGAGTTTTTAGAAATTCTTATTAATAGAAAATTACTTGAATCAGATATAAGATATACTGATTTACACGTTGGTGATAGAAATGCTATCATGATTTGGTTAAGGGCAACTAGTTATGGTGAGATGTATCCAGTAACGTTATTTGATGAGAATGATGAACCATTTGAAACTGAGATTAATCTAAATGAATTAACAATAAAAAAATTAGGTGCCGAACCAGATGAAGAAGGATTATTTTCATTTGAATTACCGATATCAAAATACATTGTTAAATTTAAGTTATTAACAGTTGGTGATATTGAAAATATTGAAAAACTATTAGAAGAAGATAAAAAGAATGAGATTCCAGTTAATAACTCTAATACTTATATGTTAGAAAAATTAATTGTTGATATTAACGGAGAAAGAAATAAGGGTGTACTTAGAGATGCAATTCAAACACTTAGAGTTAAAGATATTAAGGATTTAAAAGCTTATGTTGATAGTATTGAAAGTGGTGTTGATTTGAATATTGAAGTCGGAACCCCAGGAGGTGGTTCCGTTAAAACATTTCTTCCACTTAACTTCAAGTTTTTTTGGCCTGACATTCAATTATAAGACAGAATTATGGAAGGAGATATTCATTTGTACACAGCATCTTAATGTTACATATTCTGATGTACTTATGATGCCGACATCAGAAAGAAGATTTTATCTTGGTATGTTACTTGAGAGTAAACAAAAAGAGAATGAATCATACGAACAAGCTAAGAAAAATTCTGGTAAAGGTGGTCGCACTAAAACAATAAGTGGCGATGCATTAAAAACTGGACTACAAACAGGAGAAATAAAAGTATAAACCCCACTTATGGGGTTTTTTCTTTTTATGATATTTATATAAAAACATTTTATGGCAGATAATTCACGTGATATTAATAATCCAGAAGATTTAAAAAAATTAGTTGAATACCTTAAAAAATATGGTATTGAACTTGATGATATTTTATCTAAAACAGAAAATTTAACTAAAGAACAGTATAATTACCTTTCAAATATTAGAAAATCATTTGATATTCAAAGTGATATAAATTCTTCAATAAAAGAAACTGTAAAGTATTTAAAGAAAATTAAAGAGTATGATGATGAAATTCTTTTTTTAGAAAAACAAATAAAAATAGAGAAAGAAAATAGTAATGATGAGTCTGAAAATAATATAAAAATATTAGATAAAGAGATTCAAAAGTTAAAAGAAAAAAAGAAATTAATTAGTAATGCTTTAAGTGATATTAAATGGGGAAATGTAGTACTTAAACAAACGGGAAAAGAGTTAATTAAATTAATTGGTAATACTGATAAGCTAATTACTAAGGGTTATGGTATGATTAAAGGAACTGGTTTATTTGAAATGGATAAATCAATTAAGTCTTCAGCATTACAAATGGGACTTTTAGGTAAACAGAGTAATCTTTTTAAGAATACAGTTTTATTATCTGCACAAGGATTAGGTAAATTAGATGGTTTAACAGGTACTTTAGGTATATCTGTAGAAGAAATAGCAAAATATCAATCAGATTATTCTGAAGAATTGGGTAGAGCGGTAATGTTAGGTAAAGAAGGATTAGATGCTATGGGTGAAATGGCTAGAGGTACAAGTTTAGGTGCTGAAGGTGCGGCAAAAATGGCTGCTGAAATGGATAATTTTGGTGTTTCAGCAGAAAAATCTAGAGATTTTATTCAACAGACAATGACCGATGCGTCATCAATGGGTTTAAATACATCTAAAGTTACAAGAAATATACAGAATAATCTTAAGTTATTAAATCAATATAATTTTAAAAACGGTATAAAAGGATTACATGAAATGGCATTATCTGTTAGTAAAATGGGTATTGATATGAAAGCGATTGCACCGATGGCTGATAAATTATGGGATATTGATGGGGCAGTTGAGATGTCAGCACAACTACAAGTTTTGGGTGGTGAATGGTCTAAATTGGCTGACCCATTTAAACTAATGTATATGGCTCGTAATGATGTTAAAGGGTTAACTGAAGAATTAGGTAAGGCAGCCGCTAAATCTATGGACTTCGCTAAAGATGGTAGTATTCAAATGAGTACATTGGAGATGTCTAGACTAAAAAAAGTTGCTGAACAGACGGGTGTTTCGTATGATGATATTGTTACAGCTGGTAAAAACATCAAGAAATTTAGTAAAATTCAAACACAAATTTCATTTAATGCAACGGATGAAGAAAAAGAATTTTTAACAAATGTTGCAAATTTAGATGAAAAGGGTAGAGCATATATAAAAGTTGGGATGGATAGAAAATACTTAGACACAATGGGTTCGACAGCAAGAGATTTAATTGATGCTAGGATGAAGGAAAAAGATAGTTTGAAAAAAAGAGCCGAAGATGCAATGAATTTTGATGATAAACTTAAAGCACTGATTGATGGTGTTAAAGTTGGTTTATACCCAATTGTTGATATGATGAATCGTGATTTAGTACCAAAATTAAATGATTTTGTTAAAAGATTCAAAGATGAAGGTTGGGGTGAAAAATTAGAAAAATTTGCAAAAGTTGTCGGTGAACTTGTTACATCAATAGGTGGTTTTATAATTGATAACCCAATAAAATCAGCATTGATAGTTGGTGGAGCTAAAATTGCTGGATTTTTACTTGACAAAGCATCTTGGATTTTAAATGGTTTATCATTGGCGACAGGTTTTAAAATGGGTATGGGTGGTATTTCGTCTATTGGAGGTGGAACTGGTCAAATTGGTGGTAGTACAATGGGGTTAAGAAATGCTGGTGCAATGGATAAAATGGGGTTAAATACTATTCAAAAAGTTGGTACTAATTTTAAAAGTGGTTTAAAATCATTTGGTGCTATAGGTTCAGGTGTTTTAGCCGCTGGTTTTGCTGGTTATGATGAGTATAGTGAACAAATGGAGAAAGGTAAGAGTCAAGGTGAAGCAATAGGTCGAGCCGCATTAAAAGGTACTGGTGCTGGTCTAGGTGCTTGGGGCGGAGCTGCCGCTGGTGCCGCAATAGGTAGTGTTGTACCAGTTGTTGGTACAATTATAGGTGGTTTAATTGGTGGTGCTTTGGGTGCTTGGGGTGGCGGTAAAATAGCTGATTTAGATACATATGGAGTTAATGATGGTATAGTTTTTAACCCTAACGATAAATTTATGAAGGTTAATGATGGGGCAATGATTGCTGGAACAAATGTTAATGGAAATAAAGACTTGGCAAGGTCGATTTCTAGTGTTATGTCACCACAACCAGTTAGTTCATCTATTGGTGCACCAGGTTCACTTAAGATATCATTCGATGAGTTAAAATTAAATGGTGTTATCGAATTGAAGATAGATAATCAACTTAGTAAGTCACTTGGTGAAAATTTAATTAAAGACCCACAATTCATTAGAAATCTGTCACTTATGATTAATAAGTCAATATCACAAAATAATAATATGGTACTAAATGCTAGTGGAACTAAAAAATAACTTGACATTGTCATAAAAAAATTTTTAATAATCTATGAAAAAAGAAGAAAAAATATTAAAAGAAAAAGAATACAATAAACAATACTATGAAAAAAATAAACTAAAATTTAAAGAACGTAAAAAATTATGGTATTTAAATAATAAAGAAAAAGTAGCTGATTATAATAGAGAATATACATCTGATAAAATTAACTCTGAAACAATTAAAAAAACTAAGGTTAAATATAATAAAAATAATAAAGAAAAACTTAATAAAAAATCATTAGAATATTATAAAATTAATAAAAATAATAATAAGTTAAAAGATTATCAAAAAGAATATTATAATAAAAATAAAGATATTTTAAAAGTAAAGAAAAAAGAATATCGTAATAAAAATAAAGAAAAAATTAATCTATATGTTAGAAATAAACGTAAACAAAATAATTTAATCAAATTATCTGGAAATTTACGTTCATTAATAAATAATGCATTTAAAAATAAAGGCTATCGTAAAAATTCTAAAACTGAAAAAATTCTTGGATGTTCTTTTGAAGAATTTAAATGTTACTTAGAGTC
>Ga0114958_10003903_pt1 | contig 10512 bp, 6 predicted proteins | sample C_130208_EF_Meta_FD_89577 | JGI IMG/M metagenome (GOLD analysis project Ga0114958, IMG submission 89577) | Freshwater microbial communities from Lake Croche, Canada to study carbon cycling - C_130208_EF_MetaG | ecosystem: Environmental > Aquatic > Freshwater > Lake | place: Lake Croche, Canada... | reverse complement strand
TATCATTCGGCAACTTAAACACATGCTTGCTAAAGGCTTAAGTTTTGAACGTTTGCAAGTTATGGATCCCGCGCTATTAGGGGCAGGCCTGTTACAACAACTTATGGACTTAGTCATTACTTTAGCCCCTTTTGTTGCGCTATTAATGCTCGCAGCAATAGGCTCACCCATGTTGATTGGTGGTTTTTTATTTAGCACTAAAGCCTTAGGGCCTAATTTTGGTAAACTAAACCCCATGTCAGGCTTAGCTAACATGGTGTCGACTCATGCCCTGATTGAATTATTGAAAGCTATAGGAAAAACACTGTTAGTAGGTTCGGTCGCTTGGTTCATTATGAGTTCGGAATTAGACGATATATTTTCCTTATCTGCGCAATCTCCTCAAGTAGCTAGTGCAAAGTTAGGTCATTTACTTTTAATAACCTTTACCTCGCTAGTGAGCGTGCTCGCTCTCATTGCTATAATTGATGCGCCTTATCAAATGATTCACTATTCACAAAAAATGAAAATGACTCGCCAAGAGGTACGCCAAGAAGCCAAAGAATCTGACGGTAACCCAGAAATTAAAGCTAAAGTGCGTGCTATGCAACGTGAAATGGCTAGACGCCGCATGATGTCGAACGTGCCTATGGCTGACGTAGTCGTTACCAACCCTACTCATTATGCTGTGGCCATTAAATATCCAGAAAATTCTAATCAAGCGCCTTTGGTGATTGCTAAAGGCATAGATGATGTCGCCATGAAAATACGTGAAATAGCCGCCGAACATAAAATTGTTATTATGGAAGTACCGCCCTTAGCCCGTGCCTTATATCAACATACTGAATTAAATGATGAAATACCTGCGCCACTCTATAGCGCTGTGGCACAAGTTTTGGCTTATGTTTTTCAATTACGCAGCTGGCATCTTGATGGCGACATTAAACCTGTATACCCCGATTATGTTGAGGTCCCTGCCGATATGGATCCATTAAATTCAGAGACTAACACATGAATGTAGGTCAGTGGCTCTCAGCCATAAACTCAAAAGCGCTGGCAGCACCAGCACTGGTTATTATCATGCTATCGCTGATGATTTTGCCGGTACCGCCTTTTGCTTTGGATATCTTTTTTAGTTTTAATATTTCAATTTCCGTTATTGTCTTATTAACAGCGCTTTATACCGTAAGCCCATTAGATTTCATGGCTTTTCCAGCGGTATTATTATTAACAACTATTTTACGTTTATCGCTTAATGTTGCCTCAACACGTATCGTTTTAACCGAAGGCCATAATGGCCCTGACGCCGCTGGTAAAGTCATTGAAGCCTTTGGACACTTTTTAATTGGCGGCAATTATCTAGTGGGTGTGGTGGTCTTTGTCATCTTGACTATTATTAACTTTATGGTCATTACCAAAGGTGCCGGACGTATTGCTGAAGTTGGCGCACGTTTTGCTTTGGATGCTATGCCTGGCAAGCAAATGGCTATCGATGCGGATTTAAATGCGGGCTTAATTGGTGAAAGTGATGCCCGTTCACGCCGTAAAGCTGTCTCACAAGAAGCTGAATTTTATGGGGCTATGGACGGTGCCAGTAAGTATGTGCGCGGTGATGCTGTGGCAGGCATCATTATCGTTATAGTTAATATGGTCGGCGGTTTAGTCGTTGGCATGGTGCAACATGACTTACCCTTTTCAGAAGCCATTGAAACGTATACCATGTTGGCGATTGGTGATGGCCTAGTCGCCCAGCTACCTTCGTTAATTATATCAGTAGCCGCTGGCGCCGTGGTTTCGCGCGTAGTCAGTGATGAAGATATCGGCACCCAATTGGTCACGCAGCTGTTTATGAAGGCCCAAGTGCTGTACATTACAGCAGGCATTGTTGGCGGCTTAGGTATGATTCCCGGCATGCCTCATTTGGCTTTTGTATTTCTTGCCTTATTAATAGGTGGTACAGCGTATTATTTTCAAAAGAACCCTGCTACCAGTCCTGATGCAGAAATAGAAGCCGCACCAACTCTCAGCCCCGATATGGAAGAAGTGACTTGGCAAGATGTCGTGCCTGTTCAAACATTATGCCTAGAAGTTGGTTATCGCTTGGTGCCCTTAGTTGATAAAAACCAAAATGGTGATTTATTTCGCCGTATTAGAGGCGTACGTAGAAAATTTACTCAAGAAATGGGCTTTTTACCACCGGGTATTAATATAGTGGACAATTTAAGCTTAGCACCAACGGGTTATCGCATTACTTTAAAAGGGGTAGAAATCGGTAAAGGTGAATCTTATCCTGATCAAGTCTTAGCCATTAACTCTGGCATGATTACCGAAGATCTACCCGGTAGACATGTGACAGATCCCTCTTTTGGCTTGCCTGCAGTATGGATCAACATGTCATTACGCGAGACCGCACAATCTTCGGGCTATACGGTCGTTGATGCCAGTACCGTAGTGGCTACCCATCTCAACCAATTACTCTCTGAATATGCGGCTGACCTTTTAAACAGACATGCGCTACAAGCCTTGCTGGACCACTTAAATACCGAAGCGCCTGGCTTAGTCGATGAATTGATACCTAAGCTCTTACCCTTACCTATACTACAAAAAATCTTGCAAAATTTATTGTCTGAAGATATTCATATTAGAGATATGCACACTATCCTTGAAACCGTAGCTGAATACGCCCCACAAACTCAAGATGCTAATTTACTCACCTCAATGGTACGTATTGCTTTAGGGCGCAGCATACTTGAACAAATTATTCCAGGCAGCCAAGAAATACCCGTGATGGCTTTAGATAATCGACTCGAACAATTATTATTACAATCTTTGCAAGCGGGCAACTATGATGGCGGAGGCATTGAACCTGGCTTAGCAGAAACCTTAGTCACTCAGACGATAAGGAAAGCTCAAATGCAAGAGGATCTAGGTTACCCACCTATATTACTCGTCCCTGCGCCTTTACGAACGATGCTGGCTCGTTTTTTACGCCGAACGTTACCTGACCTTAAAGTGTTGTCTCAAGCAGAATTACCCGATTCGTATACGATTAAAGTCACTAATTTTGTCGGAGCTGCCGCATGAAGACTCAACGCTTTTTCGCCTTGACGGCTCGCGAGGCTTTAACTCAAGTAAGAGAGGCTTTAGGACCTGATGCTATTATTTTATCTAATCGATCTGTTAATAACGGCGTAGAAATATTAGCCTCACATGAACGTGAATTTGCTTTAGCTATTGAAGAATCTCATTCAGTCGTCGCTCAACAACCTGAAGTATCAATAGCGCAAACTATCCTAGACGCACCCACATCAAATGACATTTCTTTGATCATGGATGAAATTCGCTCCATGCGAGGATCTTTAGAAAACCAATTATCAGCCTTATCATGGACTAGCCAGCAACAACAGCATCCCGCCAAATCAGGCATTTTACGTGAATTGTTAGCCATGGGCTTTAGTGCCAGTTTATCGCGTTATTTAGCGGAAAATGTACCTGCTGAAATTGATATTGAACAAGGTTTGAAATGGTCAAAAGATACCTTGATGCGCAATTTATCAATTGTCACCAATGAAGATCATTTCTTAAATCAAGGGGGGGTGTTTGCTCTAGTTGGCCCTACGGGTGTTGGTAAAACCACAACGACCGCTAAACTTGCTGCGCGCTGCGTCATGCGTCATGGTGCGTCTAAGCTAGGATTAATTACTACCGACAGTTATCGTATTGGTGCTCACGAACAACTAAGAATTTACGGGAAAATTTTGGGGGTCATGATTCATTCAGTAAGAGATGAAACTGACTTACATATAGCCTTAGATGAGCTACAAAACAAACATACCGTTATTATCGATACCGTGGGCATGAGCCAACGAGACCAAATGGTCGCAGAGCAAATCGCCATGCTTTCTGGCGCTAGAAATCCAATTAAACGTATATTATGCATGAACGCGACCAGCACCATAGAAACCCTCAATGAAGTAGTCACTTCCTATCGTGGTTCTGGCTTAGCGGGTTGTATTTTAACTAAGCTCGATGAAGCGGTTACTTTAAGTAATGCTTTAGATGTTATTTTACGACAAAAGCTTAAACTCTTTTACGTGGGCACTGGCCAGCGTGTACCAGAAGATTTACATTTAACCGATGCTGAAAAATTAGTTGATCGTGCCTTTCAACATCGTCATGCAAAAAGTGCTACCCGCTATGAAGATAATGAACTGCCTTTGTTAATGAGCAACGACACCACCCCTTACAACCCAAGTAATCGAACTAATCATGTCAAGTAATTCCCGCTTAGATCAAGCAGATGGCTTGCGTCGTTTAATAAGCGCAAGTTCAACGAAACACATTGCCTTTCTTTCTGCCATTCCTGCTGCCCAAAAAAATGCAGTCTTAAATAACCTAGCAGCAGCCTTAGTCAATAAAGGCAGCGATGTACATTTACTGGATGCCAGTCTCAACACACAAGGCATAAGCTCTATTGCAGATCAAGCTCTGCAACACTACTTATCTGATTACACCGAACTCAATGGCGATGCCACCCAGTTTATGTACGAACAAAGTAGAGGTACTTATATTAGCAAGCTATCCAATAAACCCATTAATAGTTTAAAGGACCAAGCCTCGGCACTGGAAAGTTTATCTCAAGCTTTACTTAAAATTAAACCTGACATTAATTTTTGTTTGGTCGATGTCTTTTTAGATAATGACAATCCTTTCTTGCTTCCAGCACTAGCAAAGGCCGATATCATCGTATTGACTAACACCACGGTAGATTCTATTAAATCAGCCTATCTACAAATTAAGGCCTTACATGCTCAATTAGGTCGTAGACCTTATCATGTGCTCATGGTAGGTTCAACGCCTGAGCAAGCCAAACTGATTCAACACAATATGAGTCAAGCGGCTAAACTTTATTTGGCCGTACCTTTAATTTCATTGGATGCTATTCCTCAAGATGATTTTATATTACGTGCCGCACAAATGGGTAAAACAGTTATTGATGCCTTTCCAACGGCTATTTCTGCTGGCGTATTTAGATCCATTGCGACTAAATTAGTTGAAGCGCATAGCTAATCATCATTTGAGTACATCAGAATGTCTGTTATTAATACTAACTGACATACACTATTTACAAACAACGGAGGCACTATGGATTGGGGAAGTTTAGCAGGACTCATCTTAGGCTTAGTCATAGTCATTTCTGGACAATTGGTTGATGGCTCGCCACTGGCTTCACTCTTACACCCTACCGCCATTATCATTGTATTAGGCGGGACCTTAAGTGCCGTATTATTGCAGAATGGTTTAGCTAATCTTATTCGTGGTGTGCGCATGTTACGTCGTGCTTTTGTACCGTATAGTGATTTTTATCCAGAACTAACCAGTACCATACAAACATGGAGCACTACAGCCCGCATGGAAGGGTTTTTAAAGCTGGATCGACATATCAATGCTTATCCCGACCCCTTTATTGCTAAAGGCTTACGCTTAGTCGTCGATGGTATTGAATTAAATAAAATTCGGGACATACTTGATATAGACATAAATAGTTATGAGCGCAATCAGCGCCAAGCTATCAAAGTATGGGAAGCTGCCGGTGGTTATGCACCTACCATGGGTATTTTAGGTGCAGTTATGGGTCTTGTTAATACCATGGAAAATTTAAGCGACCCTCATTTAATAGGTCCAGGCATCGCCATGGCTTTTGTTTCAACTATTTATGGTATAGGTTTAGCCAATTTAGTTTTTCTACCTATCGCCAATAAACTTAAACAACATATCCAAATTGAAATTCTAAAGCGCGAAATGTTAGCTGATGCCTTATTGTGTATTAAACAAGGTGAGCATCCTATGCTTATCAAAGAACGTATGAGTAGTTATTGGCATCAAGATCGCAATTATGGCTCGTAAACGAATTCCTGATGAAACAGACGATAAGGATCGTTGGTTAATTTCGTATGCCGATCTAATGACCACAATGTTCGCCTTTTTTGTCGTGCTATATGCGGTCTCTTCGGTACAAGATATAAAGTTTAGGCAAATGTCTAACTCTTTAGGCAATGCTTTAGGTAATACTCCCTCCCTACTCACATCAAACTTAGTAAATGACTCTGGCAAACCCATATTATTAGAAAATATTCAAATACCTTCTTTTTTACTTGTATCCGACCCAATACCGGTATTAATGCCCCCTCCTTTAGATTTAACACCTTTAATAACAGCTGATACACCTAAACTAAGTGATGAAGAACAACTCCAACACCAAAAACTAGAACAAGAAAAAGCTCAAATTAAGGCTATTGCAAATGAATTAGAGCAACGCTTAGCACCCTTAGTCAATCAAGGCAAAGTTCATATATCTGTTTCAAACTGGGGTATCAGCATAGAAATAAATGCCAGCATATTATTTAGTGCTGCCGAAGCAAAACTAAATCCTGATTCATTAGAAATTCTGCAGCCTATTGCTGAAGTTCTTAAAGATCAACCACAATCAATACATGTAGCGGGTTATACGGACAACAAAGTCATTAATAATGTCTATTTTCCGTCAAACTGGGAACTTTCTGCTGCACGAGCAAGTAGCGTTGTTAGACTTCTTATTGACGCAGGCATTGATACCAAACGTTTAGCTGCAGTAGGTTATGCTGAAAACCAACCCATTGCTACCAATGCCACAGCTGAGGGCCGCATGCGTAATCGCAGAGTGCAGCTTTCTATTATGGCTAAATCTGCCAATGAATTACCATCAGCACCTAAGAACGAAGCGACTAGTCAATAGCAAACTAAGCCTTCAAGTCGGCCACGCACTTAACACGGTACAAAGCACTTGCGTAGATGTTAAAGTTGGGCTAAGGGCTCTATCGTTAACCCAACATTGATGCCGAGTAGTGTGGGTTGCGAAAAGTATGCAACCCAACCTACACCGTCTTAAGTGGGTAGCCTTCAAGCCAGAGTCATTAACGATACCATGTAATATGGGCTTCTTCACATGGTATATTGGCATGCGCATGATTCGGCACTAATCGCGGCGTATAGTGTTCAGCTGGGCGATCAGACGGCACCGTAATTTCGAAGACATACCCATTTACAGCGCCTGCTATCATGACTTTACGCACCATGTCCTGACAAAAAAGTGGCAGTTCATCTTGGGCATCCGCATAAATCTCTAAGCGGACAAATTCTACTGTTAATTCATCTAAGTAAATATGCAGGGTTATTTTATAGCCTGATTCTGCCGCTTCAACTTGATAGTTTTGCATGTAAATAGCCGACCAATGTTGAGCCAATTGCTGCTGCCATACAGCCAAGTCTTTTGCTATCTCGGCATTATTAGCGAGTCGCTGCCGATATAAGCTGGTTGCAGGCGCATAATAGCGCTCTACATAATCATGTACCATTCGGTTACTACTAAACTGTGGTGCCAAATTTGCCATGCTGGTACGTATGCGTGCCACCCAGTTTCTAGGAATACCCTGATCATCACGCTGGTAAAATTCAGGTATGATCTGCTCTTCTAATAAACAATAAAGCTCATTGGCTTCGATCGCATCCCATTCAGCTTCGGTATGAGTCTGCCCATCACCTATAGCCCAGCCAACCTCTGGCGTATAAGCTTCGGCCCACCAGCCGTCAAGTTCTGAAACATTAAGTCCACCATTAGCTAATAATTTCATGCCACTGGTACCGCAGGCCTCCCAAGGTCTACGCGGCGTATTAATCCAAACATCGACACCTTGTACAAAATGTTCAGCCATAGCCATATCATAATCAGCTAAAAACACCATATATTTACGCACTTCTGGTCGGCGCGCAAATAAGGCCATCTCTTGTATCAAGCCTTGACTTTGTATGTCTGAGGGATGAGCTTTGCCAGCAACAACCAGCTGCACGGGGTAGCGCGCATGAGTCAATATGCGTATTAAGCGCTCTGGATCGTGCAGCAATAGATTGGGGCGTTTATATTCGGCAAAACGTCTAGCAAAACCCAAAGTCAGCCTATTCGGGTCAAAAATAGTATGAGTTAAGTCTTGTTCTTGTTGAGGCGCATGTCGTAGTTTTAATTGTTCAGTTATGCGATGACGGATATATCTAACCAATTTAACGCGATTTTCACCCCTAAATGTCCATAGAGTTTCATCGGGTATCGCTTCTATGTTCTGACGTAAGGTATCAATTTTACCGGCCCAGCGGTCTTTGCCACATGCATCTGTCCATAAAGTATCGGTAAAACTAGAATCCCATGTGGGAACATGAATGCCATTAGTCACATAGCCTATGGGAATTTCTGCGATAGGCCATTGTGGATAAAGTTGATGAAATAATTGTTGACTGACTTGGCCATGTAAACGACTGACTCCATTAGCATAAGCGCAAGTACGCAAAGCGAAATAAGTCATATTAAACAATTCAGCTTCGTTATTTTCCAGTGATTGTCCTAGCGATAAAAAAGCCTTAAAAGAGATACCTAACTCTTGTACTCTGTGATGTAAATATTGATAGATTAATGCCGGACTAAAATAATCAAAACCCGCACTCACAGGCGTATGAGTGGTAAACACATTACCGGCTCGCGTTGCCCAAAGTGCCTCTTCAAAAGATACTTGATACTGTCTTTGGAAAGCCGTTAAGCGCTCCAAAGCCACAAAGGCGGCATGTCCCTCGTTAAGATGACAAATATCCGGCTTGATATCCAAGGCTTCAAGTAAGCGCCAACCACCGATACCCAACACCATCTCTTGTAATAAACGCATTTCTTGGCCGCCGCCATATAATTCGGACGTTATCGCCTGATCAACAGGACTGTTCATCAAGTCATTACTATCTAATAAATATAAGGTCACTCGCCCAACTTGAACTTCCCAGACTCGTAAAATCAAGTCGCGCGCAGGCAGTTCCATAATAATTCTTAAGCGATTGCCTTGTTTATCTAATGCCGGTCTAATCGGTAAACTGGCTGGCTCATTATAAGGATAAAAAGCTTGCTGCAAACCTTGAGCATCTATCAATTGCCTAAAATAGCCCTGTTGATATAACAGCCCTATACCCACTAAAGGTAGATTAAGATCACTCGCTGATTTTAATAAGTCACCCGCTAAAATACCCAAACCGCCGGCATAGATAGGTAACGCTTCGCCCAAGCCATATTCCATACTGAAATAAGCAATGCTGCCTAATTGACTAGACGGATCTTCACATTTAAAACAACCATCTTGATGATAGTATTGAGATCGTTCTAATTTTAATTTTGCTAATTGGGCTAGAAATATTGGATCTTTAACCAATTGCTCGAAGCGTTCTTTGCTGACATTTTGCAACAACATCCAAGGATTTTGAGTACGCTCCCAAATGTCTGGTGCTATGGTTTGCCATAAGGCGTCTCCGGCATGACTCCAAGTCCAACGTAAATCTAAGGCGAGTTCAATTAATACCTCTAGTTCTTCTGGTAAAGTGCGTGGCAGATAAGTATGTAACATCGTCTGTACCTTCTTGTTATGAAATTAAAAGAATGTTTTTATATGCAGGAATGCAACAGCTTCAGCTGTTTTCTCCAATGAACTTATTTCTCAGTGTCTATACCTCCACCCAATGCTACAAAAAAAGCCACGGTATCTTGATAGCGTTGTGCGATTGCTGACAGATAAGCCAGCTTTGCCTGTAGTTGTTGACGATCAATTATGAGTACTTGTAGTGAGTTGACTAAACCCGCTTGATAATTAGCGCTTACTAAGCGTAAAGCGTCATCAGCCGCCTGCAATGATTGCTGCTGTGCAGCGACAATTTCAGCATCATGTTGTAAGGCGCTTAAGGCATCGGCAACTTGGGTAAAGGCACTGACCACCGTTTGTTGATAGCTGGCTAAGGATTTTTCATAAGTGGCGATGGCCGCTTTGCGACCAAACCATAATGTGCCACCATGAAATAAGGGCTGGGCAAAATTAGCCGCCATACTCCAGATATTGCCTTTACTCATAAACAAATCTATTAATGACTGATTATTGTAACCAAAAGACCCACTTAAACTGATATTGGGAAATAAGCCCGCCGTAGCCACGCCAATTTTCGCGCTATCACTGTGTAATTGTGCTTCTGCGGCTAGAATATCTGGACGTTGATGGACTAACTCCGAAGGCAAACTCACTGGTATCGTTAAAGGCAGGGTTAAATCATCTAAATTAATAGTAGGCGACTGCCAAGCTGCGGGAGTCAACCCCACTAAATTAGCCTGTAAGTGTTCTGTTTGATTTAGTTTTTGTTTTAAAGCGGGCAAGCTTGCCAGAACCTGCGCTAACTGACTACGCAGAATGACGACAGCCTGATAAGGCACCGTACCAGCGCTGACTTGAGTTTCAGTTAGATGTATTTGTTTTTGCAATAACCCTAGCCATTGCTCAGTAGCTTCGACCTCCGCATGATAAGCCGCTTTGGCAATCACAGTATTAATAATATTACCCGTGAGCGTCAGATAAGTACCTAACTCTGTATAGCGTTGTAATTCTTTTAAAGCATCTAGGCTTTCGACATTACGGCGCTCACCCC
>Ga0114958_10003901_pt1 | contig 10514 bp, 2 predicted proteins | sample C_130208_EF_Meta_FD_89577 | JGI IMG/M metagenome (GOLD analysis project Ga0114958, IMG submission 89577) | Freshwater microbial communities from Lake Croche, Canada to study carbon cycling - C_130208_EF_MetaG | ecosystem: Environmental > Aquatic > Freshwater > Lake | place: Lake Croche, Canada... | reverse complement strand
CGACTCCAGTAGTAGTAACCACATGCTGCCCAGGGCGACCGTCAGCGGCGAGCCAACCTGGACTACAACGTTGCCGACTTTCCTCCCGTTGTTCGCAGGATCCCACCACAAGTTCACCAACTTAGTGATGTCTGCGTTCGTCAAAGGCTCTTTTCTTACTGGCAAGGTCGCGGCCACAGACCACTTTAGCTGATACTGTTTCATTAGCCCATTGTAGCATTCGCTAACGGACTTCATCGGTACCATCGTCACACTCGGTATCATTTGCTCGTGTATCCTCCGTATACCCCTCAGCCAGTTCATCCCTGCTCCTGGTAGCGCAGCCTCCCTGCCTCTGCCTTTCGCTACGCCCATGTAAAAGCATAATGCTGAGTTCAGGAGCTCTACTTCCCTCATGTAACCGAGCCTGTCCGCCCCCGAGTTAGCCGCGATATCGTCTCGTGTCGGACAGATCGCCTGCGCCTCGCAAAACCTGACCCAATGCTCCCATTGGCCCACCTGCCTATGTTGCGTCGCCGCGTTCTTGCCGAACGACCTTAGGTCATGTGAGGCTCTGATTGTCTCTTTCATCCTGCCCCTCTTCGTTATGGCATATCGAGAGCGATCCATCTCTAACGCCCTGATCAGGCCGTCTGACAGATGAAACTCTTTCCCGACTTTCGTGTCGACCCCTCTTCCTTCCACCACGTACTCCTCTTCCGGCTTCGTCCTCGCCTTCGGCGGCTCTTCCACGCTTCTCACCAGCGTACAAGCAGGCCCTCTCCCCATCCTTATCGCCCTTTTGGCGTTCTCGGCCCGCATCTCCGCCGTCAGCTTCACGCGACTAGCCCTGTCGTCGTTGTTGGAGACTTTCTCCCCCAGCGCGTCCAGATAATCGCTTTGTGGGTGAGTGTCAGGGGCTGGACACCGCGTCGGTGACCAAACCTCTGGCCCTCCCTTCCTCTTTCGAGTTTCTTCCTGCCTATTCCACTCCTCATGTTGCCCCGGCGGTACGGGCTCGGTTGGCAACCGTTCTCTCACTTGCTTGGAGACGTTACCCTTAGCTCGCCCTAGGTCTAGGAGCTCTTCCATCAAACTCTCCAGCCACTCGACCGGCGTATCAGCTCTTGTGAGCTCGGTGCCCATCACCGTAGCCAGCGTAAACATGAGGTGCCTCTTCTCTGGCCTGCTAGCCATGTCTGCGAACACGTTGCTGAGCCCCGCAATGTGTGAGACTGCTATCCACCTTCGGATCGCAATGAACTCAGGTAAGCGCAGTAGTGCCTGATGCACCGCTTGTAGCATCTCGCTCTTTTCCGACTTCTTCGTCAACGCAAAGCATGCTGTGATTGCGTCCAGCCTCATATGCAAGACTACCTTTCCTCCAGCCGCTTCCACGATCCCCCCGCACATCTTGATCGCTAGTAGTCCCGCGAGGAACTCCAGCACCGTGATATGCAGACCACGCAGGTGATCCGGGACGTCATACCAGGTATACAAACCGTGCATGTACACTCCCAGGCCCTGCCCAGTCTCGTCTGAGTACGCGTCACTCGTGACTGTCAGTACCCCTTGCGTAGCCTCCTCCACCCTTTGTTCGAGCGTCTCCGTCACAGCACGTATCGCTGAGACCCCACCTACCCCTGCGACAAAACTCGTCCACCACTTGATCTGCTCTTTCTGCGCCTGCCCTAGTCGCACCCTGTTATTCGGCTCCCAGGACCCAGCGAGCGGGCGCCACAGGCCTAGCATCGCTGACCTATCCCGGTTCGTCGCAAACACGATGTGCTCCAAGCTACCCATCATCGAGCGGTAGTTCGCTAACGGCAAAGTGCCCTCGATTGCTGCCGCCATCTGGACCACCAACTTCACCACCTTCTTCTTCGTCAGATACAGCACCCCTGGCGTGGTCAAGATGCCAAATCCTAGCCAGATGAGATGCGTGCCTACACTCCTCTTATCCTTGTTCATGATGAGGCGCAGCTCCCGCGTGAGCCGTTCCCACACCACCAGCATCCTTACCAGCCTTTCTGCACCCAGACACAAGAAGACCGGGTCGTCAGTATACATCAGCGCAGCGTACAACCTGCACTGCACTGTCCATTGCCACACGCCTTCCACCACGACCCCTCGCGCCAACAACCACGCCCCTAGTGCGGGGTTGCCCTCTGCCTCCCTCCTTACGAAAGGCGCATCCACTTCGTCCATCCGACGGCAGAACATGTCGATGATGAAATTAGCGATACGTTGCGCTATTTGACTCGCCTTCGACGGCCCAAACGTCATCCCCTTTTCCAGCACAAACAGAGGGTTGCCTTCTCCGTCATCCATCATGAAGGTGGTGAATGGCCACTGCTCAGTCCTCGTCCGGAATTGGTTGAAAAACATTGAGCAGTCGTCTCCGAAGGTATACACCCACCAACCCCTACCTAGTTGCCCTGCGAGGTGCAGAAAAATTGCCAGTGCCACCAGCAAGTCACTTATCCTCGGCTTACCTTCATGCGCCCACTTCGCAAATGTCGACCACGGCGGATGTGACGTGGGGTCTTCCGTCGCCACGTTGATCGGCTTGACCGGCCTTCCACTCGTGTCCTTCGTCTCCTTCCTCGGTGCCCCACCCTCATTAGTGGGCCTCTTCTTCGGTGACCCGTCTGGGTAGTACCCATCCTTATCGGCGGAGCCCTTGGACCCCAACCTGCACGGTACGAACTGAAGATGCGGGCTGATCTCAAAGAAACGACTCGTCTCCTCTTTACCGGCCATGCTCAACGTGTCGTTGACCAACCTCTCATAGTTTTCCTTCAACGAGACAAGGTGCGGGCAGCCTACCACTTGCATCTCCAGCTGAGCCTTGTAGGAGAAACCGAAGCGGAACATGTCGGTGAGCTCCTTATCGACACCCCAGCGGTCTCCTTCCTCTACTAAAAGCTCGAAGTTGATGTGCGAGCGTTCGACATGCTCGAGGTCCAACGGTATCGGCTTGGTCCCCCGACAGTCCCACCATATCCCCCTTGCGGCCGGCACTAGGGCTTCGCTCCCTAGCGCCAACGTCTCGTTACTCTGCCTAACCGCATCTGTGCCCCTCTTCCGGATGTCTTTCAGAAAGTCGAGTTGTTTCTTAATCCATGCTTGTAGGGCCACCCAGGCCCACGGCTCAAACAGCTCCTCCGTCGACTGCGGCTGGAAGTCAGCTGCTGTCGCCCCCTGCGCCGCTGCCAAAGGCAGCCCGTCCGACGGGGTTTGGACACACCTCGCGACGAACTCTTGCGTCTGCAGCCTTTGCTGGCCGAAACTCTGCCATTCATCTGCCAGGCCCTCTGGCAAGTCCAACGTATCAATCGGCATGATCAAGTCAGCCCACTCTCCTAGAGCTCGCCTCTCTCCTTCCTCCAGCCCTGTCTCCGCTCGCGCCATTGCCACCTTCAGCGCCCCTCTTGCCCTAGCATCCTCTCTCAGTAGGCTTCCCCATGACCCTACCTGGCCCTCCATGCTCAGTCCGCTATCTACTAGCTTAGCGGCCAGCTTCCCCGACTTCTGCGCCGCAAACAAGATTTCCTCCTGCGCCCTCCTCCAGCGAGCTCCTTCGCCCATTTCACGGCCCAAATCATCCTCCTGTAGATACCTCCCGATGCGGCTCGTGAAAGTCAAAGCTAGTCCGACTGCGTTCGCCGCCAGCATGAACACACACCCAGACCCCAGTTCTTCCAACGTCCTCCACACGTAGCCCGCCTCCTGCTCTGCCCTCAGTCTTCCCCCGCACGATAACATACAGACCACGTCTACGCGGTCCTTGTCTACATCTCGACTGTGTTGGAAAGGTTCAGCCCCTCCTATCACCAGCCGACCTGCCCAAACCCGCGCTCTCTTCAGGCAACCTTCGCCCTCCCCCTGGCTCGCCCGTATAGTGTCACCTACCATCCACGACCGCTCTTGACCTTTACAGCAGAGTACCAGCGGCTGCTCTTCAGGCCCTCCTCCCAGCTTGACCACCAGCAGGGAAACCCTCCTCCGCTCCGCCTTCGCTGCGTCCGGTATCAACCACGGCAGGGCCTCCTCGCTCTCTGCCATTTCCGCCCCCTCCAGCTTCAACCTCAGCCTCGTAAAGACCGCCTCCACGACTGCCTCCGCTATCCGCTGCGGTACCTCCACCGCTGCGAGCATGCCACATGCTTCCGTCGAGATCCCGCTACTTTCCAGCACTCCCAAGAGCCTTGGCGAGAAGCCCTGTGCGTTCCACACCTCATCACCGTACAAACTCCTCACCACCTCACGCCCTCCCCTGTCATCGAGGAACAGTGGGAGCCTGTGCTGTCCTTCGTGTTGCCTCAGCGACGCCCATACTCCTTCAATTGAGTGCACCGGGAGCCTTTCCACTTTCACTGCCACTAACCCGTTCATGGCTACGCGTTCACACTTCCTGTTCCCCTTACACAGAAAAGTAGCGTCGCACCATCCCTCCGCCCCTACTGTCAAGATTGTCCGCCACTGGCGCTGGCCTTCGGCCGCCACTTTGTGCCCGCGCTCCAGGAGCTTCCACTCACCCGCCAGTAGGGGCATCCAACTCATCTCGCTCTCCGCCACCGTCGACTCCCCGCTCGGCGATGTCCGTTTGCAGCCAAAGCGTTTGCCCACCCTCTTACCATCCAGCTCCCTTGTCGTGAGCGCTCCTTTCGCCGTGCCCTGCCAGCTCGTGACAGCCACCACTCGCCCCGCACCCAGGGGCAACGTGTGCAACCAGCTCCCTGCCCTCCTTGGCCGATTCAAGGCCACCCCCCCCCCTTCCGGCCTCGCGACGAGCGTACCTGTTACCTCCATGCTGACTCCCCCTAAGCTTACTGGCCTCAGCGCCGACCTCAGTCCGCTCGGGACCGTTCGCTCGTTGCCTACGACCAGCCCTGGCAGCCTCGTGCTCCACGCAGACGCACTTTCCCACACTAAGACCGCCCTCTCCTGCCACGTGCTCCCTCCACACCATGCGTCCGTGAGGACAGCCTCCATGACGAGGACCAGCCCAGCCTTCGCCGCCCTCTCTCGCGTCGCGTCCAGCCCGCTGCGTTTCCCTCCTGCATCTTTTCCTGCCCGACCTGAGCTCGACTCCGTCCCCTGCCCTGGCCCTCCGCCCGCGTCTCCACGTATCGTCTCAGGGTCTAACACCAATATCACTGTCGCCGCCCTCAGTTCGATCGCCTGCTCCATCATCACTCCACACATCCCTTGCTCGCTCCGTCTGCCCCTGACAGCCCCCCTAGACGGGACCCCCACAAACACCACCTCCTCGTCGACCCGTGGCTCTCCCCCGTCGTCTAGCCTCTCGTCCATCTGCCTAGCCCCCTCGCCACTCGTGGGCCAGCACTCGACCCCCCACCCTTCTGCCGCCCTCGAGAAGGGCCACACCGTCGAGGCGCTTTCGTACAGCACGCACCGTCTCACGTGCCCTGTTGGCCCTCCGCCTACCGACGAAGGTCGCCCAGCCATACGTGCCACCACCTGGTCTCCCCCCATATCTACTTGCTTAGCCTCCTCCTTCACTTCCTCGAGTATTTCCCCCTTAACACTGACCTCGGTGTCCGTGTGGGTTAGGCAAAACCCGCCCGAAAAGCCGCTCCCGTCGTACGGTCGTTGAAGTCTTTCGCCCATTTCTCCAGGCCAGCGTGAGCTGCTCCGTCATGCTCATGCCCTGCCTGGCCTCGCTCCCCACAGAAGACGACGTTATGTGCCGCCTTACTGCTCGTTCCTATCGCGACTGGCAAGCAGACAGCTTTGCCTAAGGCTTTCGTCAGCCTCTGTATGCTGAAGGCATCGCCACCCCGCGTCACGTGGGTCGTCGTCCAGGTGACCCTATCGCTGAGCCTGCCTACGTTGACCGAGTTGTCTTTACCTGCTTGGTCGGCGATCTCAGCCCAGAGTCTACTACCTGACAAGCCTGTGTTGAAGCTCTGGGTCCCGCTCACGTTACCGCTAACCAACGGGGTTGCCGCCGCCCCTGGGGTCTGCGACACACTCGCACCTCCCTTCCCCTTCCCCCCCCCGGGTCTTGCCGGGATGGGCAACGAAACCTTCCGCTTCTGCCCCGGCACTTTACCTGGCGGCGTCATGATCTTCCTTTTCACTGCTGGCTTAGGGCCTGGGCCCTGCAAACAGGCAAACGTGAGGAAAGATGAGGGCGGCCTCCGTGCCCCTCGTGCACTTCGACCTCCTACACTCCCCTTCTCTCCTTAATTCTCTCTTACGCCTGCTAACCCGGTTACCCTGTCCTCGAGACTTACCGTCCCTGAGGAACAAGTTTCCCAGATGTCCTCATAATTGGGGAGCAGTCCTCCATTATACCCACGGCTCATCGCCATGAACCTCCTACCTGCAACGGGACATGGGTGAGTCTCTTGTTGTAACAGCCAGGCTATCACAGGACTTACTCTAGTCACGTCTCGCGACCCCCCCTCATTCCTGGGGGGGGTCACTACAGGCTACTCACATCTTGTCGTGAGGTTTGTCGCTTCACTCAAGCCCCCTCTTACTGGGCTGGAGCAAGGACTCGAAAGCTTCCACCCTCCTTCTTGGGGTGTAAGGTCTTCCGCCTACCCTCCGTCGACCCTCGTTCGACTCGGGGCGCTTCCCTCCGACCCTTGTTCGGGAGGGGTACCTCACATCTTGTCGTGAGGCTTATCACTTCACTCGAGCCCTCTCTTACTGGGCTGGAGCAAGGACTCGGAAGCTTCCACCCTCCTTCTTGGGGTGTAAGGTCTTCCGCCTACCCTCTGTCGGCCCTCGTCCGACTCGGGGTGCTTCCCCCCCGACCCTCGTTCGGGGGAGGTTCCTCACATCTTGTCGTGAGGTTTGTCGCCTCACTCGAGCCCCCTCTTACTGGGCTGGAGCAAGGACACAATCTTACAGTCCTCCAGTCTTACAACCTTACACAATCTTACAGTCCTTACAGGGGGGTCAGGGGGGGTGAAACCTTGATCCGTCAGAGCCAAATTCGTTTGCTTGGCGACGAACGGCATCTCCGCATTATGATCTGCTAACTTCTCTGCGGTCTCCAGTATCAGCTTCAGGGGCCTCATGGCCACACTATCCTTCGGGAGCCAGGTACTCGGGAACCGCGCATCGAGCGCATTCATCCCTAGCCATTTCATAAACCCTACGCCAGCGTCTCTCAAAGCATTCAAGAAACATGCATTCACTTTGACAACGATGTCATAAGAGTGGATTGGTACCAACTTTGCCGCTACCAGCGCATCTCGGCATGCACTTATTACGGAGGAGAAACTTAGCTCATTATCGTCGTCGCAGTCATAGCCTAGGACCTTAGTGAAGATTATCCCCATCGACTGTTTCAGCACGTCCATTTCCTCGCTCGATGTAAAGATCATCGCGCGTCCTCTGCCGGTATGGTCATGAAGGGCGTAGTAAGCTTCCAGCGACAGCTTCGTCTTATGAGCGTCCGGCGCGTGCGAAAGCAGGACCTCCCAATCAATCTCCGCCCACTTCCCTGAGACTATCTTGAAGCAGTCCTCCAGCGGATATCCGTAACCTAGCATGCCTTTAATCGTGTACTCTGTTCCAGGGGCTTTTGGCAACAATATCCTGACAAGGGTGTCCGAAATCAACTTCGCCTCTGTGACCGACGCACTCGTCATCCGGAACTTCTGCACTGCAGCAAGAACAGGGACTTGCTGTACTACCTGCATCGACAAGGAAACTCTCCCCAGGAGGAACTTCGTCAGGAAAAGGTACCTGGCCTTCAAGCACAACAAGAAAACGTCGACCTGGAGGGGAGGGTCCCCCCTCCCACCTCCTCTTAAGATCGGGCCCCTCATGAAATCCTCAATGCTCTCTGCTGTCTCCTTGAAATCTTGCGACTCTAGGAGGACAGCGAAGGACGCCTGCATGCTGATCATCTCATTCGTGGATGACCCAACCTGTGGGTCTTTCTCCTTACCGGCCCTCGCCATCCTCGTATGACCTTCGATGATGATACGCGTCCTTTGCGCAGGTTCAACTTCACACCGTCCCCCTGGGCTTATTGCTTCAATAACATCCATCTGCGGCTCCAGCGCTTCTTCTAGGTTCGCCACCTGCGCCTCAGAACTCAAGACCGTAAGATTTGTTTTTAGCAGTGTGTTGCTCAGTTGTACGACCATCCTAACAATGTCCACGTCAGACGACTCCCCCATCATCTTCTTCAGCAGAGGAAAAGCGTTCAAGAGCCTCGTCCAACGATGTTGGAGGAACAGGGCTTTGCTGGTCTCCACGGCATCTTGGAAGTTCAACCTCCCAATCAGAGCTGCTGCGACGAGCATGTTGTTCTTGCATGCTTCTACATCATCAAGCTGAGCGCTGACTGCGTGTCCTCTCTCTTTGACCCACGTCAGGAAAGCTCTACCGCCACCACGCGCTGTCGAAAGGCTCGCCTGGTCTGGTTCTATGCGAGCGAACATCTTCCTGGCAGCTAAGATGGCCTCCACGACAGCCCCCACTTCCGCATCCGACCCTTGGCGCGTGACTTCTTGGTACCTACAACCGAACCACAACAGTAACGCCGCCCCAGAGCCTAGTCTGTTCGCCTCCACATCCTCCAGCATTCTGAACGTGAGGCCTTCAGCCAAAGCCTGTGCCAAATCATACTGCGGTACAGGTGCGAGATTAAAGAAGTCCTCAGGCTGCTTCGCAGTGTAAGTCTCATCTCCGATGTCTAGAGTTCTTGTGGCGAAATCTACGATCTCTCGCATGAGGACGCCTGCCGAGAGCCTTAGTGTAGCCGTGTCGAACCGCTCATCTTGCCCCAGGCTAGCTCCGACTCCATACAAGAACTCTGGTGAGAAAAGAACGTCCTTGAAGACTTTGTCCTTGCAGTCGTCATGTATGCGCACCAATCCGCACAAGAGAAACTCGAGATCAGAATAGAGGAGACCTCTCAGCTTAACCCCCTCAACCGTTCGGGAGGTGCCTAGCCCTGGCAGGACTACATGGATCCAGTCTAAGTCCTTACACTTCTTGGGCACCACGACAAGGGGATCCGCGCCCCGTAGTCTTTCAGTATGTTGTCTTACCGCCAGCGCATCCCTGCCTGGAGCCTTCACGAAATGCGGCCTTCTCTCCACTTGCTGCGCTGCTGCTGGTGGCATCGTAACTTGTCTCTCCGTGTCCCTTCCAATAAAGTTACGCTTAGCTAGCGCTGTGTAAGGATGCTCAGTATGCACTGAGACTGACCAATCAGAAAAAATCTCACTTTTCTTTTCAATAAATTTTTCTTTTTCCCTTTTGGTCTTCTCAAAATAGCTTTGGCTGATTTTCACAAAACAACTCTCTTCAGCCTTCGTGCCTTGTCTGAGAAAGTCCAGTTCTGTGTTATTTTTAGCCAAGTCTCTTTTCTCGCTTATTTAATTCTTTCTCTTCTTTCTTCACTTCCTTAGGTTTTGTCGGCCATCTCTAGCTGGTGGCCTTCGCGCAAGGGACAATTCCGAACACGAGGGGGGCAGCGCCAAACCGCCTGAGTTTCAGCTCAGCAGCTTAGGCCACCTCCCCCCGCGCCCGTTATTTAATTACCGAGAATACCAAGTCTCCTCAAACAAAGGACTTCGCCTCTCCGCGTCCCTTCCACGTAGTCCTTCCTTTCCTCCTTTTCCTTACTCTTCCTCGCCCATGATCCTTTCCTCTTACTATCCTTCTCCGTCCGCCCTCCTGGCGTCGTCGATCGCGGTCTGTCGCAGACCATACTCTTCAATTTGAATTGTACACCGATCACCAAGAACCTCTTCTCTTCTCTGGCGCCCTTCGTCTTGCTCATCGCCTAAGTCTGGAAGACTCGTCACTTGGATCGACTTGGCGTCTGCTCTTCTCGCCCTTCCAAGCGTTGCCGCGTAATCCTTCGGGGTGAGCCTGCAGTAGACCTCTAGCGACTTCAGTGACTGCCATCTGCAGAGGGCTAATATCGTCGAATCTGAACACCCTGCGGCCTTTAGCTTACATCCTAGTGTGATTCTGAAAGAATGCGTCGAGATTCTCTTCGCTCTGCTGGCGCTCATGAACGTCAGCAAAGAGTTCTTCAAGACTTTCCTGACAAAGCCACCTCTAATGCATTGTCCACTCCCGTCCACAAATAGTGGCGTCCTCGCTCTTTTCGTGCCATCTACCGGGGACGTTAGCTCCAGCTCCCTCAGGGCCCTCGCCGCGCATTCCCTATCTTCTCCGCGAAAGTCGAGCCAGATCGGCTTGCAGCCCCAGATGACACCAAGCGGGTCCTTCTTGCTTGGTGGTGGCGTGACTATTACAAAGTCTCCCGCTCGCATGCTCAAAAGCTGTAGTCTCGATGGGGACCTGTAGACGACTTCATTTATCATGAAGGATACGCTCGCTCTTGAACATCGTGTCCAGTCCCACTTGTCTGAAGTCAGCTCCGCTAGCCTCATGCCCGACTCCAGTAGTAGTAACCACATGCTGCCCAGGGCGACCGTCAGCGGCGAGCCAACCTGGACTACAACGTTGCCGACTTTCCTCCCGTTGTTCGCAGGATCCCACCACAAGTTCACCAACTT
>Ga0114958_10003900_pt1 | contig 10514 bp, 14 predicted proteins | sample C_130208_EF_Meta_FD_89577 | JGI IMG/M metagenome (GOLD analysis project Ga0114958, IMG submission 89577) | Freshwater microbial communities from Lake Croche, Canada to study carbon cycling - C_130208_EF_MetaG | ecosystem: Environmental > Aquatic > Freshwater > Lake | place: Lake Croche, Canada... | reverse complement strand
CTGCCCGAATAGGCAGCTTTTTTAGAATTATCTTGAGAGACAATTATTTTGTTTTTGCATCTTTCGACGTCGCTGGCTTTGCTGTTTTTACAGGGGCTGCAGTTGCTTTCGCTGTAGGAGCTGTTTTTTCAGCTGTTTTCTTGTCACTTTTAGCAGCAGGTTTTGCTGTTGCTTCAGTTTGTTTTGCTGCTTTTGCAGGAGCTGCAGTCTTTGTTGTTTGTGCTGTTGCTGCAGTGTTTAATCCAATCAGGATTGCTACTGCGAAAATCATTTTTTTCATTTTCTACTTTTTTAATTTTTTTATAAATAAATTATTAAACTAAACAACGTTGTTCTTCATAAACAGACGTCGATTCTAAGAAATCAAAGGTATTGACCACTCATTCTTACTGATAAAATTTTCGGCCGTTGAGCATATTTCATCGTTCATAGGGTCAATGTTTTCGATGAAAATAAAAAAAGATGATGCTCGTTACGATAGTCAACACAAAAGCCGTCAGTTACGACGGCTTTTATATTGAATAAGTTTCTATCACTTATTTATTTTTTTTCAGATGTCGCTTTAGAAGCAGCCTCTTTTTTTGCATGATGCTTTTTGTGGGCTTTTTTAGCTTTTTTACCAGCTGGCATCACATTTTCTGTAGTTGCACCTTGAGGTGCAGTTTTTTTGTCACCTGCGAAGGCTGAATTTCCTAAGAACATAGCTACTACGGTAGCGGCGATTACTAAACGTTTCATTTTTTTATTTTTTAATTTTTGGAATTATTTCCAATGCAAACCTACTTGTTACAGATATAGGCAATTTGAACATTTAGTTTAATCGGCGGCAAGAATAGACGATTAAGGACAATCAATAGATGATTAAAGAAGTTTGATCTTCTGATTTAACATAGATCTATACGCGTCAGCAACCGGAATCGCATTTTTATGAATAACTACCGTTCCATCTTCAATACTATCAATTTTATTCAAGGCGATAATATAGGATCGGTGCACTCGCAGAAAATTATCGAGACTTACTTTTTGTTCGATAATCTTCATCGTACTGTGAATCATATAAGCATGCTGCTGAACATGAACTTTGACATAATCACCCATCGCTTCAAAATAGAGGATATCATCGAGTCTTATTTTCTTTAATGCGCCTTTTTCCTTCACAAAAAAGAAATCTGTTTCCAAGGCTTGTATCATTTCAGATTTCTTGATGCGAAGGTCCTTATATTTTTCAATGGCCAACAAAAATCGATTAAGCGTAATAGGTTTAATGAGATAATCTGCCACATGATAGTCAAACGCATCAATAGCATAGGCCGTTTTAGCTGTTGTATAAATAATTAAGGTTTTTTTATCCTTTAATTTTCCGGCAAGCTCGATGCCCGATAACCCAGGCATTTCAATATCCAAAAATAGCAAGTCTATGGATTCATGTTGCATGATATTGTAGGCCTCCATAGCCGTGCTGCATTCTGCACACAAGGTCAACTCATTAACCTGACTGACAAGTTGCTTCAAGGCCATACGGGCCATTTTATTGTCATCAACAATGATACATTTCGTCATACAGAAAAAATAGAACTGCAAATCTAGGTTTATACAAGTAGTAAAAATGTATAATATTTTCATAACCTCGGCAACAGTCTATTTCATCTAACTCAATTCATTTGAATCGTTCAACTCAACTAATACGTTCACGTGAGAGAAAGCATAGGTTCCTGACCGAGCACTATACGTTTATGATGAACACGGACCAAATTACATCGACACAATGGTCAAAAATCAACAATCCGACAGAAAGCTAAATGGTCATTTTATAGCAAAATAAGAGATTTGCCTTGCAAAAAGGAATATTTACAGACAAAGCGGCTATTCGTGTAACGCTTTTAAAAATAGTGTGGGAAAAATGTTTATTTATTAAAATGATTTTACTATCATTGTATTCTCAAAAATAGAAATGCATTATGAGAAAAATAATTTATAGCGTTGTTGCTTTCCTTGCCTTCCTTACATTAAGTAACAATGCCGTTGCACAAATTGCTTCAGCAAACGAAGATTTAGTCGCAGTATATCGTTGGTTGAATGTTCAAGACAATAATTATGTAACCTTAGCCAATGGCGAAATTCAAGAAGGACAGTTATTGCTATGGAAATACAAGGATAAAACGTTTTTATTTTATGCGTACAAATCCCCAGGCCCAGACCGCGTAGCGGTATATCGTTGGGAAAATCCACTAACTAAAGACTTCGCTAGTATTGCTGAGGACGAATTGACCGACAGTGATATGCAATTGAAAGGCTATACAGGAAAACGCTTGCAGTTTTATGCGCCTATCCGTCGTGAAGCAAATCATGTAGCAGTTTATCGTTGGTTCAAGTCAAAAAGTAAGGATTGGGTCACTATTCCTGAAGTAGGTGATACGGATAACTATATTGACAGAGGATACAAAATGAAAACTTTCCAATTTTATGGTATCATCAGAAGTGAATATCAAAAATAATCATCATTGAAATAATTAAAAAAATCCCGCTTGATGCGGGATTTTTTTTATGTTTATTTCTACTCGTTTAACGCCAATTGAAATCAATTGTTTTTTTAGTGTCCGGGTGAAGACTTAAGAAAACCGGACAAGTTGTGGCCGCTTGCTCCAGTATCTTTCGTTCCTTTTCGGTATATTGTTTATCTGCAGGAAAATGAAAAGAAGCCTTTATTTCACCGATTCTTCGTTGCGGATCTGCAATCATTATTTTTTCAATATCGATTTTTACACCTTCGATATCAATATCGTGTGTTCGGGCTGCAATGCCCATAATTGTTGCCATACAAGAGCCTAAGGCTGTAGCCACTAAATCGGTCGGACTGAATCGTTCACCTTTCCCTTGATTATCTTTTGGCGCATCAGTTTCAATGATCGAGCCACTTTGAAGATGGGTCGCCTGGGTTCTTAACGCAGACGTATAAAGCACTTGAGAAGTCATATGCATATGTTTTTACGTAAATTTACAGTAGTTTTGATGTTGCTTGAAATACTTTTTTTTCATATTGACCTTTTGCTGCTTTCAACAGTTGAATTGCGTTGCTCAAACGAAAGGAACATCATTGAAAGCAGATTCAATCAGGATGGCTAATAAAGCAAAGTCTGATTCTATTAAAGCCATTCAGATGGCACGTCGCGATTCGATACAACAGAAAAAGAAACTGCGCGAAATAAAAAAGAAAGAAACTGAACAAGCCAAAAAAAGAAACAAAAAAAAATCATCTGAAGAAGAATATACACAAACCGAATTCACAAGGTCTGATTCCATCCGCGAATTCAAACAAGATTCTCTAAAAGCTGCTCGCCTAACAGTAACAGAAAATAGAAAACGGCAACAAGCACAACGGCAAGAAATCATCCTTTCAGGAAGAAAAAAAATCATCCTTCCACTGACACAAGAGATGAGCGGAGGATTCAGGTTGAACAGTGATGGTTGGACAGTGTTTGTCAATCGAGGCTTTCTAAATAATGAGGAACATAAAACAATCTTTTTTTCAATTGATCTCTCTGAAAAAAAACATCCGAAAGAAACACGCACGTCAGGTACGCTGATTGATACCTTTTCAATCAAACCAGTACCCTATAAATATGGTAAAGTGAATAATTTTTATCAGTTAAAAATTGGAATAGGAGGTTCTAAGGAATTGACAGGTAAATTGGATAAGAAAAGCGTCATCATCAACTGGGTATATAATGGCGGATTGTCTATTGGCTTACTGAAACCATATTACCTTGATTTATGGGTTCCGGAAGGGAATAGCTATGTAAGAAAATATGAAAAATATTCAGAAGAAAATAAAGCGTATTTCCTAGACCTCAATAATCGTCAAACCATTTTAGGTGGCAGCAGTTTCACAAAGGGAATGAACGAAATAACCATCAAGCCAGGCATACATCTTAAGTCTGGTTTCAATTTTGATTATTCAGCTTCCCGTAAATCATTTTTGGGTGTGGAAATCGGTGCTAGCGCTGAACTCTATACAACACAGATCGATATTATGACAAATACAAAGAATACAGCCTACTTCATTAATTTCTATGCTGATTTTCGTTTTGGAAAACGCTGGGAATAAACGACACATTTAATGTCGAGCATGCTTATTTTTTTTTCTTGATTTTTGTACTTAGTATTCTAATATCGTCAAGCGGTCGATCGGTATTATTACGAGGCACCATTGTTATTTTTTGTACGATATCCTGACCTTCAACCAACTGCCCGAAAACGGTATATGAACCGTCAAGATGTGGCGTTCCTCCAACTGTCTTATAATCTTTTCTTGCTTGTTCAGTCATCTTCCGCTTAAGACTTAGTTCAATACCATCTAGTTCAGAATCTGTATATGTTTTTCCCTGAACAATATAAAACTGACAGGCGCTAGACGCTTTTTCAGGGTTATTATCACGAGCAGCTGCTAACGCACCTTGACGATGATGATATTGATCCATAAATTCAGCAGGTACCTTATATCCAAGATCGCCGTTTCCTAGAAGCTCACCCTTAGAGGCGTTCTTACTTTGAGGATCGCCAGCCTGAATCATAAATGATGGTATCACCCGATGAAATAAAATACTATCAAAAAAACCTTCGCTCGCAAGCTTCAGAAAATTATCGGCATGTTGCTTCACATCGGCATACACTTCAACCTTAATGGTACCCATGGTCGTTTCAATAACCACAAATTTATTTTTATGCTTTTTAGCAAACGTAGACGTTGTCAATGTCAAAAGAAGAAAGGCTAACACTATTTTTTTCATATTAAAGAATTTATCCTGTTGGCGTAAAAATAAGGACAGATTATGATGCTATAAAATATTATTTGATAAAAAGTAGTCGGTCAACATATACCCTCAAGATCCAGCTGATTGACTGATTAGCTATATCAAAAATTTCCGCTACTATGTCCTGAATTAGTACATTTGCACAAACAGACTTGATGATGATATGATGAGAGTGTTCAAAGGATTAGATAATTTACCACCCTTCAAAAACCCGGTGCTTACCATAGGTACTTTCGATGGCGTTCATCTCGGGCATGCAAAGATTATTGAACGATTGCGTAAAAAAGCGACAGAGGTAGAGGGCGAAAGTATTATCATCACATTTGATCCGCATCCTCGCTTTGTCGTGGCACCCAACTCGACACCCATCGAACTTCTTAGCACATCGCAAGAAAAAATCAAGGCCTTACAAAAACTTAATGTCGATAATTTGGTGGTTGTGCCTTTTACAAAAGCGTTTTCTGACATTTCTGCTGAAGCCTATGTACGTGATTTTATTGTCAGCAATTTTCACCCGCACACCATCATCATTGGATACGACCATCATTTTGGAAAAAACCGTCAAGGGAATTATCAATTACTAGAATCGATGAAAACAACTTACGGATTTCAACTAGAAGAAATACCTGTACAGGAAATTGAACATATTGCGGTGTCGTCAACTAAAATCAGAGCCGCCTTGCATATCGGGGATATTAAAAAAGCCAATGAACTTGCAGGAAAACATTACACCCTTGAAGGCGTTGTTATTCATGGCGAAAAACGAGGGCGACTCATTGGATATCCAACGGCTAATTTACATATAGGCGACACACACAAGCTGATACCTGCCAATGGCGTTTATGCTGTGAAAGCGTATCTCAACAAAACTGTATATAAGGCTATGCTCAATATCGGCGTGAGGCCAACGGTTTCATCTAACAACCATCGTTCCATCGAAGTGAACATCTTTGATTTTGGTCAGGATATCTATGATGAAACGTTACGGATAGAATTTGTCGATAAGTTGCGGGATGAGAGAAAATTCAACGGTATCGATGAACTTATCGCACAACTCACTATCGATAAGCAAGACGCATTATCGCGTTTCTGAATTCTATTTAACGATAACCCTTAGCCTTTACTTCTGTTACATTCATCACGTTTACGTAATACCGTTTCCCGTTTACCTTATACATAATCACGGCATCACCTTTAAACACAAAAGGTGCTTTAAATGCAGCATATGATGACGTTGAATCGACCTGCGCATTGAAATTTTTATAAACATCTTTATTGGCTCGAACGATATATAGACCTTTTACGTTGGCAAGGTCTGTTTTATGTCTTGTTTTTATTTCAAGCAAATCACAGGGCACAGGGGTGGCACCAAACCATACCGAATCAATCATGACATTATCTGTGCGTGTGCTGATGACAAATTCATACACACAACCAACCTTTCGAATAGTCCCTTCGTTGTTCGAGAACGTGCCACTTATATACTCGACATAGTGTGTCGCTTTCCTCTTCATGGCAACAGATGATAAAGCTGTAGCAATCATCAACAGCAGTAAGGGTATCTTTTTCATAATAATAAAAGTTTGGCCGTCAGTTCTTTTAATAAGGTAAGATCATTCGTAGCCGTATTCAATCCGATAGCATTTAAATTATATTGATGAATAATTTCAATCGCTTCAATCGTTTGAGATAAGTTGAAGAGTTGCGACGCCTTCTGATAATCCTTGACAAAAAACGAGTTGATTTTTAAGACCGCCGCAATGTCTTTGGCAGGCATGTTTTTAGCATAATGATATTGATACAATTTCGAAAACTGTGAATACAACATCGACGTCACCAATACCATTGGTCCTTCTTTTGGATTAGCAATAAAATAGTTGGCAATACGGTAGCTTTTTTCGGCATTCCGCTCAAGGATAGCGGTTGGATATTGAAACACGTTATAGTCTTTACTGATGCCAATATACTTTTCGATCAACTCGGCGGTAATTTCCTTCTTATCACCCACATTAATCAATACTTTCTCAAGCTCATTGACAATCTTCTGTAAATCGGTACCTAAGTAAGTACCCAACAATTCAGCATTGGTGGGCGTGATCTTAATGTGCTTAGTGGTACAATAGTTGAGTATCCAATCGCTGAGATTGTAATCCCTGATTTTGTCAAACGTAAGATACACACCTTGCTTCTTGATAGCCTTGACGATGCTAGAGCGACCATCAATCTTCTTATACTTATGTGCTATCACAAGAATCGTACTAGGCAAAGGTTGTTGAATATAACTTTCGAGTTGGGTGAAATCCTTCAGCTGCGACGCTTCTTTGAGTATAACCAAACGTCGTTGCGAAAAAGCTGGGTAACTTCTGCATTCATTGACCACGGCCGACCAAGTGGCATCTTTACCATAGAAGGTGGTGAGATTAAAATCTTTTTCACCTGGCTGCAGCACATCGTTTTCAAAGGCCTCGCAAAGCAAATCGATAAAATAAGGCTCCTCGCCATCGAAGGCGTAGACGGGCTTCAATTCGCCTTGTTTGATTTGTTTGATCAGTTCGTTTACTTCTTTCATGCGTGCTTAGCGATAGGTTTCAAAGGTAATACGGTTCATCCCATTGAAAAAAGAAATTTCATTCACCTGCTTGTGTGGCAAAGGTTGCAAACATCTGCTAATCATTGTGGTTAGAAAACTTTATACAACGAATTGATTTAGCGCTCAGTCGATTCATCGTTCACCACCGCCACATCTTCATCGTTCAATAAGGGCATGCCATTAAGACGCATCAATATCTGCGCGACGGTTACCACATCCTTAGTACAATAACGAACGATACGATCAAGGTCATTTTCTTTCCAATAAACAGCCGCGACCTCGCTTCCATCGATATCATCTTTCGGACTGTCGATATCCAGTATAGTGGACAGCAAATCAACCGAAGTGAAATTCTTATACTCCCCGAACTTCCAAAATTGTAAGGTGTCGAGCATGGGATTTTCCCAGGGCTTTTTGTTTTGAAGATCCATCAACACATCAGGCAGCTTTACCTGATTGATGAATGAACGCCGGCATATATAAGGCATATCAAACTCGCGGATATTATGTCCGCAAAATTGCTTTTCGGTATTCCTGAAAAACTTGTTACATACATCACGAAAATCTTCGAGCAGTTTTTTCTCATCATGTCCGGCTAGGGTTTTGACCTTCAACGAATAACCTTCATTTGTTTTGACAAAATACCCAAGTCCGATACAAACAATCTTACCAAACTCGGCGTAGATACCAGCCTTTTCAGCGAAGCTAGCGGCGGTATCGGTGTTTTCCTTGTCTAGAGTCAAGGATTTCTTGTCCCAGAGTTTTTGCAATTTTTCATTTAGTTGCTGATAGGAACTATAAAGAGGGACGGTCTCTATATCAATCAACAACAGGTTTTCTGCTTTTATCATAGTAGTTGGTTGTTTGATGATAAAAATAATAACAAATCTTTACACAGACAATAATACATTTGATGAGGCAATGGTTACCTTTGCTATCCAAACCCCACTATCATGGAAATCAATTCAAACGAACCGCGTAAAGGATTTAGTCCGCATTGGATTTATCTCGGCATCATCGCCCTACTTCTTGCAGCTTGCATCTATTTTTTTGTGACAAAAAACAAGGCTGAAAATCAGAATGAAGACCTTACGAATCAGGTAGCCACAGTGAGTAATGATAAAGCAACGATTGAAACAGAATACAACGATGCACTGAAGCGCTTGGATGAAATGAAATCACAAAGTGTTCAGATGGACAGTTTACTGACTACCAAAGACGGAGAACTGAGTGCGATGAAATCCAAAATAGAATCGATTCTTAAACAAAAAAATCTAACCAAAGGTCAATTAGCTGAAGCGAATAAACTCATTGATAATTTGAAATCGAAAATGACAGGTTATCAAGAACAGATCACTGCATTGAAACAAGAAAATGTAGCACTGAGTGAAGATAAGAGAGCGCTCACTGAAGAGAAAGGACAACTAACACAAGAAAAAGCCACGCTCACCGAAGAAAAGAAAGGCCTTGAAAAAACAGTTGAATTAGGTTCAGTACTGCATGCTTCAGGTATCAAGATGGAAGCAATTAACAACACTAAAAACCTGTTTGGAAAAGAAAAAGAGAAGGAAACAATCAAAGCTAGTAAGGCCGATTTAATTCGTATCTCGTTTGACTTAGATGATAACAGAATTAGTGAAAGCGGTGAAAAAATGATCTATATCTGTGTTTACGATCCAAACGGAAACGTTGTTTCAAACAACGGCAGCAAGTTTAAACTATCCGATAATTCTGAAAAATTGTATACCGTATCTAAAACCATTCCGTACAAACAAGGCGAAAAAGTAAAGGGTATTTCTACCGATTGGAAAGCATCGGCTACCTTTGCCAAAGGAACCTACAAAGTAGAAATCTACCATATGGGTTATAGAATAGGAAAAGAAATGGTGACGCTTCACTAAAAATAAACCTTCAATAAATTATCAGTTATGCAAAGCGATTTGACGATTGCTATCGGTTGTGATCATGCCGGTGTGGAATATAAGAATGTTATCAAAACACATCTTGAATCGATGGGAGTGAAGATGATAGACAAAGGCACGAATACCATGGACAGTGTTGATTATCCTGATTATGCGCATCCTGTGGCTTTGACAGTCGAATCGAACGAAGCGAATTTCGGTATTTTGATTTGCGGTAGCGCGAATGGTGTTTGTATCACTGCCAATAAACACGCTGGCATCCGGGCAGCGCTTTGCTGGCGTAAAGATGTGGCTGAATTAGCTCGTCAGCATAATGATGCCAATGTGATTTGTCTGCCTGCTCGTTTCATTTCCATTGAGGAAGCCATTTTGTTTACTGATGCGTTTCTGAATACGCCATTTGAAGGTGGCCGACATCAAAATAGAGTGGAGAAAATCGATTTATAATTTTCTGCCCTTCTTATCATTGATTAAATAGTAATTCCATTTGCTTAGGCACACAAGCAAATGTTTTACGATGATAATCACTCATGCCAAATTTTAGCACAGCCTCTCTATGTGCGACTGTTGGATAACCTTTGTTTTTTTTCCAATTGTAAACGGGAAAACGTTTATGTAAATTCTCCATGAAATCATCACGATATGTTTTGGCTAAAATACTAGCTGCGGCAATCGACGCATATTTACTATCGCCCTTGACGACGCATTCGTGCGGTATCTTTTTGTATGTCTTAAAGCGATTACCATCAATCAATAAAAAGGTAGGTTTACGGTCGAGTTTGCCAATAGCTTTATGCATTGCAAGAAAGGAAGCCTGCAGGATATTCAATTTATCGATTTGAAGATGATCCACAAAAGCCACCGAAAAAGCGATGGCGTGCTTCTCAATCACAGGGCGTAACAAGTACCGATTTTCTTCACTTAATTGCTTGGAATCATTCAGTAAGGGATGAAAAAAATCATGCGGCAAGATCACAGCTGCTGCGCACACAGGACCCGCAATGCAACCCCGTCCGGCTTCATCGCAACCGGCTTCATATTCATGTTTGTGTAAGTATTGGAGTAGCAAATGAAAAATTTAATGAGGGCAAAGTAAGGGCTTAAGATGCTTACAACCTATTGTAAAATACTATTCCTTAAAACCTTTTCTCCTACACTTTCCTCGTGTAGCTTTGCGACTTCTTACCGAAT